>Ga0207015_1152_pt1 | contig 19206 bp, 17 predicted proteins | sample Alteio_BWMinCont_53_FD_153486 | JGI IMG/M metagenome (GOLD analysis project Ga0207015, IMG submission 153486) | Enriched cells from forest soil in Barre Woods Harvard Forest LTER site, Petersham, Massachusetts, United States -... | ecosystem: Environmental > Terrestrial > Soil > Temperate forest >...
TGAAGCGTTCCGAGGAAAGTTTGGATCGCGGCGATCGCGACCTCGGGCGCGTCTTCCTGGATGTAGTGACCGGCGCCGGGCACCTCGATCACCGGACGGTCCGGCCAGACGCCTTTGAAATCAGCGAGCGCCAGGGCGGGCAGAATCGCGCGATCGAGCATGCCCTCGATCAGGATCGCCGGCTTCGTTTTTAGTGCCGGCACACCCGCGGCGCCCGCGCGCACGAAATCGCGGATGCGGCCGAGCGCGAGGTCGAGCGGAAACGCGATCGCTCCTTTGCATTCTTCCGGCGTTTGAAACGGTGCGGCATAGGCACGAATAAAGTTCGGATCGACCCGGTCCAGACGTTCCAGTCCAACGATCTGCATCACCGACAAAATGGTGGAGCCGAGATGCGACAGCACCGCTTCGGTTCGACCGGTCGGCAGTCCTTCCAGAATCCAACGAAACCAGGACGATTCAGTCGGATTGGGCAGATCGCGGCGGCCGGCGGTGCCGTAGCCGGAAACGGTGTTCATCTGCACCAGGCTATGCACCCGTTCCGGATGACGAACCGCGTAGCCGCAGCCGATCGGCCCGCCCCAGTCCTGCATCACGAAGGTGATGTCGCGCAGGTCGAGCGTTTCGATTAGCGCCGTCAGGTTCCCGACGTGCGTGGACAGAGTGTAGTCCCGATCTAGCGGCGTATGACTTTTGCCAAACCCCATGTGATCCGGGACGATCACGCGATGCGTCACCGACAGAGGTCCGATGAAACGGCGATAAATATACCCCCAGGTCGGCTGACCATGCAGCAGGACCACGGGACGGCCACTCCCTTCATCCACATAATGTTGCTGAAATCCAGCGGCGGAACAAAACCGCGGCGCATAGGGCCATGTGCCGTCGAACGTCTCATTTGCCTGGATCATGGTTCCTCCGCGAGGGGCCAGGCCATATGCTACAAACTCCTGCTATATTTTTCGCTCGCTTTTTTCGCCGGGGCCGCGAATAGTCGCGGCGAGATTGGCGGCGACGGCTGTATCCGGTGGCCGGATCTGAACGACGCGAAGGCCCAATGAGGCCGTATGGGGAGTTGAAGCGCGATGGAGTCGATTGAACGACGGACGATGCGGAAGGTCTATCTCAGGCTGCTGCCGTTCTGTTTCTGCCTTTACCTGATCTGCTACCTCGACCGTGCGAACATCGGCTTCGCGGCATTGACAATGAACAAGGACCTGGGCCTGAGTTCGTACATCTACGGCCTTGGCGCCGGCGCTTTCTTCTGGGGCTATTTCCTGTTGGAAGTCCCGTCCAATCTGATCCTGGAACGAGTTGGCGCGCGCAAATGGATCGCCCGCATCATGATCAGTTGGGGAATCGTATCGGGGTCATTCGCGTTCGTCGAAGGGCCGATCTCGTTCTTCAGCCTGCGCTTTCTGTTGGGCCTGGCCGAGGCCGGGTTCTTTCCTGGCATGATCCTTTACTTCACGTATTGGTTCCCGCCGTATCACCGCGCCCGGGTTATCGCCGGCTTCATGGCCGCCATTCCGATCGCCGTCGGCATGGGTGCGCCCGCGTCCACCGCGTTGTTGGGCCTGGACGGACTGTTGGGTTTAGCCGGCTGGAAGTGGCTGTTCATCTTCGAGGCCGTGCCAGCCGTCGTTTTGGGTCTGTGCTGCTGGTTCTATTTGACCGACCGGCCGGAGAACGCGACCTGGCTGAAAGATGACGAACGCAACTGGCTGAAGGCCGTGATGGCCGAAGAGCAAGTCCGCGTCAAAGACGAAAAGCACGTCACGGTGTGGAAGAGTCTGATCGACCTGCGCGTCATCGCCCTGGCCGGTATCCATTTCGCTCAGGCGGGCGTCAGCGTCGGGATGGCGGTGTTCGTGACCTTGATCGTTAAGCAGCTCGGACATTCCAACATGGAGACCGGCTGGTTGACGGCGATACCGTTCATATTCGGCACTTTGGGTATACTGATCTGGGGCGGCCTCTCCGACCGGATGAATGAGCGGAAGTGGAACCTGACAGCGTCGTGCACGGTGATGGCGATCGGCCTGGCGATGGCTGCTTTCTATGACGGCACCTACATGGCGATCGTTGGACTGTCGATCGGGATGATCGGGCTGTACGCATCGAACGCGCATTTGTTCCCCATCCCGTCTATGTTCCTGACCGGAGCCGCCGCCGCCAGCGGGATCGCGTGGGTCAATTCGCTTGGTATTCTCGCGGGCGGTGTCACGTCGCCGGTGATCGGCTACCTCAAGGACGCCACCGGAACCTATCAAAGCGGCCTGTATTTCCTCGCGGTACTGGGGCTCGCCGGGGCGTTCATCACGATGATTGGAGTCAAGGAAACCGCCGCCAAGTTAAGGCCTGGTCTGGTTCCGGCCGCCGAATGATCAGTGACTGGGTAAACGAATGAACGCCCGGTCCATCGCCGTCAGGGCCAGGATCGCCAGGCAGACCTGGCCCACAAAGGCGAACTCGTCCAACCCGAGCCAGCCCAACAGCGTCGGACCGAACCAAACTGCAAGGGCCGCCACCGCGAACGACGCCAGAATCTGTGCGGTCGAGCGCCAGATCATGGCACCGCCGCGCGCGTGACATCGGTTCGGAAAACCAGTGCGTCACCGATCCGTTCCAGTGTGCCATCCATCCGGGTCGTAATGGCGACGTAATCGCGGACCGCGTCAGGCACGGCATGATTGTCCGGATCGCCCATCAACAAATACCGCGTTCCAAATAAAACAGTCGTCGTGATGAACACCGGCGGCACGCCTCCAATGAGGCAGACATTGGCACAGGCTTTGTGCGCCGGCCTGGTGCCAGGCCGCATGACGCCCAACGAACATTTCCCATCGCAAATCTCGCCGGTCAGACGCCAGGTGCCCAAAGGCTCGCGCACCGGGGGCGTCGCGTCACCAGGTGCGGCTTGCAGGTTGGTGACCAGCAGCAAATCGCGGTCACCGCGTTTGACGCCATAGCCGGTCGCTCGCACGTGCTTCCCATCCAGCGGGCGCGCTTCCGTCTGAACGCCGCGCTTGCCGCCGCCGGACAGCATGATGGTGTGATGATTCTGATCGGTGACGATCATCGGATAGGGATCGGCGATCAGCACGCCGGTGATGTCTTTGTCGCCGGTGAACACGCCGCCGCCCGGATCGTCCACGGTCACACCCAGCGCGAACGCCAAGGCACCGAATCCCACCAGCAGAGCCGCCAGAGCGCATCCCAGAAATCCCGCCAGAGGCAACGATATCCGGCTCGACCAACCTATGAAAAACGGGTTCATGTCACCGCTACCGGGTCAACGAAGGTGCCAGGTGGATTCGGCCGCGGATCGACCCACACCACGCCGTCAACGATCCGCAGGCGAAATGTCGCCAGCTTTTCGGTGAACGGTGGCGGAGCGCAGCCATCCTCCAACCGGTACTGATACCCGTGCCACGGGCATGTGATGCAACCGTCGATCACTCTGCCTTCGCCCAATGGACCGTTTTGATGCGCACACAGATTTGTCACGGCTGACAAAGCGCCGCCGTGCCGGAAGATCGCGATCGGCTCGGCGTCCGGTGGGGTGACCACGATACCGTGATCTTCCTCGATCGCCGCGACGGGACCGGCGTCGAGCCAACCGTCAATCAAAGCTGCCTCGACCGGCGGCACCCGCGACGCGGCGACGTGCAGCGACGCGACGCCAAGCGCGCAGAATCCGGTAACCACGGCCAGTAACGGATTGGCCGCCGCCTGCAACGCACCCAACGAAATATGCGCGACCACCGCCAGATAAGCGGCATAAAGCGCCATATGCAGCCCCTTCCACACCGGCGGAGTAAGAAATCGCAACCAGAAGTCGTGACTTGTCGAGGCCAGCAGCAACATCACGATCAACGCGAAGATGCCAAACACTTCGAACGGGAAACCATGCGCCTGAAAGAAGCTGGTGTTGCCACGCAGCAGCATTTCGAAGCGGTCATAAGGACCGTAGCTGAAATACCAGTCCAGCGCCGCATAAGCATGAGTCGCCGCCACGGCGGTGGCGATCACTCCCAGATGACGGCGGTTGTACAACAGAGGCAGAAAACGCGGATCCAGCCGTGCGGCGGGACCGATCGACAGGATCAACGACAGCAGCAGGAAAGCGCAGGTGCCGAACGCGTTCATCCGCATCGTGTAGTCGTCAAGTGGCTGTGTCGCATGCTGAAACGACGGTGCGATCCAAAGGAATACGCTGACGTAAAGGCCAACGATCCCCAACACCACCGCGTCGTAAACGATCTTCGTGACGTTCCAGCCGACGGGGACGTAACGTTCGCTCATTTTGGTGCCATCAGTTGGATTTGCGGCGCTTCGGTTGGGCCAATCGGGCGCAACATCAGCGACAGCAGGATGACCGCCGGCAACAGGCCAGCCAGCAACAGCCAGACAATGCGATGGGTATTGCGGTGCCGCCGTTTCATACCAGCGTGCCTAAAGACCTGCACTCGTCTTTTTCGTCATGGCCCGGCTCGACCAGGCCATCAATCAACGCCATCGTGTTGCTACAGATGGCCCGGTCGAGCCGGGCCGTGACGAAAGAGAGACAACGCCGTACGTCAATCATGAAATGCGCTGGTCTCATGTCTGCGTACGAACGATCGCGATCCACCGCACGGCGACGAACGGCCACAGCAACGTCAGGCCTGGCAACAACAGCGGCCGGAATGCGTATGAACCACGGGCGGCGGAATCGATCCGATCGATCCCAAGGAACAGGAATGCCACGCCAACCACACCACCGGCCACCAGGTAAATCGTCACGCATCCGACGATCGTGGCGGCCATCGCTGTCAGTGCGCCTCGGCCCAGGAGCGGCCGGTGCCGGTTTCGACGACGAGCGGGACGGAGAGTGTGGCGGCGGTTTCCATCACGCGCCTGGCGACTCCAGCCAACCCGGGAGCGTCCCTCTCGGGCACCTCGAACAGCAGTTCGTCATGCACCTGCAACAACATCCGCGCGGTGGGACATTCATCGGCCAGCACCGGCGGCAGATGCACCATGGCGCGTTTGATGATGTCGGCGGCACCGCCTTGCAACGGCGCGTTGATCGCCTGACGCTCGGCGTACGCTCGCCGTGCCTGTAGCTTGTCGTTGATGCCGGAGATCCAGCAACGGCGGCCGAACGGCGTGGTGACGTAGCCTTTATCTTTCGCCACCGCCTTGGCGTGCTCCATGTAATCGCGGATGCCCGGGTACCGCTCGAAGTATCGCTTGATATAGCCAAGCGCTTCGTTCTGCCCGATCCCCAGTTGCCGCGCCAGGCCGAAGCCGCTGATGCCATAGATGATGCCGAAATTGATGGCTTTCGCACGGCGCCTTGTCATCGGGTCCATGCCTTCCATAGGCACGCCGAACACCTCGCTGGCGGTGCGCGCATGGATGTCCTCGCCGCGGGCAAAACTTTCTTTCAAAGCCGGAATGTCGGCGACATGCGCCAGCAGCCGCAACTCGATTTGCGAGTAGTCCGCGCTGACCAGCACATTTCCCGGCTCCGCGATGAAAGCATGGCGGATGCGGCTGCCTTCCTCGGTACGGATCGGAATATTCTGCAGATTGGGATCGGTGGACGACAGCCGCCCGGTCTGCGCGATCGCCATCGCGTAAGACGTGTGCACTCGGCCGGTCTCCGGATTGATCTCTTCGACCAGCGCGTCGGCGTAGGTGGACTTCAATTTCTGTAATTGCCGCCATTCCAGGATGCGCGACGGCAACTCGTTGCCCTGATCGGCCAACGTCTGCAATACCGAGGAATCCGTGCCCCATGCGCCGGTTTTCATCCGCTTACCGCCGGGGAGTTTCATCTTATCGAACAGCACCTCGCCCAATTGCTTGGGCGATCCCACGTTGAACTCAAAGCCTGCCAGACGGTGACAGTCCTTTTCCATCACGCCCATGCGTTGCTCGAAGTCGACCGACATCCGGCGCAGATCGTCGGCGTCGACTTTGATGCCGGCACGCTCCATCTCAAGCAGCACCGGCACCAGGCGGCGTTCCACCTGCTCGTACAGCGCCAGAGCATGGTTTTCCCGCAACCGCGGCTTAAGCCGGTCCCACAGGCGCAACGTCACGTCCGCGTCCTCAGCCGCGTAGGCCGTCGCCTTGTCGATCGGCACCTGAGCGAAACTAATCCGCGCACGTCCGGTTCCGGTCACCTCATCGTACGGAATCGGCGTATGGCCGAGATGCAGCCGCGACAGTTCGTCCATCCCATGGCCGTGCGCACCCGCATCCTGAGCGAACGAAATCAGCATCGTATCGTCGATCGGCGCGATCGGCGGGAAGCCGGCGCGGCCCAGTACCATCATGTCGAACTTGGCGTTCTGCAGGATTTTCAACACCGACGGATCGCTGAACAACGGACCAAGCACAGCGATCGCGTCGGTCACTGAAACCTGTTCCGCCAGAATTTCGTGACGCAGTGGCACATAACACGCGTGGCCTTCGGCGGTCGCCAGCGACAGGCCCACCAACGACGCACGCATGGCGTCCAACCCGTCGGTCTCGGTATCCAGTCCGAAACAACCAGCCGCGCGCGCGGCGTCGGCCCAAACACGCAGCGCGTCCAATGTCGTCACGGCCTCATAACCACCGAACGGCGCATCATCGACGGGCGGCCGCGGCACTTCGACCGGCTTCGGCGCTTCCTCCGCCGGCGCACCCGAGCCAAGCCCCAACCGGCTGATCGTGCTGCGGAATCCCTGCGCCTGAAGCCACGTCACCAGGTGCCCGGCATCCGGCTGCTTCACCACCAGCGCATCGAGCGGCAGAGGCAACGGCGCATCGGTGCGCAACGTCACCAGAACGCGGGATATTCGCGCCTTCTCGGCATGCTCGATCAACGAGTCGCGGCGCTTCGACGGTTTCATCGACGGCGCGGCGGCCAGGACGGACTCCAGGTCGCCGTACTCGGCGATCAACTGAGCGGCACCCTTGGGGCCGATACCGGGGACACCTGGAACATTGTCGGTTGAATCGCCGATCAGCGCCTGCACCTCGATCACCTTGTCAGGGGTGACGCCGAACTTTTCCATCACCTCGGCCGCCCCGATCGGCCGTTTCTTCAGCGGGTCCATCATGACAACGCCGGGCCTGATCAACTGCATCAGATCCTTGTCGGACGACACGATCGTCGCCCGCCCACCGTGTTCCTCGGCCGCCAGAGCGTAGGCCGCGATCAGATCGTCCGCCTCCCAGTCCGGCAGTTCGATGGCGGGGACGCCGAACGCCTCGGTCGCCTCGCGCACCAGAGCGAACTGCGGGATCAGCTCCTCCGGCGCCGGCGGCCGGTGGGCCTTGTACGCCTCATACAGCCGGTTACGAAAAGTATAGCGGCCAGCGTCGAAAATCACCGCTATATGCGTTCCCGTGTGCTCCTTCAGCAACTGGGCCAGCATATTCGTGAACCCGAAGACCGCGTTCACCGGCGTGCCGTCCGGCCGCGTCATCGGCGGCAGTGCGTGGAAAGCGCGAAAAATGAACCCGGAGCCATCGACCAGCACCAGGTTCATCTGGGGGGAATCCTTCTGGTCCTCCCTTGGGGAATTAATGTCCGTCGTGGCCAGCTCCTTCGTTCAGGATGTAGACGCGGGAGCAATAGGGGCACACCACCTCGCGTTCCTCAATATGCAGGAACACCCGAGGATGTCCCAGGGGACCACCATCACAGGCGACGGTGCGATCGTCGACATGAAAAGTTTCCCGGGGGAAGGTCTCCGGGAGAAGAGCGGCGACGTCCGGCATTTTCGTCCTCGGTCTGGTGGGCTACGCGCGGGGATGATAGCGATGTCACCCATGCGTTCAACCTTGCTTTGTGGCCTGGCGATCATTTCCGTCCTGCTGAGCGCCTGCTCGGTGCGGCTGGAGCCTCCGGGTCCGGCCGTGACGCGGGCCGCGGAGACGGCGGACGCGTTCGTGATGCCGGATGGCATGCACCTGCCCTACCGCACCTGGTTGCCCAAGGGCCGTCCGCGCGCCGTAGTCCTGGCGCTGCATGGCATGAACGACAGCCGCGACGCCTGGGAAATTCCCGGTCCCGAATTCGCCGCCGCCGGCATCGCGGTGTACGCGCCGGATCAGCGCGGCTTCGGCGCGACCGACTCCCGCGGCTACTGGCCCAGTACGCAAGGCCTTGTGGACGACGCCCGGGTGATGACGCGCCTGGTGCGCCAGCGCTATCCCGATGAGCCACTCTATCTGATGGGCGAGAGCATGGGCGCCGCCGTCCTGATGGTGCTGGCGACCGAGCCGCATGCACCAAAAGTCGCCGGATACGTGCTGAGTGCGCCGGCGGTGTGGGGGCGCGCGGAGATGAACATTTTCCTGCGCGGCGTGTTGTGGGTGGCCTCGCGGACAATACCCGGCCTGTTGTTGGAAAACCGCGGCTACGTGAAAATCACCGCGAGCGACAATCATGAAGCTCTGGTCCGGTTGTCGCAGGATCCTTTGACCATCCATGGCACGCGGGTCGACAGCACGCGTGGTCTGGTCGATCTGATGGACGACGCGCTCGCGGCCGCGCCCAGGTTCCACGCGCGCGCATTGTTTCTGTACGGCGGCAAGGACGATCTGGTACCGAAACCAGCGACATTGGCGACCTGGCGTGCGTTGCCTGACGATGGATCGCGGCTCGCGTATTATCCGGACCGGTATCACCTCGCCATGCGTGATCTGGAACGTGCGACGGTGATCGGCGACGTGGTGGCCTGGATCAAGGATCCAAGCGCCCCATTGCCGTCGGGGGCGGATCGGACAGCCCAGACGTGGATGCAGAATCCGAAGGCGTTGGCCTCGGCCGCGCCGGAGAACTGAGCATTACCGGCGCCGAGGAGCGAAGCATGTCGCTGGTAAGTATTCCCTTACAGTTGCCGGGCGGCGACCGCACGATGCGGTTCGATCTCGATCCGGAACGGCCGGACGAGCGAATGGTGGCACCGTCTCAATCATCAACCAATGGCGTCTCACCCACCCCGTCATGGCCGGGCCACCGCTCTCAACATCGTCTCGACGCAGTTGGCCCGGTCGAGCTCTATGACATGCACGCATCTCATTCGGCGTCGAGACTCAGATAGAAGACCGATGTCGAGGCTTCGGCCGGCGTCGCATTGTCGCGGAACGCCAGGTCTCCGGCTGATCCACCTTTGCACTTCTCAGGTGCTCTGGTCCTCTGAGATAAATGCTCCCGTTTGAGCGCGGTTCGGCCCATCGGAACGTGCCACGCCATTGGGGCAAGCGTTTCGATCCGCACCCCTTCATCTCAGAGGGACTTAGGACCAGAGAAGTGAATGTGGTATCCAGAGGACGATCCGCGGGAAATGTCGTCGCTGAGAGTCTTCAAATGCAGGCGCCGATTTAAACAGACATTATGCGAGCGAAGCTCGCCGGCCGGCCCATGCCGCATCGACAATGCGCCACTGAAGCGGACGGATGGAGATGTGTGCCACTTGCAGGGTTCGACCGGGCCATGACGTGGAAGGCAATCGAGCCATGACGACGACGGGAAAAGTCGACGCCTCCGACGCCCGGCCGCAAACCTCAATCACCCGCCGGATTGATCACCCGCCAACGCCGGATGATGTCCTCGCGGATCGCGTCGACCGACACCCAGTCGACAGGCATCGCTCTCGCCGCGCGGTCCGGCGTGTTGGCGGTGCGCGACAACGCGCCCTCGCTATACCGGGCACGCGCGTTGACCGGACCGAGGAACATACGCTCGACCATGATCTTCTGCGCCTCGGCGCCCAGCAAATAGGCGATGAACGCGCGCGCGGCGTCCGGCCGCGGCCCCCCTTTAACCAGATTGACCGTGACGACCCGGGAAATCGTACCCTCGACCGGAAACGCCACCCCCAACCGTCCTCCCATTCGATCCGAATACACCTGGGCCGGCATGTTCCAACCGACCCCAAGTTTGGCGTTGCCTTCGCCAATGAAGTGATAAACCTCGGGCGACGGGTCCCATGTCGCCACACCGCGCGCGAGTTCATCGATCGCGGTGATACCGTCCGCCGCCGACCGCAATTCGTTGCCGCCGCCAAACAATCTGCCTGCGACAACGGTGAACGCGACGCCCACCGGGTCGGGCGGCGCCGGAATGGCGACCGATCGTTCGTCCAGCAGACTCCACAGAATTTTCCACGACGCCGGAGGCCGCACCCTGGCGGTATCGAATAGCAATACCAGCGGTTCGGTAAACAGCGCCCGCCCAAAGATGCCGGCAAACGTCGCGGCGGGGGTGAGGTCCGCCAGAACCGGCATCGATGCGGCCGGCAACTGCTCCAGCAGACCCTCATCGGTGGCGGTGCGCGCCGAAGCGAGGTCCAGCAGCACGACATCCAGTTCCGGCTGGTCGCGCTGGCGGCGCAGCGTGGCGAGAGCCTGAGTCGAAGACCCGACGGGAAAGTAGAACGCCGGGGTCGCGGTGCGCGATTGGCCGAATGGTTCCACGACCGCCGGTTCATACAGTTCCTGGAACAGTCCCCCGAACGCGGCGAAGGTGACGCTCGTCCGCGCGGCGGCAGCCGGGCGGAGGAACGGAATGCCAAGACCGGCCGATGCCGTCAGCAGACGCCGCCGGGTCGCTTGCATGCGGGAAAACTCCAAGGGAAGAATGATGTGCCCGGACTTTGGCGGCGCTACAAGGCTGAACCTGCCTCTCACGGTCATTACCGGGCCTGGCCAGGTGATCTGTTGAGGCGCCATCGCGCTGATAGTGGTCCCCGGGCCAGGCCCCGGCCTACCTGCCCGCCCGGGCAGATGACGGCCTTCGTGGGTTGGATCAATTTGTGCGTGGCGCGGAATTGCGCGCGGGCCGCTATTTTGTCCAGGCCAGCGCACCGGCGCTCATGCACGGGCTATTAACCAGTTAAGTGTATGCCGGCCGCTTCGATTGCCATCGGTGCGCCAGAACGCTGTGTTCGCAACCACCACCATGTCTCCATAGCGCAACAAACCCACGAATTTCCGCCACGAGGAGATCGCCGATGGAATTTTCCGAGTTGGCGTTTCACCAATGTCTCGCCCGCCCGGGAACGATCATCGACGTGGGTGCGAATCTTGGGGCGTTTTCATTGCCGTTTTCAACCTGGAACCGCAACCGCCTGATCGCGTTCGAGCCATTCCCGCTGATCTTCGAACGCCTAAAGGCGAACCTGGCCGAGCACAACGGTGGCACGATTCCAGCGACAACCAGCCTACACATGGCCGCGCTGGGAGACACCATCGGCACCGCGACGATGCGGGTCCCGATCGTTGAGGGCCTGGGTTGGATCCACACCTGGGCGTCGCTGGTGAAGACATTCGAGGGACTGGAAGGCGTCAGCGTTCACGAGATTGAGGTGCCGGTATGGACGATCGACGGGCTCGGTCTCGACGACCTGACCGCCATCAAGATCGACGCCGAGGGCAACGAAATCGAGGTGCTGAATGGGGCATTGCGCACCATCGAGCGGTGCCGGCCGATCATCTCCTGCGAGTGTGAGGAGCGCCATCGTGAAGGCGTGTCGTGGTACATCCCGGGTTTCATGCGCGCTCTTGGTTATGACGGTTGGTTCTGGTACCGGGAGCGGTTCTTGCCCGCCGCCGCATTGGACCGCCGCACGATGCAGGTGGCGTCCCCGGGCGGCATGCCGGAGTCCGATCCCTACATCCAGACATTTTTGTTCGTTCCGAGGGAAGCCGGCCATATGCGGCATCGCCTGACCGAATTCGGTCCGTTTTGCATGGCGCGGTGATCGCCACCGGTTCTCAATTGAAACGCGATGTTCCGGCCGGGTTAATGGCGCCGTCCCGGATCTTGCCCTGACTGAACCGCCGGTTATGACCAGCATGGCGATCGGCCCGCTCGGTGTTCAGCACGCGAATGGATCAATGCGAAGAGCCGGCGGTATCAGTGCGTGTTGGCGTCCGGGTCGGGCGCTGCCATCACCGCGACGGTGTCGGTGTGGACCGCGACGACAGGCATACTCATGATCCGCATGCTCACATACAGAAGACCGACGATGACGCTCAGAGCCAGGGAAAGCTCGATGAGTGACGGGCGACGCCCGCCGCCGCGATAGCCTCTGGTCCCATATCGAGGCGTAGCCATGAATTTACCTCCGTTGAATGACGTTCGCTTTATCCGGTCACGCTAGTGCAAGAATGGTTGCGAAATCCTTTCATGTTCAACTGGCTGGACGCCACCAAGAGCGCATTACCAATAATTGAGAATCGACTGGTCGTGTTGGCGGCCATCTCGGAAAAACCCAGGGAAAGTCCCGCGAAGAGAGGATGTGGCAGCAGCCCGCGCGCCAGAAAAGTCGGGTTACGCCGGTCCATGCGGGGGTATCAGAGAACAGGACGCATTTTTGCGTGATCATTATCTACTAATTAAGGCATCGGGTGCGAAACGGAACCACAAGTGAAATGACAAATCGGTGTCACGCGGGTTTAGCTCATGCCGAGCTGTCAACACCTCATGATCGTAATTTCTCAGCATCATCCCCGGGTCTCCCCTCACCGTCATTTTCGGGCTCTCTTAACGTCATCCTGGCTTTGTCCCGGGGACCTATCGCGGAACTGTGCGGGTAGAGGTCCCCGTGACGAGCCCGGCGATGAGGGTGAAAGGAAGCCCAGGGATGACAGTGAGGGGCGATCCGGGGATGACGTTGGATGACGCCAATCATGACGCTTTGTGTAACGTTCAGTTGGTCCACTTAACTGGCCGTAAAGGAGGATGCGCCCGGATCACCGCCTCATTCACGTCCGCGCCCCAGCCGATGCCGGTCGGCAACAGCAATTCGCCATTCTCGATTTTTGGCACGACCGTCACCAGATCGTCCTTCCAAGGCACGTCCTCGATATCGATCTCCATGACGCGGAAATTCGGGATCGCGGCGCAGAGATGCGCGCTCATCAGCGAGCCGATATGGCCGTTGAAGTTGTGCGGCGCGACATTCACCTCATAGGCGTCACACATGGCGGCGATTTTGAATGCCTCGAGGATGCCGTTCCAGGCGACATCGATGATCGCCACATCGACCGACTGATTTTCCAGGAACGGCCGGAACTGCCGCCGCCCGTAAAGCGATTCAAGCGACGCGATCGGGCACCGCGAACTGCGCCGGATCGTCGCCAGCGCCTCGGGATTATAGCTGTCGACCTCAAGCCAAACGAGATCGAACTCCTCCAACGCCTGCGCCAACCTGATATAGCCCTCGGTCCTGAAGTTGAAATTCAAATCCAGATGCAAGCCCACTCCTGGGCCGGCGCCGCGGTGAAACGCCGACAGTTCCGCGCGCACCGCATCGACCAAAGGCTTGTCGATGTTGCACTCCGGCCATCCGGGCCCGTTGAAGCCAGGCATGTGGATCACTGGCGGATCGGCGTCGAAGCGCATGATGTTGGTTTTCAGGCCTTTGAACCCGCGTTCCGCCACCTCGGCACCCGCACGCTCCACGTCGCCCAGAGACCGGATCGGGTCATAGCCCGTCCATTCCTTGATCCGATCGGCGAAACTTACACGCCATGTGCCGCAATGCGACCAGTACAGCCGCAGCCGGTCGCGGATCGGTCCGCCGAGAAGCTCGTAAACCGGGATGTTGAGGGATTTCGCCTTGATGTCGACCAACGCATTCTCGATCGCGGCGATGGCCTGCTGGTTGATGCCGTACGGGGTTTGCCGCGTCAGGCCGTGCAGGAACGCGGTGATCTTTTCGACCGGGCGCGGGTCCATCCCGATCAGCCGTCCGCCCAATTGTTGAATGACCGTCGAAAGCCCCTCGGCGCCGAAATTCTCCAGGAACTCGGACCAGCCGACTATCCCATCGTCGGTGGTGATCTTCAGGAACGAAAAATCACGCCAGCCGGCGTTGCAGTGCAGATCCTCGATCCTGGCGATGCGCATTGGAATTCCTCCGGTCCGGTTGCACCGCCGTGCGAGAGGAACACACCACCCAACGACGGTATTTCGCGTCCCGGCCAGTTGAATACCGGCCGGGCGCGATCAGACCGTACTCCTGGAACAGTCAGGCCGCGTCAAGAGACCGGAACGATCCGGCAACCCAGCGCGATGTCCGGCCAACGGGCCGGTGTTTCGGCATTCTCGCCCGGAGGCGGGCCGCGACAGCGTCGAGCTTCGGACCGGTCACCACGAACGGCGCGCAGCCGAGTGCGTCCCATCGCCGCTTGCTGAAATCGGGATATAGCGAAATCAACCCGCTGGCGTTGTCGAATGCCTGGCGGTTGCCGTTTTCAAGATAGGATTCCGCCTGCATGCCCTCGGCCAGCAACACGTCGTGTTCACCCAGTTCGACGTGGTAATAGGTGATCGCATTGACTTTCCGTTGCACGATGGTTTTGCGGTTGATCAGATATTTGATCGGGATCAGCATGCCGTCTACATAAACCGCGTGGTCCGGCGACAGCCAAAGATCGCGCTCCGGGATTCTGGGCCCGAACGCATGGGCGGACACCAGCACCGGCCAAACCTGCGACGGCTCGGGGTGACGGCGGCAGTCCACGTGGCGATGACCAAGCCAGACGACCGGCGCGGTTCCGTTGAAATGCGTGTGGAGGACAGCGCCAACCGTGAGGCGCTCCACGTTCACTTCGCCATCGACTGTCCTGATCCGCGTGCCGGCCCCGAAACACGCCGCCGCGGTTACCCCGGTCACCGTCACGGTCGCCTTCGAGGTGATGGTATTTTCGGAGACGATGAAACTCGCACCTCCGTAATTCATGGAACCCGAGTCGAGCGTGACAGTTTGCACGACGGTGCTGCTGGCGTTCGTTATATTCAGATCGAAGCCGGTCAACGTCGCGTGCGCCGCGTTACCAATATTATCCAGCACCAACGTATCGCTGTTGCCGAACCCGGATACGGTGCCGTTGAACGTCGACGGCGCGTCGAGCAGGAGTTCGCCAAAATTCGCGTCGAACGCGATATTGGCGGACAATCCCGCCGGTAACTCCAGGACCGAGCGGTCGGCAGCATCGAAGCCGCCCTGGATCAGGAACCCGCCGGTCCCGCTATAGGCGCCCGAGAACCCCAGCGTTCCGGTCAGGCCGCCGAACGTCGCATCGATCGTGCCGTTATTGGCGACGCTCTGGGCGTAGGTTCCGAACGCCTGCAGCGCGAGCGACGCACCCGCATCGACCTGCAACGTGCCGACGCCGCTGACCGAACCTGCCCCGGGCAACGAAAGTGTGCCACCTTTCGCCTCGATCGTTCCGGCGTCCACGATCGGAGTGCCGGGATCGATGGTGCCGAAGCCCGCGACATCGCCGGTGGCGCCAATGGTAATACCGCTCGGTACGGACAGCGTTCCGCCGCCGAGCGTCACGGTGCCGTTGACGATCAGAGCGTTGGTCGCGTCGAAGTCTCGTCCGCCCAAAATGTTCAGCACGCCGGCCGCGCCGATCGTGGCCAGGCTGTTCTCGATCGTCAGCGGCGTTCCCTGACCTGATTCGAACACCGACGCCGAGCCATTCAGCGTGATGGTGGCATTATCGGTGACAATCTGCGCTCTCGCCACGTCGAGGGTGCCGGTTCCCGAGGCGCCCCAGACGCCGCCGGTCAACACCGTGCCGGAAAGATTGGTCGTGGTGACCGACGATTGGATGATAAGCGATCCGTTGGTGGCGACGATCGATCCCTGGTTGACTAACGTTCCGGTGTCGATACTGAGCGCCACGCCCGACACATCGGCCGAGACCGTACCCTGAACCAGCAGAGTAAATCCGCTGCCGATGATGGTACCCGCGCCATCCAGCAAAGCATTCACTGGAACGGTGCCATCGCTGGTGAGCGTAAATCCGGTGCTGTTCACCAAGGTCAGCGTCGATCCGGAATTAACAATATTGGTCATGCGGAACCTTTCCAGACATCACGGTGGCGCCGGCATTTCGCGTGCTATATGCGGACACGGGTCAAGCCTTGCATTTCGGGTAATTACACCCGTCACCGTGATTTTTTATCCGATTTTTCGTTAATAAATCGCTAAATTCTCAACACAGGCAACAATGAGTTTGGCTTTCTTCTCCTGCCAGGTATCTTAATATTTCGAGCACGTCCGCCAATGATTCATCCCGGTTCATGGTGCCTGAACAGGCATGGCGGAGATGCCGATCGCCTGAATGGTTTTTGGATATACTTGCTTTACCGGTAGATATTTCTTAAGAATTCGAGAGTCGCGATGGCTTTCATGGGGTTCGTCATTGCAACGCTGTACCGAACCGGATGACCCGGTCGATCGCCCGATCCAGCCGGAGGAGGGCCATGACAGGAAAGCGAAAGGCCATTCCTCCGCACGACCCTTTCGGGATGCGCATGCGGTCGAGCCAGACCGTGACGGTGCGACTACCGCCCCGAACTCGCCGGCTCCGGTTCCACCGCCTGGGTGCCTCGCCACTTCGCGACATTGCGCAGGTGTGCCTGCTCCGTCTTCGCGAAGGCATGTCCGCCGGTGCCATCTGCCACGAAATAAAGATCCTCGCTGCTCGTCGGCCGGCTGACCGCACGCAGGCTCGCCACGCCCGGCGAACAGATCGGCCCGGGAGGCAGGCCCGTGCGTTTATAGGTGTTATAAGGGCCGTCCTGATCCAGATCGGCGCGGTTCAATTTGTGGTCCAGAGCGCCGGTGCCGCCGCTGATCCCGTATGCCACCGTTGGGTCGGCCTGTAGCTTCATCCCCATCCGCAGCCGGTTCAAATACACCGCGGCGACGTGCGGCCGTTCCTCGGCCTTCGCGGTCTCCCGCTCCACGATGCTCGCCAGGATCAGCATATCGCGCGGCGAAGCCAACGGCAGGTTGGGCGCGCGCGCGGTCCATGCGGCGGTGAGTTCTTTGTCCATCGCCGCGCGCGCCCGGCCAAGGATCGCGTCGCGCGTCATTCCCCGCTCGAACTCATAGGTTTGCGGCAGGGCGCTGCCCTCGGGAGGAACCTCGATCGGGCCGGTGGCGGCCTCGGCGGCGGCCAGCAATCCGGCGATTTGTTTGGCGGTCAGGCCCTCGACGATGGTGAACCGGTGCTCGACCGGCTTCGCCGTGCGCAGGATCGCCAACACATCGGCGATCGAGGCCTTGGCGGGAAAGTTGAACTCGGCGGCTCGCAGATTGCCGTCGAAGAACGTCAGCCAACTCAGCGCCTCGAACGCGGTGGCGTTGGCGATAACTCCAGACGATTTCAGAGCCTCGGCGGCGGCGGAGGTTCCACCGTGCGGGACGACGACCGCGCGGGCTTCCACCAACGGTCCCGGCAAATCCCATTGCGTGCGAAGCCAGAACCCAGTGACGACCGCCGCGCCGCCCAGTACCACGAACCAGATCACGGTCCACAACAGGCCGCGCAACAGCCCGCCGAGAAATGACGGACCGTCGTCCCACTCGTCGTCCTTATCAGGGGGCGGAGCGGAAGATGACCGACGCGTTCGTGCCACCAAAACCAAAACTGTTTGACAGGGCCATGCGAATACGCCGCCGCTGCGCCTGGTTCGCCACCCTGTCGATCACACTCTCCCTACTGGGCTCGTCGAGGTTGAGCGTTGGCGGCGCCACGCCGTCACGAATGGCGAGGATGGAGAAGATCGCCTCGATCGCCCCCGCCGCGCCGAGCAAATGTCCGGTGGCGGATTTGGTCGACGACATCGCCAACCCCTTCGCGGCATCGCCGAACAGCCGCTCCACCGCTTCCAGCTCCAGATCGTCACCCATCGGCGTGGAGGTGCCATGCGCGTTGACGTACTGGATGTCCTCGGGCCGCACGCCGCCATTTTTCATCGCCGCTTGCATGGAGCGGAAGGCGCCGTCGTGACCCTCGGCCGGCGCGGTGATGTGATAGGCGTCACCGGACATGCCGTAACCGCCGATCTCCGCGTAGATCTTCGCGCCGCGTTTCAGGGCGTGCTCGTATTCTTCCAGCACCAGAACGCCGGACCCCTCGCCCATCACGAACCCGTCGCGATCCTTGTCCCAGGGGCGGGAGGCGACGGAGGGCCGATCATTGAAGCCGGTGGACAGCGCGCGCGAGGCGCAGAAGCCGGCGATGCCGATTTCGCAGACGGTCGCCTCGGCGCCGCCGGCGACCATCACGTCGGCGTCGCCCCACATAATCAGGCGGGCGGCATCGCCGATGGCGTGCACACCGGAGGCGCAGGCCGTTACCACGGCGTGATTCGGTCCTTTGAACCCGAATTTGATCGACAGATGGCCCGCCGCCAGGTTGATCAGCGCCGAGGGGATGAAGAACGGCGACAGCCGCCGCGCCTTGCCCTCATTCACCAGCAGCGACGCCTCGTAGATCGTCTGCAGCCCGCCAATGCCGGAACCGATCATGACGCCGGTGGCGCAGTGGTCGTCCTCGGTCGCCGGAACCCAGCCCGAGTCCTCGACCGCCTGGGTGCCCGCGACCATGGCCATATGGACGAAGCGGTCCATCTTCTTCTGGTCCTTAATCGGGATCCACTCGTTGATGTCGAGTTTGCCGTCGGATTTGCCGCCCTGGGGGACCTGGCCGGCGACTTTACACGGCAGGTCCTTGGTATCGAACGATTGGATCGCGCTGATGCCTGACTCGGCGTTGATCAGGCGTCGCCAGACATGCTCGACGCCAAGGCCCAGGGGGCAGGCGATCCCCATGCCGCTCACAACCACACGGCGCATGGTTGGTTTCCTTTTCCCGACTGCCGGTTGCTGGCTTACTTGTTCTGTTTTTCGATGTAGTCGATCGCGTCCTTGACGGTGGCGATCTTTTCGGCCGCGTCCTCCGGGATTTCGACGCTGAAGGCTTCCTCGAAGGCCATCACCAGTTCGACCGTGTCGAGGCTGTCCGCGCCCAGATCGTCGATGAACGAGGCTTCCGGCGTCACCTTGGCTTCGTCGACGCCCAGGTGCTCGACCACGATCTGTTTGATCTTATCGGCGACTTCGCTCATCGGAATACTCTCTCCCTGCTTTGGGGCTATCGGTGGCCGGACTGGAAGCCGTGACGGTTCGGGGAACTGGCCCTCCGGTCTGGCCGAGTCGCGCGTTCGCCCGTGCGCTTAGCATGGTTCGGCGCGGCGGCAAATTCCTCAAACGGCCAGGCATCGGTTTGGCATTTTCCTGGGCCTCGCGGAGCGGGAGGTCAACTGGTTGGTTCCGGGCGCTTTGACGGTTGCCCGAGCAGGGCAACGCAGAATGCACGGCCGGCTGAATTCAGGCC
>Ga0207015_1153_pt1 | contig 19179 bp, 11 predicted proteins | sample Alteio_BWMinCont_53_FD_153486 | JGI IMG/M metagenome (GOLD analysis project Ga0207015, IMG submission 153486) | Enriched cells from forest soil in Barre Woods Harvard Forest LTER site, Petersham, Massachusetts, United States -... | ecosystem: Environmental > Terrestrial > Soil > Temperate forest >...
CGGGTAAATGCTTCAATGTTATTGCGGCGCTTCCATCCTTAAATCTTTACAGCGCGTCCAGCCAGAGCAAGCGCATCCGTCCAGAAGCGTGTGGAAGACTGTATCACGCCCACAACCTCAGTTATGGCCTGAACGAAACACTTCAGGCTTGCTTCTGAGGCATTAAGCGGAGGCGCAGCTTTCAAGACATGAAAATTATTTCCGCAGATTTGCGTGAGAATGCCATGATCGCGATAAAGCCTCATTACCAGCATCTGACCAAACATTGCGGGATGTATGCGTTGGAACGCTTCCCATGAAAGTCGCAAAGCAAGAGACTTGGGCGGACCAAAGACGATGCCGTTGAAGAATCCCAGGCCGCGAACCTCTTGCACCATGTCATAAGGGGCGAGCGCTGCCGTTAGTTGTTTACGAAACTCTTCTCCCAGCACGAGCGCGCGCGGCCCCAACTCCTCAGCTTCCAGCACGTCGAGCGTTGCCAGGCCAGCAGTCATCCCAAGTCCACATTCGCTATACGTTGAGGTATGCACAATTGCACGGCGAAGAGAATCGTAAACGCTCTCATAGATTTCGTCAGTCATCAGCACAGCGCCAACGGGAATAAGCCCTCCGCTAAGGGCCTTGGCAAGAATTACCATGTCGGGATCAAGGTCATAATGATGCGCCGCAAGGAACTTCCCCGTCCTGCCTAATCCTGTCTGCACCTCATCCAAAACAAAAAGTGTTCCGAATTTCCGGCAGAGGGCCTGTGCCTGTTCAAGGTAGTTCTCAGGGGGGACCACAATGCCACCCTCTCCCTGCAAAGGCTCCAAAATCAACGCGGCATATTTGCGTGTGGCGAGGGCCTTTTCCAACTGCTCCAGATTACCGAAGTCTACAAAGTCCGCTCCTGGAATCATCGGGCCAAAGCCGTCGCTCCAGAAGCCATGATCCATCAATGCGATGGCTCCGCAAGTAAGTCCATGGAAAGCGTTGCGCGCTGCCAGCAAACCCTTGCGACCCGTCCTGGCACGAGTGAATTTGATGGCCGTCTCCACGCCCTCACTCCCAGAGGTAGAAAAATAAACCTTATTGAGCCTGCCTCCTGCGAGTTGGCACAGCCTCTCCGCCAGCACCCCAGCGCTTTCCGCAATATGGCTTTGAAGCATGGATGGGCCGCTACGATCCAACTCCTGATGCAGCGCCGCAACTACTGTGGGATGATTGTGCCCGATGTTGTAGACGCAGTATCCAGAGAGGAAATCCAGGATCGTCCTGCCGCTCTCTGTCGTCAGGCGCTCACCCTCACAGCGGATGTAACGGCTATTCATCTCCAACAGATTGAGCAGCCGAACCCATTGTGGATTAACGTGCTGCTCATACTGCAAATCGGCCCTGATCGCTTGCGGATTTCCCATACTAAGCCTGCTCACTTTCCTGCCAGCATAACGAGGTAGAGTATTCCCGCTGCACTGCTCCTCTGAGGCCGTCCCCTATAGGACGGAACGCAAGCTCAAATGTCACACTGCCTACACTCTACAGAGTCCGGAGTGGGCGGAGCAATTGCAATGCTGCAACCGGATGCACCATAAAACGGTAATATATACCGCAATGCGGGATTTATATTTATGGAAGATTGCGCTCCTGTGACCGTAGGCACATCCTAGTTACAGGCGCGGCAGCACAATCAAAGGGTAGAGTCTGTGACCTTGCTTCAAATCTTGAAGGCCCACAGCATGTATTCCAATCGCATTCAAAAATAACGGAGTGAACACATAATGAGCGACCTAGCATCCCTTGCTGAAGAAGTTGCAGCGGCCCGACTGGTTGAGCATCCAGCTGATTACCACGTCTTCCATAAGTTCATCGAGCGCTGCAAATATCTTCCCAGCATCCTGACCGCCGTCTGCTGGCCGATGAGTGAAGTGGCCCTGTCTGGAGCTACTGAGGCCACGACCGCAGGAATTATCGAGCCTATCCTGATAGGCCCTGCCATTGAAATGCAGGCACTTGCAAAAAAGATTGGCGTAGACATCACCGGTTGCCGCATTGTGGAAGCGGCCACAGAGAACGCCGCCGCTGTTGCCGCTGTTGCGCTCTGTCGCAGTGGTGAGGCCCAGGCAATGATGAAGGGCAGCCTGCATACAGACGAACTGATGAAGGTCTGCATGAAGGCCGACACCGGCCTGCGCACCAACCGTCGTATCAGCCACGTCTTTATTATGGATACACCGGCCTATGAGCGTACGTTGCTCATTACAGATGCCGCCATCAATATTGTTCCCGAACTTGAAGACAAGATCCACATTGTGCAGAACGCCATTAACCTGGCCCATGCCCTGGGAATTCCTGAACCAAAGGTTGCTTTGCTCTCCGCCGTTGAAACGGTGAACCCGAAGATCAAGTCAACACTAGACGCTGCGGCGCTGTGCAAAATGGCCGATCGCGGACAGATAACTGGCGGCATTCTCGACGGTCCGCTGGCCTTTGATACAGCCGTTAGCCAGGAAGCTGCCAAAATCAAAAATCTTGTCTCGCCGGTTACTGGACACGCAGATATTTTGGTGGTCCCTGATCTTGAATCCGGCAATATGCTTGCCAAGCAGCTTGAGTATCTGGGCGGCGCACAGCTTGCAGGCATTGTTCTGGGAGCACGAGTCCCAGTGATTCTGACCAGTCGCGCAGACTCAGCAGAGACTCGCCTGACCTCCTGCGCGGTAGCAGTTTTGTTGCACCACGCTTCGCATCCAATCCTGAAACCGTAAACGCTTCTGACTATCAAGACGAGAGGACAGGCAATATGCCTGTCCTCTTCGTCTTTCTTGCAGCATTGATTTTGTCATTTCGTAATGCAGCGGGGAATCTTCTACTTCATTTCTGATCCTGACCTGAAGGTTAATCGACAGCCATCGAAAGCTGGTGACGGACATCAGCGCCGCGTACCCAGAAAATTACGTCGGTCGCGATATTTGAAGCATGGTCGGCAATCCGCTCCAGTCCGCGCGAGATAAGCAGGCCGTTCAGTGCCTGCTGCGTGTACTCCGGTTCCGTCTGAATCAACTTGATGAGCTGTGTCTGCGCATCGCGATTCATGCGGTCAATCTCATCGTCCATCGTGATAACCGACTCAGCAATCTGTGCATCGCCTTCAAGCAATGCCTGGATGGCCGTGCGAATCATCCGTCCTGCGAACTCGCCCATTCCCGCAAAATCGACCGGAAGATCAACGGCCTCTTTACCCTGCATATCGAGGGTGCGGCGCGCAATATTCATCGACTGGTCGCCAATCCGCTCCAGGTCGCCATTAATTTTTATGACGGCGAGAATAAAACGCAAATCAATCGCCATCGGCTGCTCCTTCGCGAGCAACTCATAGGCCATCTCATCCAGGGCACGCTGGGCGGCATTGATGGCAGTTTCGTTATCGCGAACGTATTGGCAGAGCCGCTCATCCCGCTGTATATAGGCATCCACTGCGGTCTCTACGGTCTGTTGTGCAAGCGCGGCCATGGCAAGGATCTTGTCCTTCAACTCGGCCAACTGCTGCTGGAAATGAATTCTCGGCACGCGGGAAAATCTCCTTAAAAGATAAGCTTATTCTCCCATTCATTGATAATGCATGAATTCCCATTTCAACTTGGCTAATTTTTCGCCTGTGCACCAGAAAAGTCAGCACTGAAACGGAAATTCGGTCGGGGAGCAAATCAGTGTCCGGAGGTCGATTCCGTCATGCGGTAATCTAACAGAAATGCTCTCTATCGACCCCAAAGCGCAAACTGTGCAGGAAATATACAAGCTGATGACTGGCATTGTGGTGCCTCGTCCCATCGCTTTTGTCTCTACCGTGGATCGTGCGGGATTCGCAACCTGGCACCTTTCAGCTTTTTTACCGCCGTCGGCTCCAATCCACCAACGCTGGCCTTTTGTCCTGCCCTCCGAACAACGGAGGAAGCCGGCCCCAAGGACACCCTGCGGAACATTGAAGAGACGGGCGAGTTTGTCGTCAACATTGTGAACGAGGCCATCGGCCCCCAGATGAACAGGACCGCTGCTGATGTTCCACCCCATGTGGATGAGTTTGAGCTATCAGGGCTGACTTCCATCCCCAGCGAAACCGTCAAGGCGCCTCGCGTAGCAGAAAGCCCCGCGCAGATGGAGTGCAAACTCATGCAGGTAATCCGCACCGGCAATCATCCGGCATCAGGAGTACTGGTGCTGGGTCAGATTCTTCGTTTCCATGTGCGCGAAGATCTATTCGACAACTTCCGTATTGATCATGAGAAGCTTGACGCAATTGGTCGTCTGGCAGGTAACAGCTATGTTCGTACGCTAGATCACTTCGACCTTATGCGGCCCAAATAAAAATAACGGCAAAGCCTGACGGACGAGATTTGTTTTTACTAAGTCCGTCAGATCTCTTTTAAATATGGCAACTTGCCAGGCCACGCTTGGCGAGATAGCGCTGGTGATAATCCTCTGCGGGCCAAAAGGTCTCCGCCGGAACTACCCTTGTCTCAATTGGTTTGGCGAATCGCTTGGCTGCTGTCAGCTCTTCAATCTTTTGTTTGGCCTCGGCTTCTTGCTCAGGGGAATGATAAAAAATTACGCTGCGGTACTGTGTCCCCGTATCGGGGCCCTGACGGTTAAGCTGGGTGGGGTCATGCAAACTGAAAAAAGTATCAAGGAGCGCAGAATAATTGACCTGTCCGGGATCAAATGTCAGTTCGACTACTTCGGCGTGGCCGGTACTGTCGGTGCAGACATCCTTGTAAGTTGGCTCGCTTAACTGACCGCCCTCATATCCGACTTCCGTGTCCAGAACACCAGGTACCGTCGCGAAGGTGACCTCTACGCCCCAGAAACATCCCGCGCCAAAGGTCGCTTTTTGTGTTTCAGAATTTGTGTTTGACATAAACCTATCCCTGCCTCACTTATGTTCCGAACTGGTTTGCAAATCAACTTAACGAGTGCCGGGCCGTGAGCCAGTACGGGGGCCTCCTGTACGGGGACGGTTCCCTGCGCCGGGTTTAGAGACGGGCCGCGAACCTGAGCGCGGAGGGCCAGAACGAGTAGCTGGTCTGGCGAACCCGCGGGGTGCAGAAGCTTGCGGCTGCGCGGCCCCTTCTCTCTTTCCAAAACTCGAACGAGATGCGGGACGACTTGCTGGCTTACCGGGCTTCCTCTCTCCTCTACTGTCATTGGATGCAGAAGGCTTGCCAGTGGGACGGAAAGGTCTGCTTTCATTTGAGCGAGATGAAAAACCATCCCCAGGCTTAGTAAAACTTGCTGCAGACCTTGGTGGTCCTCCTACTATTGGACGACCTGCCGTAGGCCTGCCAGTTGGCCGCGTTGCAGAGGATCGATCCTCTGTTCGCGTTGGCCTTGGCCGAGCCGGTATGAGCCCCTTTGACTCCCGCCCTTCGCGCATATTGCTGCGAGAAGCATAGGACGCTCCGGATTGTGGTGAAGCTGGCCTGCTTCTTACCGCTGATTGTGCTGCTTCTGGCCGGTTTCTGATGCCGGTTTGTGGCGGTATTGCTACTCGCCTGTTTCCTTCCCTGTTCAGGGAGGGGGCAGGTCGAGCCGTGTTGGGGGTGGTGATGTGGGTTGCAGGAGCAGCCACCACAGGCCGCGCTGCTGGCCTTGCGATTGGCGCAGCAGTTTTTCTCGGCGGGTATTTGTGACGGACGGGCAACGGCAAATGTGCCGTTGGAGGCAGCTTGCTGGGGCGGCCTGCGGTTCTTCCGGCAGCAGCACGACGCAGAAGGTCTACCTCTAACTCCGTCAGTTCGCGCTGTGCCCCGGTCACAACATCGAGCACCAGCGGCCCAAAAGCGATGCGCTTGATCTTCTCAACGTGGTGGCCAATCTCTTCAAACATTTTGCGAATTTCGCGATTGCGACCCTCGGTCAGGGTGACCTCGTACCAGGGATTCTCGCCTCCGCGATAGAGCTTGATTTCGGCTGGCTGAGTGAGCACACGGCCTTCAAACCGGCCACGACGGCCCTTCTCAATCATGACGCCGCCACGCAGTTGCTCAAGATGTTCCCCGCTGGGAGCACCAGCAATTTTGACCAGATAAGTCTTCTTGACCTTGGCCGAAGCGCGTGTAAGTTTATTGGCCAACTCGCCGTCGTTGGTGACGATCAGCAGCCCCTCTGAAAGATAATCAAGTCGGCCAACAGGATAGAGGCGGGTGTTGATCTTCTCGAAAAACTTCATCACGGTGGGGCGATGCTCGGGATCTGTGACCGTAGTGACGAATCCCTTGGGCTTGTTAAGCAGGAAGTAGCGCAGTTTTTCAACTTCGTGGATGAGTTTGCCATCGACGCGGATATGGTCAGTTTCGAGCGTGGCCTTGGTACCCAGCTCTGTAACCACCTGGCCATTCACCTGCACACGACCTTCCAGAATCAAGGCTTCGGCCTTACGACGCGAGGTAAGGCCTGCCGCTGCCAGAATCTTTTGCAAACGTTCAGGCTTGGGAGTGGTGTCTTCTGGTTCCTGCTTCATTAGGCGTCTTCCTTCTCGATGCTGGTAGGCTCCGTGATGGAGGGCTGGTCGTCGATGATCTGCGGCAGTTCTGGTTCTTCTGGAGCGGGGCTTGCGCTCTCTTCTTCAAGCGCAGTTGCGTCGGCTGGGGTGTGACTCTCAGAGTCAATCGCTATGCTGCCTGCCAGGGGCAACTCGGGTTCATTGCTGCGCTCTACCATCTCATCGGTCTCTTCAAGTTCGCCTGCCATCTTCTCGAACTCCTCCATTGAGGGAAGCTCGCTAACCTCTTTGAGGCCAAAGCGCACCAGAAATTCCTTGGTGGTCTTGTAGAGAATGGGACGACCGATCACGGGCTTGCGTCCCGCCGTTGCAATCAACTTGCGACTGATGAGCGAGCCGAGGACACCGCCGGAATCAACGCCGCGAATCTCGCTGATCTCTGGCGCAGTAACCGGCTGTTTGTAAGCAATTACGGCCAGTGTTTCCAAAGCTTGCAGACTAAGCTTCATAGGTGGCTTCAGGCTTTTGACGAAGCCGCGAACCGCATCGTGATACTCCGGCTTGGTGGCCATGCGAAAGCCGCCGGCAATCTCGCGAATCTCAACACCACGGTCGCTGGTCGCGTACTCTGCAATCAACTCATCGAGCACAGCGCGAAGGATTTCGCGAATGGCGCGGTCGCGTTGGCGGGCTTCGCGTTTGACCTTTGCTTGCAAGTCGGCGTCAGGATCAGCGACTGGCTCGGCAATAACGTAGTCTGAGTCAGAAGCCGCTGGTTCGGCTGGCAACTCCGCTTCTTCGTCGATCGTAAGCGCCAGATCGCCGGATTCCTGCTGTGGCGTTTCTGTATCGCCCTCGGCTGGGGGGACGGACTCGTCGGTCTGCTCCGTCTGGAGCGCAAGCGCTTCCTCGGCAAACAGGTTGGCAAGCTGTGCGAGGGTTACAGGCTCCTCGGCAGCGTAGATTACGGCTTCTAACTTGGCTTTTAGGCTCATCGGGCTCGATTAATCGGTTGAATAGCGTGTCACAAAAAAAAGCGGCACTCCGTGAATGATACTGGAGTGCCGCGTCTGAGGGTATCGAAAGCGGGAAAAACACGAACTGGGGAGGTCTGGGCTGGGGGTCAAGTTCGAAGAGCGCGCATTCCCTCGGGGGCTAAATTTAGCCCCCGAGGGAATGCCATCTTCTTCCAAACTGATCCACTACCCAAAAGACGATACACTCGCCAACTGCTCCGCAAGACAATAGAATCAGCACCACATGTCTATTTCTCTTGAGGCGACTACTAACGATGGGCCAGAGCAAGTGATTCCTCGCCGACGTTGGAGGATCGCTTGTTTGCTTGGCCTCGGCATACTCGTAAATTACATTGACCGGGTAAATCTTTCTGTCTCTCAAAGCGCGTTGCACGCCGAGTTCGGAATTTCCACCATTACATTTGGCTATCTGCTAAGCGCTTATAGCCTGACCTATGCTCTGCTGCAGCTGCCAGTGGGTGTGTTGCTTGATAGATTTGGCGTCAAAATTATTGGGCGTTTGAGTACGTTACTATGGAGCGTAGCCTCGTTTGGAGCGGCACTGTCGACGGGAATTGGCAGTCTGTTTGCTGCCCGCCTGGTGCTGGGAGTGGGAGAAGCTCCTACATTTCCCTCCAACGCGAAGGCCACCGGCTACTGGTTCCCCCAGCAGGAACGCAGTCTGGCCACGGCAATCTTCGATTCGGCGGCAAAACTTGCTTCCGCTCTGGGAGTCCCGGTCGTGGGCATATTATTGCTTCACTTTGGCTGGCGTTGGAGTTTCGCCGCAACCGGCCTGCTAAGTTTTGCGTACTTCCTTCTCTTCTACGCAATCTATCGCAACCCCAGCGAAGACAAGAAGCTTTCCGACGTTGAGCGTCGCTATTTGGCAGAAGGAGGGGCGCAACCCGAGGGGGTCGTAAGAGGTCCAAAGGGAGCATCGCTCCTGTACTTGTTACAGCAACGTAAGATGATTGGCCTTTCGCTCGGTTTTGCTTCCTATAACTACACCTTCTATCTGTTGCTGACCTGGCTACCGAGTTATCTCTCCACTTCGCTGCACATCGATATGCTCCATTCGGTTGTGTACACCAGCGTACCCTGGCTTATCGCTACTGCCAGTGACCTCCTTGTTGGCGGGTGGCTTGTAGATGCGCTGGTTCGTAGCGGAGTGGATGCTTCGCGCGTCCGACAGGTGGTACTTATCATAGGAACGAGCCTGGGACTAGGTATCTTAGGTGCGGCATACTCCCATACCCCGGCAGCAGCACTTTTTTGGATTAGCGTTTCGATTGGCGGGCTGTCGGCGGCGGCTCCTGTAGCATGGTCGATTCCGACCTTAATCGCGCCGCGAGAGAGCGTAGGGCGCGTAGGAGGAATCATGAATTTCTTCACGCAGTTTTCTGCTATCTCCGCACCCATCGTCACGGGATATATCGTTGCCGCAACCCACTCCTTTGCTCTGGCGTTTGCAGCGGCGGGATTGTTTCTGCTGATAGGTGTGGCGGGCTACTGGATTTTGCTGGGACGCATTGAACCCATAGCAGAGCCAGTTTAGGCCAGAAATTACACCTTCACAAAAATCTTTTTGCGATAAAGAATCCACGCTGGAATAAAGCAAAACAGTGTGAATGAGATCGAATAAGCAAAGGTGGCCCAACCCGGGTTGGGGATGTACGCAAAGCTGTGGGCAAATAGATAGCCTTGTATATCCATTTGCCTTCCGCCCGAAGTAAATTTAATTTTCCAGAACGAATTCGACACCAGAGAGCTAAGCATATAGGCCACGATGGCATTTGACCCGAAGACAAGCCAGGGCCATGTCCATCCTTTGCTGCTCCCTTTGCCCCAGCCTCGCTGCTCTACGGCCCAGTAAGTCAGCATCAGAGCGGTTAGTGACCAGCCAGCCGCTACCAGGACGAAGGTGCTGGTCCATAGATTCTTGTTGATCGGGAACCAGATGGCCCAGAGGTATCCGACAAGCAGACAGCCCACAGCACCCATGGCCAGTCCCTTGGTTTTAGTTGCAATCTTTCTGGAACCAAGCAACCACAGCCCAGCGAAGACGCCCATCAAGGTTGAGCATATTGAGGTAATGTCACTGAGTAGCCCTTGCTCATCGTGCAGGTTGTAGTCCGGTGGAGCCAAAGCCAGGTGATAGGGGAAGATCTGGCGGTCAAGCCAGAAAGGCAGATTCATGTTCTGATCGAGGAAGGGAATATCGCGGCCAGGCATCCCTGCGCCGGGCACTGGCACCCACCGCAGCATAATCCAGTAGCCCACCAGCGCCACTATTACAGCCACAACCTTGGTCCAGACCCGCTTGTCCCACAGGTAAAACAACCCCACCACCAGATAGCAGATCCCGATGCGTTGCAGAACCCCATAAATCCGCAGGTGTGCAAGCTCGAAAATCGGAAATGCGTTAACCACTATGCCCATCAGAAACAGGATGCCTGCCCGCCGCACTGTCTGCCTGGTTAGCTCAGCGCGCGTGGTGCCACGGGCCAGCCGCGCCTCAAAGGCAAAGACAATCGAGACCCCAACCACAAATAAAAAAGTGGGAGAGACCACATCGGTAGCGGTCAGCCCATTCCATGCGGAGTGATTCATAAAGCCCCACGAGCCGTCGCCGCCGTTGTTGTTCACCATAATCATGAAGGCGATGGTGATGCCGCGCAGCACATCCAGCGAAAGCTGTCGCTGAACGGGTGCATGAGTCAGAGTTGGTGCAGTCAAAGCGATTTACCGTCCTGTCGAAGGATGCCATTAACCTACGCGCAGGAACAGTCTTTTGCCAAGACGACCGCCAAAGAGTTGGAGAGGGGCCGAGAGCTTCCTCTCTGTGCGGAGCCGCTACTTACCCCTGGAAGCACCACCGGAACAATCAGGAACATTAGGCAACTTCAGCCCAAAGCGGGATGAATTGGCCGCCGGTAGGGAACGTAAGCCTGTACGCTGTGCAGCCTACTTCCCACTAGCTTCAAAGCTGGCAGGTAATACAGCATCTCTTCAAGGGCGACTCAAGAATGCGTCATCAAAGCGAACCCGGAACTCCTCTAATGCCTCTTCAAATCTGGAGAATCCCTCTTTTCGCATCAGCGCAGCGAATCCGACGCTGTGCTCGGTTCCAATGATCGCTGACCAGTAGTACTGGATCATCCCTGCGGCATCGCGCTGCTCCATACGCATGATGGTGAGCCGTATTCCCTGGCGAAGCTTTTCTGAGGCATTTGGCGAACTCAGTATTGGTTCAAAGATGCGGGCAGTTAGAAAGTCCATGATCTCCCGCTGTTTGGCGTCCAATTTAAATTTCATTCAATCCTCTCCAACTAACCTTTCTAGACTGCTTGCGCTCAACTAATTGGTCGATTAACAAACACTCACACGCTACGGCTGTAAGTTATTGAATATGGTGGGCACAGCAGGATTCGAACCTACGACTTCCACCGTGTGAAGGTGGCACTCTACCGCTGAGTTATGCGCCCACTGGATGGGAATGGCTCCCCATCTGCGGCACTTGCTAGATTAACATTGCCGGGTGCGACTGCCAACTTGCTCAATTAAGACTTCAGGACCGACACATATAAATTGGAAATCTGGCTTTGATTGGGTAGGCCGGGGCTTCAGCCCCGGCAATCGAAAGGTGCATAAGTTGTTTTTTCGGTTTGGCGGCGCGCTTTGCGCGCCGCCAAACCGAAAAAAGGGGTGGGTTGCGGATCATCTTTTGTCAGGGCTGAAGCCCTGACCTACCCTTTTCTCCTGCAAATTTTCTGTTTTTTTATATGCGTCGGTTCTGATGAAGGCTTCCAACTCTTACCTGGGTGCTTTCGGAAGATGAAAATCTGCGTCTGAACCTTGGTTCGCCTTCGCTGTTGCAACCAGATCGATTTGGTTCAGGGGAATCGCTATAGGATGCCCGTCCCGAATATAGAGCGTACTCCGCGTCAAAACGTAGTTATGAATGTGCTCCTGTGGCCGACCATCTTTGAAGATAAGCGTAATCGTACTCTCGCTTGCCGGTGGCGCAGCAGCAACAGCAGGCGCAGTCTCGCCAGTGGACTGATTGGGCTGATCTGGTTGGTAGCCTTGTTGGGGCGGAGGACCGGATTGGTCTTCCTGCTCTACTGGCTGCTGTTGCACATCGTAGCCAGAAGAATCTTGAGAGGGCGCTGAATCGTCATCGCCAAAGCCATCAGAATATCCCTGGAGACCGGGGTCGATCCACCCGGGCCATAAGGGAAGCCCGTAAGAAAATCCCCCTCTGTTATGCGACCGATAGTAGTAGTTTCGTCCAGGACGGTTGCCGCCTCCTGGATAGCCTGGGCGCGAGCCGTAATGATAAGGAGTAGGACCACCTCTCCCAAGGGATGCGCTGGGATATCCACTGCCCATTGGAGCCATTGGACGAGAAAAGCCAGCCGATCGAGTGGGAGCGGGAGAAGCAAAGCCGCGAAAGGCCGGGGCACTATGACCCGAAAAACCGCTGCGGGCCCCGGAAAAACCGCCGTGTGATTCGCCACGCTGGCCGCACAAGGGAAGTGTAATCCCGGCAACAAGCAACGCAACTGCGGCAAGATGCTTCACAACTTCCATTCTACGCCTGCTGTAATTGTGCGTAGAAAACATGGAATCAATGGGTTACTACTCCTGGCACAGAGCACAGGTTTTTAAATTTTGTCAATAAATAATGTAGTAGGAGCATAAAGTGACCGCCCCAAAGTATCAACGATGACAATAACTTATGAAAGTATTGAAATATCAACTACTACTTTTGTGTAGTACCGTTCAAATAGGAATCCTTGGGCTTTTCGCGCCTGCCCCCATCCCTTTGAAGAGCCCGGAGAATACAGTGAAAAACTTTGCCCGAACCATGGCTTTTACCCTGCTGCTTGTGACATCGATCGCCTCCGCGCAGACGACCACAGAGAGTGTCCTTTATACGCTGGCGAGTGATTCGCAAACCCGGACGATTGAGGCCAGTGATGGCAATCTTTATGTTCTCGACACGCTTGGCGGCACCCAGAATCTGGGTACGATCGTGCGCGTCTCTCTCTCCGGGAGCGCTACCGTTGTACATGCTTTCTCTGGAACCGATGGCTCCAGGCCTTCTGCGCTGATTGAGGGCGCCAATGGAAATTTCTACGGGGTAACCAGCGCTGGCGGCGCTTACGCAGCAAACTGTACAGATAACGCGCACGGCTGCCCGGGGACAATTTTCAAAATTACGTCGACCGGCACCTTCAGCGTTCTGTATAGCTTCTGCCAGACCTCCGGATGCCCTGATGGCGATAACCCGAACAGCATCCTCCAGGGCGCTGACGGCAACCTATATATGACCACTGCCACCGGTGGCGCGCAAGACAATGGCGTTCTGGCTGAATTCAACCTGGCCAATAATAGCTTTACCGTTCTACACAGCTTTGCCTCCGCTGAAGGTACGCAGCCCAGTGCACTGGTTCAGGCAGCTAATGGCGCATTTTACGGAGTTGCTACTAACGGTGGCGTCAACACGAATCATGGCTCAGGAACAATCTATAAATACTCTGCGGGGACGCTCACTGTTCTGCATACCTTCTGCCAGATTTCTTCCTGCGACGATGGAGAGTCGCCGGTTGCCCGCCTCTCAATCAATAGCGCAGGAGCTTTGATTGGAGCAACCTTTGGCGGAGGTATCTACCCAAATACAGGTGGAACAATCTTCAGTTTTGACACATCGACACTAACACTCTCCACTCTTTACAGCTTCAGTTATTGCGGAAGCACTACTTGTTCGGACGGACAAGGCCCTTCCGACTTTACTCTTGGCCCTGCTGGCACAATTGATGTAACAACCGTTGAGGGTGGCGCAAATTCCAATGGAACTCTGGTCAGTTTTGATCCGGGGACTTCTACGGCAACTGTGCTGTACAACTTTTGCAATCAGGCAAACTGCAAGGATGGCAGCGACCCCTCCAGCGTTCTACGCGGCAGCGATGGAAGTTTTTATGGTGTAACCGGCGATTACGCGAACAACCTCTCGCTTCCCTATTTTCAGCTATATCGAGCAACAGAATCACCCGCTGCTCAGCCGCCTGTTGCGCTTTCCCTGTCGCCGGCCACCATCAGTTCCGGACAGAGTTCCACCTTGAATTGGAGTGTAGACAATGCGTTCAGTGGTTCGCCTGCACAGTGCTATGCCTATGGAAATGACCCAGCGTGGACGGGTCAGCAGGCACTCTCCGGCTCAATGAACGTGCAGCCTACCCTTGCTGGCACTTATACCTATGCACTCACCTGCGGCGGAGTGGAGACCGGGCTTGCAACACTGACGGTCAAGCTGGCAACAACAACTACGACACTCACTCCTTCAGCCACTTCGCTCAATGTGGGCAGAACACTCACGCTGACCGCAAATGTAGCAGCGGCAACTGGCAGCACCCCTGCGGGAATCGTCACCTTCTACAACGGAACTACCTCGCTGGGCACGGGAACATTGAATAGCAGCGGAATGACGACCCTGGCATTCACGCCAGCGATTGGCAGCTACTCTCTTACTGCAAGATATAGCGGATCAACGACGGATGAGACCTCTGTCTCTACACCCGCAACTGCGGTTACTGTCACCCTGGATCCTTCTACAACGACCCTCTCAGCTTCGGCCACTTCCCTGACGGCAGGTCAAACGCTTACGTTGACCGCAACCGTGACGTCACCGGCAGGCAGTACGCCCACAGGCACCGTTACTTTCTATAACGGAACTACCTCAATGGGGACAGGAATCCTGAATGGCAGTGGCGTGGCAAAGCTGACCCTGACGCCAGCCGTTGGACACTATTCAATAACAGCCAGCTATGGTGGTTCCACGCTGGATGCAGCCTCTGTTTCAACACCCGCAATCGCTGTAACGGATGCGCTAATCGCGACTACAACAACGCTTTCTGCCTCTGCCACCACAGTAACGCCTGCTCAGCCAATCACTTTGACTGCAACGGTACGGGGAGCCAGTGGCGCTACACCAACGGGCACGATCACTTTCTTTGATGGGACAAACGCACTGGGCACTGGCACACTCAATAGCATCGGTGTAGCAACCCTGACGCTGACCCCGGCTGCCGGGACCTACAACATAACGGCGAGCTATAGCGGCTCAACAACGGATGCCGCCTCTGCCTCTTCCCCGGCAATCAGGTTAACGGCCGCTCAGTCTGCAACAACTACAACAATCTCGTCCTCTGCTACTATGCTCCTTCCAGGCCAGAAGCTCACACTCACTGCTACGGTGACCGCAGCTTTCGGCGGTACGCCAACTGGAACCGTCACCTTCTACAACGGGAACGCCTCGCTGGGCAATGCAATACTGAACGCCAGTGGTGTAGCGACGTTAACGCTGACGCCTCCTGTGGGCAGCTATTCCATCACGGCAAGTTATGCTGGCTCGACCAAAGATCAGGCCTCAGTCTCATCTCCGGCAATCACTGTCACCGTTGCGCTGGCCTCTACAACCACGACTCTCCATGTCTCTTCCACTACGCTGATTCCAGGACAGACGCTCACACTGACAGCAACCGTAGCGGCAGCTCTCGGCAGCACTCCGACGGGGAACGTAACCTTCTATAACGGAACAGCGACGCTGGGCAATGCGCTGTTGAACTCCAATGGAGTTGCAACGTTTACACTGCCCGCAACCCTTGGCACCTTTTCAATTACAGCCAAGTATGCAGGCTCAACAACCGATGCAACTTCAACCTCTTCGCCTCCCATCACAGTGACGGTTGCACTGGCCACCACCACGACAACACTCAATGCCTCAGCCACTACTCTGGCTCCAAATCAGCCGCTCACATTGACCGCAACTGTAAGGGCATCATTGGGTGGCACGCCTACCGGCACCATCACCTTCTATAACGGAACGACTGTTCTTGGAAATGGGACCCTGAACAGCAATGGAGTCGCGGCCATTACACTGTTGTCCCTGCCCATAGGCACCTATTCCATCACAGCCAGTTATGGCGGCTCAACCAGCGATGCCACTTCAACCTCATCACCAGCCATAGCGGTCACCGTTGCACTCATCCATACGACAACAACTCTTAACACTTCTGCCGTGATGCTGGCTCCAGGACAGAACCTGACGCTGACGGCCACTGTAGCGACAACGAGTGGCAGTACACCCACCGGCACTGTGACTTTCTACAACGGAGTTGCCTCCCTGGGTATTGCACCGTTAAACAGCAATGGGGTCGCGACACTCAACCTGACGCCTTCGCTTGGCACCTATTCCATTACGGCCAGCTACAGTGGTTCCGCCTCCGACGCAACCTCCGTTTCCTCGCCCCCTGTAGCGGTGACGGTCGCACTCATCCACACGACGACTACGCTCACGACCTCTGCAACCTCGTTGACGCCGAGCCAGACACTCACGTTAACTGCGACAGTTGCGGCGACAAGCGGAAGCGCACCGACCGGGGCCGTCACCTTTTATAACGGCTCGACTGTGCTGGGCATCGGCACACTAAACAGCAATGGAGTTGCGACACTCGCCTTGTCGCCAGCGCTCGGAACTTACGCAATTACGGCAAGCTATGGCGGCTCCGTTACGGACGCGACCTCGGCCTCTTCACCAGCTCTGATAGTGAAGGTCGCGTATATTGCCACAACAACTACGCTTTCTGCTTCCCCAACCTCGTTGACACCGGGCCAGACACTAACCTTAACTTCAACAGTTACGGCTGCAGGCGGAAGCACACCGACCGGTTCCATTACCTTCTATAACGGATCGACCGCACTGGGCACAGGAACGCTCAACAACAACGGAGTAGCCACGCTGATATTGACTCCAGCGCTTGGCACCTACTCGATCACGGCAAGTTATAGTGGCTCCGCTACAGACGCGACCTCGGCCTCTTCACCAGCGCTGATAGTGAAGGTCGCGTATATTGCCACAACAACTACGCTTTCTGCTTCCCCAATCTCGTTGACACCGGGTCAGACACTAACCTTGACTTCAACGGTTACCGCTGCAAGCGGAAGCACACCGACCGGTACAGTCACCTTCTATAACGGCTCGACCGTACTGGGCACCGGAGCGTTAAATGGCAGCGGCATGGCTACGATTACTCTGACGCCAGCCATTGGAACTTACTCAATCACTGCTGGCTACGGCGGATCAACCACAGACTCTGCCTCTGTATCGTCGCCGGCAATCACAGTAACGGTGGCGCAGTCTTCCACCACAACGGCGCTCACGCTTTCGTCCAACTCACTGACATACGGCCACACGCTCACACTGACCGCGACCGTTATAGCTGCACAGGGAGCTACTCCGACCGGCACAGTCACCTTCTACAACGGCATCGCAGCGTTAGGTGTCGGGCTCTTAGACAGCAACGGAGTGGCAACACTGACGCTGACTCCAGCCGTGGGCACCTACTCCTTGCATGCTGGTTATGGTGGTTCTACCGCTGACCTAGCCTCAATATCCGCTCCCGCTATCACTGCCACCGTCACACAAGCGCAGACGACAACCGCTCTTATCGCATCGGCCACCACGCTCACTCCAGGACAAACACTCACGCTGACAGCGACCGTTACATCTGCGAACGGTATTCCGACGGGCACCGTTACCTTCTACAACGGTTCGACATCGTTAGGGACTGCCACGATGAATGGCAATGGTGTAGCAACACTTACGTTAACGCCCTCAGTTGGCATCTACTCTATCACCGCAAATTACGGCGGTACGACCAACTATGCCAGCTCGTCGTCCTCGCCTCCGATTACAGTGACGGAAACGCAGTCTTCCACAACGACGACGCTTGTACCCTCCAGCACATCCCTGAAGACTGGCCAGACTCTCACGCTGACCGCAACAGTTGCAGCGGGATCCGGCGGCACACCGACCGGCACAATCACCTTCTATAACAATTCAACACCCCTTGGCACGGCGTCCTTGAACAGCAATGGAATCGCGACCCTCACACTGACGCCTCCCGTTGGCGTCTATTCGGTATGGGCAAGCTATGGCGGCTCGACAACTGACCACGTCTCGAACTCCAATCCCGCGATCACGATCACCGTCGGCCAGGCAACCACTTCAACAACACTTACCCCTTCTGCAACCTCTCTCGCCCCAGGACGAATACTTACACTGACCGCGACAGTAACCGCAGCCAGTGGCAGCACACCCACCGGCACCGTGATCTTCTATAACGGAATAGCAGTTCTCGGCGTTGGGTCCCTGAACAGCAGCGGAGTAGCAACCCTCTCGCTGACGACAGTGCTCGGCACCTATTCGCTCACCGCAACCTATAGCGGTTCGGCGAACGATCTTGCTTCAACATCTTCTCCAGCAATCGCGGTCACTGTATCCCAGCCAACGACAACCACCACACTGATCTCTTCTGCCAATTCTCTTGTTCCAGGCCAGCCCCTTACGCTCACGGCAACGGTGGCAGCAACCAACGGAACCATTCCGGCAGGCACCGTCATCTTCTCCAGCGGAAGCGTCTCGTTGGGCAGCGCGACGTTGAACAGCAATGGAATTGCTGTGTTGACGCTGACGCCAGTAGCAGGCAGCTACTCGATTATCGCCAGCTATAGCGGCTCAACCGTCAATCTCGCTTCGGTATCCTCGCCTGCAATTCCAGTAAATGTCGCACAGTCTTCAACGACAACCACACTCACAACCTCTGCAACTTCGCTAAACGCAGGGCAGTCTCTCACTCTGGCTGCAACGGTGGTAGCCGCAAAAGGAAGCGTTCCTACAGGTACAGTCGTTTTCTATAACGGTTCCGCTTCGCTGGGCAGTGCGACGTTGAACAGCAATGGGGTCGCGACTCTGGCGCTCAACCTGCTGCCTGCGAATTACTTAATTACTGCCAGCTATGGAGGCTCAACCGCAGATACTGCATCCGCCTCCACGCCACCCCTTGCAGTCACGGTGCATGCAACACTGGCAACGACTACGACAAATCTGGCTGTATCTGCAAATTCCCTGATCGTCGGCCAGACACTCACATTGACCGCAACCGTGACACCCGCTGCGGGAAGTACGCCCGTCGGAACACTCGTCTTCTCCAACGGAGCAACCGTTCTAGGGAGCGCAGTTCTGAATAGCCACGGCGTTGCAACCCTCGCTCTGACTCCGGCAGTTGGCACTTATTCCATCACCGCAAGCTATGGCGGTTCGGGCACAGATACAGGTTCGGCGTCCTCACCTGCTGTAATAGTCACCGTTGCACAAATTTCTACGACTACGACCCTGACTGCATCTGCAACGTCGTTAGTACCCGGTCAATCCCTCACCCTGACTGCAACAGTAGTAGCTGCAAGTGGTAACAAACCGACCGGAGTGGTCACCTTCTACAACGGCTCAGTGGTGTTAGGCACAGGCGCGTTAAACAGCAATGGTGTTGCAACACTAACACTGACACCTGCAAAGGGCACCTACTCCATCACCGCTGGCTATAGTGGTTCCACTACCGATGCTGCCGCCACATCGTCCCCGGCAATCGTAGTTACGGTCATTGTGCCAGTGGTAGCAACGGGTGGCGCTCTTACCACCTCAGCCAATCCAGCTTACTTCCAGAGCGCACTCACCTTCACTGCGACCTTCAGTAGCAGCACAGGAACTCCGACTGGTCAGGCCACCTTCTATGACGGAACTATCGCACTAGGAACCTACCCACTCAATGCAGGCGTGGCCAC
>Ga0207015_1142_pt2 | contig 19093 bp, 22 predicted proteins | sample Alteio_BWMinCont_53_FD_153486 | JGI IMG/M metagenome (GOLD analysis project Ga0207015, IMG submission 153486) | Enriched cells from forest soil in Barre Woods Harvard Forest LTER site, Petersham, Massachusetts, United States -... | ecosystem: Environmental > Terrestrial > Soil > Temperate forest >...
GAGCCAACTCGGAAAACAAAAGCAGCAGGAGTTCCTGAAGATGTTTTTCCGGCGGGCTCGTGAGCTGCGTTGGATCGGCGAGAATCCGGCAGAAGTATTGTTATCGATCAAAACTCCCAGGAATGAAGTGAAGAAGAAGACGCCCGAGGAGAAACGTCGGTTGATGGAGGCAATACCGGAAGTGTTCCCACAGATCGCCGAAACCGTAAAAGCGTTTGTTCTCATTCAGCGATACAGCGGCTTGCGCCTTGTTGATGTCGTTACGCTTCGAACGGACGCGCTAGCGGATGATGGATTGATGATCGCGAGCCAAGAAAAGAATGAGGAGCCCGTTTTCGTCCCATTGCCGCCGTTCGTTATCGAACTCGTTGAACACCTGCCCATCAAGAGCAAAGACTATTTCTTCTGGACCGGCACATCCACTATCAAGACGGCGGTCAACGACTGGTCGGAAAAAATGCGACGGCTATATGAAGCCGCTGGAATTGAGGGAAAGCGCACTCATGAATGGAGAGACACCCTCGCGATTGAAGTATTGGAGGGCGGTGGTTCGCTAGAAGATGTGCAACTCTTGCTCGGCCACAAATCGCGGAAGACGACCGAAAAATATTACGTTGCGCTCACAAAGAAACGAATGGAGAAAGCGATTGAGGTTCGCCGTCGAACTTGGGATGCCGATGCTTCTACCAAACCCCGACGGCGGGCCGGATAAAACATCCGCTGGGATTAAGGGGGCCGGGATTGCACTGCGCAACCCATCCCAGGTAAAGAAGTCGAAAAGATGAATCCTGGAAATATCCTCGGTTTTGCCTTGACCGTACAAATGTACGGTATTGTATGCTGTGATCCATGTCGAGCCAATTCAAGCCGCCAGCGCCCGAAGAACCGCCATTTGACGAAGAAACTCTCAAGGACATCCGCCGCAACCTTTCCATGCTGAGCGCGCCTTCGGTTCGCAATGAATACCGTCGGCTGCACAAACAATGCGATGGTTGGCGACAAGCTGCCGTCGCCCAGGATCGTTCAAGAGTTCGTACAGGTTTACCAGCAGCTATGGAAGTGGCGGGGAATGCGCTAGCTAGCGTTTCGTTTGGAATTGGGCCATGTTTTTGGAAAGGATTTGCAGGATGAATAGAATCTCAGTTTTTACGGCAGGGAAACCGGTCAAGGAATTCTTAGGAGAATTGGAACGGAAGGAAGACGACGTACTTCAAGCTAGGCCAATTCGTGGCAAGTTCGAGGAACCGGTAGAAATCTTGCTGGAGCTAATCGACCCTGTTTCAAAAGGGCTGTCGCAGACGTCAATCGACGGCAAGCGCTATAAGCTGGCCGACTTGATGCCCGACGGAACATTTTTGGCAGTTCCCGATTTCAAATAGAGAACTCAACTACCTCACCAGCGTCAAAAGCCGCTCACGAATCATGTGCGATGATTCCGGTTGCTGGCCGGTCATCTTCTGCCATTCGCGCGCGAAAATGCTGACCGGTATTGTAAATGTTCGGTACGCCCGTTTGTATCGCTTCGGCTGGTAACAGAGACAGATTCCATCCACATGGCGGAAATACCGTCGTGCCTTCCAATGAGACCAGCGCAGCAACGCGGCGGCCTCCCGGATGGTCAGACTCGGCTCGATACCCAGATTGAACAATACGTCATTGAGGCCGCTGACCAAACTCGTAGCCGGTTGTCCAGGCGAACCGACCTGTGGTTCTGCCGAATTCGGAAATCGTATTACTGTGTCAGAAGGATTCTTCTGAGGCGGGCTCACCTGGTCGTTGATTTTGAGGGCAGCATTTTGTCTCATGGCGCTTCGCTTCTCCCCATCATTGCTTATTTCTCTGAGCCAAGGTTGGAAGGTTCACTAGAGGCGCTCGTACCTGAACTGGTTCATATGGCGAATCAAACAGAATGTCGCGATTCACTCGGACATTGAATTTGTATCCGACCGGAACTTTGATGGTCGGTTGAATGTTTAGATTCTTTCGTGTGATTTGCGCTCCAGTTTGGCCGACTTCCTGACCAACAGAACCGGCGGCGACTTGTGCTGGGCTCGGATACTGAAGGACACTGCCGGATCTGCTTTGCGAAAGCTGAAATCCTGCACTGAACACGCTGGATAAAACGCTTAAGCCAATGAGCCGTTTGTAGTGGTTATCCACGTCCTGCCGAAAACCAGAAGCACCGTGTGCGTCTTGGCCGACCATACCACCCAGATCGATTGAAGAAGCATCCGGATAGATGATGCGTTTCCAGACCACCTGAAGGCCGTTCTGTCCATATGCGACGGATGAATCGTAAGTACCGATCAGTCGGGCACCCTGCGGTATTAGGAGATATCGGCCAGTAGCGGTGTCGTAGACGTTCGCAGTTACGAGCGCCTTCAACTCGCCGGGCAGATCAGAATTCAGAGCCTGTTCCATCACACCGGGGATCTCCCAACCTGCCTTGATTTCATAAGGCGAAATGGCTGACGTTCGTACGGACTTGAGGTAGTCGTTCGAACTGGCCGATCGTGCTTGGGTCAAGAAAGTTTCTTTCCGCAGTTGCATGTTTTGATCATCAGCGGCGGGGCCGGGATTTCCGCTGGATGTCATAGACATCTGAACACCAGGATTCCTCGGCGACAGGATCTGCGCGAGTGCCGCGAGCGGTGAACCATCAGGGCTGTTAACCGCGCTGGGGGGTGATCCATAGTTCGCCACACTCTGGGAAGAAGGTCCGTTGTTTGACGATTGGATTCCGGTCGGTGCGGCGATGGCACGCAATTCGCGCTCGTAGGCATCCGCGAGACGTCGCTCTTCAGGTGTGGGTTCGCGTTGTAATGATTGATATTGCGCGTACGGCGGATTCATGGGAGAGCCAGGCATCCCGGCGGTCATGGCGTTTTCCGGCATCGTATGCGGATCGTCGGCTGTTTCTAAGTTGGTCTTGTCGCGATCTGTGGCGAGATTCACGACACCGGTCGGAATGTCTTTCGTGATCGCTAAGCCAGCCGTAGTGGCCGGGGCGATGTTCTTTTCTTTGTCAGGACTGAAGGTCGCCGTCTGATATCCGTCTTGCCGCCGATAGACTCCGAAGCCTAGCAATCCCCCGACGCCGCATACGATGCAAAGCGCAATGAGACCGGCGCGCTTGCTCACGCGTGCGACCGCGGGAGGCGTAGGATTCAAATCGATACCGGTCGGCGCATTCATGTCGCGCACGACGGATGGCGGGTTAGGATTCTTTTGTTTTTCCACGGGTGATCTCCACTTTCTTTGCTTTCTTGTCAGCACCAAGAACCAATTGAGCACGGTCAAATATCCGGTCCGCGATGTACATGTCGCCTTTGACGCGGTAGTTCAACATTTCCGCTTTACCGTCAGAACCCACGACCACCAGAACGGGAGCCTCTCGATGCTGGGTGTCGGGACTCATCCGGATATAGGTTTTTTGGCCGTCGTCGAACACCTGTAAAGGGCGAATGCTGGCATTGCCGCCTTTGATCGAATAGTTGAAGTTCATCGATTCGATTGCGGTTGGCGACAACTCGGCAATCCGCGTCGCTTCCTGTTGTTCCTGCTCTTGTCTGGCAAGATGGTCCTTCCAACGTTGATCCGCCAGTTCGTCGTCGGGGTATGCGAACGCAACGCGTGCGATGTAGTCGTCAGGTTTCGAAACCAAACGCATGTAGTACGCGCGGCGGTCGGTCGTGAGCAAGAGGTTCGTATCCAGCCCCGTCTCCTGCGGTTTGATGACAATGATCGTGGTTGACGTGTCGCCCTTCCCGAAGAGGGCCGGAGAGATGTTCCAGCGGACCGAGTCGCCGATGTGCGGTTCTCCAACCAACCGTTCGCCCGCTTGAAGTTCGACCATACAGACCCTCAGCGGTGCACAGACCACGGTTGGTAAACCCGAGCCATAAGAGTAGATCACGCGCCCATCCTTGCCTGGAGTCGGTGTGCTTGTTTCGGTCAGCCATTTCTCGCTCAAGAGAACCGCAGCTTCCGCCGTTGGCGTTAACGGCATTTCCGGCTTGGGCCGGAAATCGGCAGGAGCCTTCACATCCTTGACTGGCTGTGGAGCCAGTGTTGCCGTGGCCTTTTGCGGCTGTTGCAGGGCGTTCAGATCGTCCGTAACCCGCTTACGGAGGGCAGCATCCGTCGGATTCGTTGTCGGCTGAGGCGGCGGAATCCTCTTCACCGATACCGGCGGCGACTGCGAAGTGGCGGGGGACGTTGCGGATTGAGCTGCCGCGTTCGCGGCAAACATTAGAGCCAAAAGAATGGTGGAATACTTCATTGCCGTAACCTCCTAATGCTTCATAGAACTCGGGTCCAACTGGCGTTTGTGATGTAAATGCCGAGCGGATTCGCGCGAATTACGCGTTCATCGTTCGGTGGATTGATCGCGATCGTGAACGCGCCCTTCCACCGATCTTGTGATTTGATTTCGCCTTGAAGATCCCGGACGGTTTCAGTCCACTCGATCTGATAGGTCTTGTCGCTTGTGGCGAGGACAGACTGCACATCTACGCTGACTGACTGTGTCTGCGCTCGATGCTGTGGCGGATCGCCTCGGTAGAATTCGTTGATGAACGTCAACGCCGGACCACCATTGGCGATTCGAGCATAGACGCGATCAATGGATTTGCGCTGTGCCACGCCGTCGGACGTGACCGTACGGAGATCCTCGATCCATTCAAAGAGGGATGCGCGCTTCAAGCGATCGTCCGTGGCAGAACTTTGATCCGCAGGCCCAGCGGCGACCGAGTGACCCAGCGAGTCTACGGCGACGATATAGGGCACGACTTTAGCCCGCAGCGACAACGCGACCAGGCCCGCCGTTTGGATCAAGGTAGCGATCGCACATACGACGGCAATAAGCCGCCAATTTCGTGCACGGGTGATCAGGCTGCCGTACCGTTCGTCCCACTCTCGTCTCGCGGCCAAATATGGATTCGTGGGTTCTTCGACTGCCGGTCTCGTCTTGAGCTTCGCTATAGATTTCTCTGAAGCGACCGAAGGGGAGATGGCTTTGACCTCGACTGCAACTTCCATGGAAAACCTCCTAAAAAGAACGCGTGACGGGAACTTCTCGTCAGATAGCACCACCTATGCTTTCGGTGGCGGTATCGCGGTTCCTCTATTCGTGTCCGTTGACGATCCCGATGATGGAGGGGAAGGCTGTTGCCTGTTGTTGGAGGACATATTCGAAGAGGAGCTGCCGATGGCACGCAACCCCTTTCTCGAACCTGACCCATCATTCCCCAATCCCGCCGCCTGAGCTGCGGACATCGCGCCTTGACCCGCGGTGCCTAAGGCCCAGCGCCCGGCAGCCATCGCACTGGAACTCATGAAGGCCGCGACGGGGACCATTGTCGCTACTGTTGAGACGACATCACCGCCGCTGAGCGACGGCGACCCGCCGAGTAATCCCGCCAACAGTTTCGGAATGTGCCAGCAGATGGCGGCGAATATCAACGCCGCGCCCATGATTGAAAATGCATCCGTCGCGGGTTGAGTGGAAGTTGCGACGGCTTCCGCTTGGGTCAACCATCCGAGCGATACATTCATGCCGGTACTAATCAGGAGATAGAGCAGCATGATCTTCACGCCGATCGAAACAGCGAGGGCGATGTATCGTTCGACGTATGAAGAAGACCACCGAGAACCTCCGAATCCGAGGAAAATGAACGCCGCGGCGACCAGGATGTAACTTTCAACCATCGTCATAACGAATTGAATCGTGATCAGACAGAACGCGAGCAGGCACATCACGGCGGCGACAACGAGAGCCAACGATCCACCGAAGTTTGTGAAGATACCCGACGTACTCGCGCCGTCGATCAAAGCGCCTGCTAGGTTCAAGCCTCGATCGAAGACATCCCCCGGATCGAGTGGGCCGGTTCCCGCGGCGTTCTGGCCGAGCATTTCGAAACTGTCCACGATTGCGGGAATCCACACGCGTCCGTAAATCAGCAGCGCATAGAATGCCCCGATGGTCATCATTTTTCGGATCAAAGCAGCAGCCCACGATTGAAAATCCTGTTTCTCCAGAACCATGACCGCCGCCGACCATGCAAAATCGATGAGAGCGAGAAGAGCGAAGAGCGCATTTGCCGCAGGCCAGACGTTCGTAAACCAGATCGTCCGCTGGCTTCGGTATGCATTGAGCATCTGGCTTGGAGGATCGACGGTTTGCGCGTTGCATGTTCCTGCTATGAGCAGAACAATCACAAAACCGAAGGTGACGAATATCAGGGTTCGAACCAACCCACGCTCACGAGTATCTAAATCGCGTCTCATTTCCATCCCGCCTGATATGTATTTCCTGAGGAGGATTGCCGCGAATATCGGAAGTACGCCTCGGCAGCGGCAGCCGCCGCTGCATCCCTTTGAACTTGTTGTGCCTGGAATGCTGCCTTGCTCTGGAGATCCACCAACATCAGCGCCCGCAGCTTCATAAGCTGTTCCACTTGTTGTTCCGCGATCTGATTCGCGACTTGAAGAGCCTGCAAGCGGCCATCCGCCGTGAGACTCATCGCACGAAGGGCAGCCAGTGTGGTTTGCTCGTTTTGGAGCTGATCACTTTGAAGACCTGCCGCGCGCATAGTGCTCCGCGTCGTATCGAGCGATGTCTGCGACCAGTCCCGATAGCCGGTGTAATACGCATTAGCGTTATAGGCGTAGCCTCGAAATGTCTGACGATACAGGGCGTCGAGATTCGCGAGCGAATAGGCCAACGCACTGCCGCCCTGAACGACTTGGGAGAGTTGATTGATATCGCTCGTAACCGACCCAAAAGCTTGCGCGTTGAGTGACTGGCTATTCTTAATCATGTCCGCCGTTTGTTTGAGCGCTTCTGAAAGCTGTTCCGCCTGCCGGATATACTGGTTCACCAGTTCACCGTGATTTAGCAATTGCGTGGCCTCCGACGCGCCGAGACCAAAGGGAAGTTGCGCATGGGCTGGGGTCGCCATTTGAAGAATCAGAATCGCGGCGAGCGCGACAGACACTATGTATTTCATGCCACCCTCCTCAATGTGTGATTGAGTCCTTCGTAGTAATTGGCCCAGTCTGCGAGCCATCGGGACCGCAGCCATTCGCTCTGCCATCGTTCACCGTGTTCGGCCATAAAGATCTCTGCTGCCTGCCGTTCTTCCTTTCCATTGACGCCAACGAAGGACAGCCCCACTTTTCCCAGGCCAAGCGCGATCATCCTGCGTCCGAGAGGTGACACGGCGTAGTAGTCCCGCTTCGGAACGCTGGATTGAATCAGTTGGATTTCACGGTCGTTCAAACCCATCCGTTCGTAGAATGTGCGCGACGCGGGATTGCCCGCCTCGGCGTTGGGTAAAAGCACCTTTGTCGGACACGTCTCCAGAATGACGTCTCCAATATCCGATTTGAAGACGTCGCTCAGATTCTGCGTCGAGAGAACGACCACGCCATTCAGCTTCCGAATCGTTTTCAGCCACTCCCGGAGGCGGTCTCGGAACAAGGGATGTTTCAAGTAAACCCACGCTTCATCGAGAGGCACCAATGTCGGAGAGCCGTCCATCCGCTTTTCAATCCGGCGAAACAGATAGAGAAGGACGGCGATGACAGCCTTGTCACCCATGTTCATCAAGTTCTCGGTTTCGAAGGTGACGAAACGGCCCTTCCCCAGAACGTCGGTTTCGGCATCCAGCAGCTGGCCCAATGGACCGGACAAGGTGTAGTACTGAAGCGCATCCCGAACACTGGGTTCCTGGACTTCGGCGCAGAATTCCGTCAGCGTTCGCGTCGGCGATCGCCGGAGCTGCACGACCGCTTGTGCGATGGCATTCCGTTCCTTGGGTCCAACCGCCCCGCCTTGAGCCACACAGAGTCCTTCAAGCCATTCCACCGCCCAGACGAGATCCGACTCCGTGTCGATTTCCTTAAGAGGACAAAACGCGAGATGGGTTTTCTCGCCACCGATGTCATAGAACTCCCCGTTCGCGGCGCGGGTGAGCACGTAAAGTGAATATCCTTTGTCGAACGCAAATACCTGCGCGCTGGTGTAGCGAAACCATTGCGCCGTTATCAGGCCGAGAAATGTGGACTTGCCCGCACCCGGCGGACCCACAATCAACGTGTGACCGAGATCGCTGACGTGGAGATTGAAGCGGAACGGTGTCGCGCCGGTTGTTCCCGCGTAGAGAAGTGCCGGACTTTTCGGAGGCATTAAGGCGGACGGATTCTCGGGCAACCCGGCCCATACGGAACTGATCGGCAGGAGATCGGCGAGGTTCAGGGTATGAAGAACGACCCGCCGGACATTCCGGTATCCATCACCGGGGAGGCTGCCCCTCCAGGCTTCGATCGCATTGACCGTTTCGATACGGCAGGAGAATCCAAGATTTTGGATGGTTTTCATGACGAGAGCTGCGGATTCGTCGAGACGCTCGGGATCGTCATCAAAACAGATCACTACGCTGGAATAGAATGCGAACTGAACATCTCCGGAACTGGCGACGCCCATCGCGTCTTCGGCGTCGAGCGCCATCTCCTGAGCGAACAGATTGACCGGCCCATCCTGAGTTCTCAGAATTTGATCTTTCCAGCCACGGATGCGCGACCGCCACTTCTTCCGGGTCTTATCGAGATGGGACCGGGCCTCCTCCGTATCCATTAAAATCGCCCGTGTATTCCATCGATACTGAATGGGCAGCGTGTCCAACGCGCCCAGTACGCCGGGATAACTTGTCCTGGGGAATCCGTCGATGGCGATGACGCGAATATGATGTTTACCAATGACGGGTTCGATTCCGCCACGAAAGTCCTGGCAGCCGATGATGTCATTCAGGAAGACGGGTATTTCCGGCAATGCGAAAGGATGATCCTGGCCCGTGACACAGCGCCGGAGGTATCGAAGAAGCCGATCGTGGACGTTCGGAAAGCCCTCCTCGTCGAACTCGACGCGGTGCAGGCGCTCCGCGACAAAGAGACACTTGAACGTGTCTTCGAATGCGGCGACCTTCGCCTTGAATCGAGCGAGCGCCCGAGTCGCCGCGCCGGTCCGATCCTTTTTCCCGTCAAAAACCCATCCGGCGGCTTTTTCCTCGTTTTCTAACGGTGGAAGATAAGTCAGCGTGAGAAAGTAAGCGCTTTCGTAGTGCGCGCCATCAGCCATGAACTGCTGTCGTCTCTCGTCGTCAATGACGCGCGTCGCCGTATCGGGAAATGCGCCTCTCTCCGGATAGCCCGGCGCAAGGGATCGAATGGCGTCGCATTGGACCATCCATCCATTCCCGAGCCGGAGTATTCCATTGAGCCGGGCACTCAGGGCGGCCATCTCCGCGTGTGTCGCCGATGCCATATCGGGACCGCGAAAGGACCAGGCCGCGAGAAGGGAACCATCCTGTTGGAGAAGGACGCCGTCATCAACCAGTGCATCGTAGAGCAGGAGATCGGCGAGTCCCTGTGCGTGAGTGCGATGTTCAGCTACATACATGGTTTCATCTCCAGTTCGTCTTGCAGGGAAGAGCAACAGCCGCGCGGCTGCTCTTTGCCGGATAAAACGCTCGGTAACGGATATGCCGGAGATACACGTGCCGAAGAAGCGGATCGGCCTTCCCCATCCGGGCGAGCACGGCAACGGCGGCAAGCCAGAAAATGATCCCTATGAGAACTCCCCACCACGTGGCGACCGTGAACGAGATACACACGCCGGTCAGGCCCGCGAATAGGACAAGCTCCCGGTCACCGCCCAAGATCAGGTGCGGGCGATTCGCAGACTGATGAATCAAGGTTTCCCTCGGTGTGTCCTGGCCGTCCATTTAGATCAACGCTCCGGTGACGCCAAAGGCGCTGCTCAGGATGTTCGTCGCAAACACAAGAACGGCGACGATGAGTCCCAACAATGCGGCCCGGCGGGCGAATTCATTCATTTCGCCACCCCAAACGAGAGTGGCTCCTGTTGAAAAGATTCCAATGAGCGCGACAGAAAAGGCGACAGGCCCGGTCAGCGACTGCGCGATGGTGCGAAGCGGACCTTCCCACGGCAGCGCTCCGGTTGTTCCAGCTTGGGCAACGCCGGTGAAGAAGAGAAAAGCGAAAGCAGCGAAGAACAATTGTCTGAGTTTCATAACGTTACGAAGCCTCCTTAAAATCGATTTTGTTCAAACATGCTCGGTCACATACCGGCCATTCTCGTATCCAATGACGAACACAATCTCGCGCACCTTGCGGCCTGCCCCGATGGTGCTGTCTTCGTCCACAAACACAACGAGATCAACGGCTTCTCCGATGAGACTCTGCTGGGGTGCGGTTGTGGCTTCGGCGACCAAAGTCTCCAGGCGAATGAGACCACTCAATGCGTCATTGGCATGGATGGTTGCGATGCCTCCGGGATGGCCGGTATTCCATGATTTCAATAAGGTGTGGGCCTCGGCTCCGCGCACCTCGCCAACAACAATGCGTGTTGGCTTCAGCCGCATACACGCACGCAAACATTCGAGCATCGTGATGTTTCCCGCCGTCCGGAGATCGACGTAGTTCTTGACACTGCATTGCAGTTCCGCTGTGTCTTCTATGGAGATGACTCGATCATTCGGGGTCAGCCGGGCCATCGTGTCGAAACATGCGTTGAGAAAAGTGGTTTTGCCCGAACCGGTAGCGCCAACAACCAATATGTTGCGTTTCGCTACAATCGCTTTTCGAAGGATGTCCCCGTGAGGCAGCCCGCGGATCGAGTCCAGAAAGGAATCATGGGATCTGAACCTGTTTAACGGATCGTCTTTGGTTGTGAGGATGCCGGAGTGTTCGTAGTCCTCAATCGTGAAAATTTTCCTTGGTTTTAGGCGAACCGCAAAAACCGGATTGCGGACGATTGGCGAGACGAGCCCCTCAAAACGGCTGCCGTCCAGAGGTAGCTCAGTTTCGAGAATGGGATGCTCGTGATTCACATTTGTGCCTCTCCAGGCGGCAATGGTATTCAAGGCACTCGTCGCTTGAGACGGCGACATTTCGCCGATCGCTGAAAAGCTTTCCCCTAGTCGCTTGATCCATAAGACGGAATCGGGATTGAGAAGAAGATCCTCGGTCCGGGGATCACCGAGGTGTGAGAGAAGCAGGTCTCCCAGTTCTCTCTTTAGCTTGGTGTCGTAGCGCTGCCGCTGTTCTTCGTGTTGCGAAACCGCGATGCTCATTTCCTTTAGAGGAACCTTTCGTGCTTTTACGGGAGCTAAGAGCGCTCCCCATACTCTATAGGCCCCGAGGAAGGCCGTTTATGACACGAGAAGTAGAAAATATTTTTCTGCCGTCCGGCGACCCTGGAATGTATGTAGTGATTCCTGACAACTACGCCGAAGCGGGAGTCGTCCCGATTTGTATCAGTTGCATTGACCATCGCGGTAAGCCTGTGTGCCGCGGTTGGATCGACGCGGCTAAGCCAATTGCGGAGCCACTGCGATACTTGGCACGAACATTTCTTGAGGACATTTGGCGAGTCTCAGAACTGGCAGAAGGTTCAGTTCACGCCTTGTCCGCAAGGTACGGTGAACGGCTGGGCCGACGCCCCAGCACGCGGATCTATGTGGAGGCCAAGTGGAGGGCTCAGGATCTCGCAGCGGGCTGCCGTCGCGCCCGGAAAGGGAAAGAGGTTCAAGTTCGGGACCATGTCCTTGCACTTTTGAAAGAGCCTCATGACTTCGTGCGCGCTCTGGAGGACCGTGATCTTATGGAGCGCCTCCAAGAGTGCTTGAAAGCATGGGGTGACACGGATGTCCTAAAGATGATGGAGATGTACATGTCCGATTCGGATGACGAGATACCGGAAGCTTTCGGTGTGCCTCCTGGGGCCGCTGGATACCAAATCACAAATACGCTGAAGAAAAAGTTCCGACGCACCATGCGTCGAGCTTTCGAACTCTTCTCAAATTCGGACGACAATTCGGATGAAGGAGCGGCTTGAACTGATGCGAAACCTAGAAATAGAAGATGGCCCGACCCCAGAGCAGATTAAACATGTTCTACAGCAATCGATCTTGCGACACTATCCCAATCCCGAAAGAAAGGGTTGCCTGGATTCGCCGACGATCACGGCCATCGCACATAAGCGACTCCCACACGAAGACTCCAGTTGGAAACACATTTCTCACTGTTCGCCGTGCTATCAGGAATTCCTCGATTGCCGCAAACAATTCCGAGAAAAGAAAGCGCGGGCGGATCTGTTGCGTCGCCGGATGCGGTTCGCGCTCCTCGTTACTATTGTGGTCATTGGACTGTCCGCGATGGTGATTCTGAAAAGCCACTGACCTTGAAAGGGCTTTCGACCAAGAGATTCTACAGACGATTGAGCAATTCCTTGATGGTGCTCTTGAGTTCGTCTTTGCTCTGAGAGCGGTCGAGATACAGGAAGAGGTTTGAAACGTTCACCCGCAGGGCTTCGGCTATCGCGACCAAGGCTTCTAGAGTCGGCTGCGCTTCACCTCGTTCGATCTTACCAATATAGTTCGTCGTGAGATCTGCGCGCTCTGCCAATGTTCCCTGAGTTATCTTCCGCTCCTTTCTGATTTCTTGAATCCGTCTGCCGATGGCCTGCAATTGTCCACGTTTCATCACGTGGATGATAGGGGTTGCCACCCCCTATGAATACGCACTGGCAAGATGTATTATGCCTTCATAAAGTGACTATTGGTAATAGGTGTAGATTTTCGTGTAGTTGGGATTGAACTGTGGCCAACGAGCATGTAGATTCCATTGTTTCCAAGAAGGGTATGGAGTGAGAAACACCGTCCTGATCGTGGATGACGAGAAGGATCTCGTAGCGCTGTTAGCCAGCGTTCTGCGAAAAGCCGGACTAGTCGTTCTGGAAGCGGGGGGCGCGGCGGAGGCGATTGCAATATGCGAGGACCCGGCGGTGGGCCTCGACTTGATTCTGTCTGATTTTCAGATGCCCGGTATGAACGGGCTGGACCTTGCCGACCATATCGTTTCTGTTCGTCCCAACATTCAGGTTATTTTGATGTCGGCCAATTTTTCACGGCTGGATACGATCGGCGCGCGCGGTTTCGAATTTATTCAGAAGCCGTTTTCATTTGACGACTTCGTAGCCAGGATCACGGAAAGTCTTTCTGAAGAATCCTTGCTTCGACAGCCGTCTTGATTGAACTACTGTTTTCGGGTGACACTTTTTAAGAGGGAGGCTGTCACCCTCGACCGCGTCTTCTGGGAGGCGGGCGCGGTCACGACCTCCCTGTGATGCCGCGCTTGCGGAACATCTATTTGTGCCGTAGGTGCCCGGAATCCTCAAACTCGCCTCCTGTTCGCCCTGAACACAAGCAGGAGGCTTGAAGTGATGCCGGAAGACAACGAAGCTGATCCAACGCCCGAGCAGATCAAATACGTTTTACAACAAGCAATATTGCGGAACTACCCGAATCCCGAGCGGAAGGGTTGCCCTGATGCCGTAACCTTAGAGGCAATCGCTCGACAACGGCTGCCGCACGAAGATCCGCATTGGCAGCATGTTTCTCATTGCTCGCCGTGCTATGGCGAGTTCCTCAATTTACGCAAGGGTTTCCGCGAAAAGAGTGCTTGAGGCGACGAGACGATCCCGATTCTTACTGTGGGCAACAGCCATTATTGTTGTGATTGCACGATGAAGGCTATCGCCTGAGGAACTTCGCGTGAAGACCTCGGATGAATTCGGCAGGGTCAAGGCCGATCGCCTCGCAGATGGCGATAAGCTCAATCACGTCCACGCGGCGGACTCCCCGCTCGATCTTGGACACGTAGGTCTGATCCCAGCCAACCTTTTTGGCAAGTTGTGCTTGGCTGAGTCCCGCTTCCAAACGGGCGTTTTCCAGTTCGTCACGGAATGTCTTATAGCGCTTCGTGAATACGGATTTCGGCATTGGCTCCTGGCTTTCTTCGCCAGAAGGCACAGTACAGGCGAAATCCGCATATGCGAAAATCGCTTGGCATTTCCTTCATTGGGAATTAGGCTTTAGAACTGTCTTGCCAAAAGCCAGAGGAGGAAACAGGCAGGCTGGAGTGCCCACGCCGGGTGCGTTTGTATGAAAAGACATAACGACGCCATTTTGACTGAGAAGGATATTGAGAAAGCTTACAGGGAGGCTCTCAGAGTTATCAGTTTGTGCAGAGGGAGCATCGCTGACCAGACAAGACAGTGTATGGCAGATGCGATCCACGAGTTTTATCACTTACTCCAAGTCCGAATCGAATCCAATCGTGCTGATCTCGTCCATGAGACCACAACGCTAGCATCCAAACCATCCCTCCGGATTGTCAAACGGTGACGAGCGCGACAATGCGCATTAGTTAGGCCAGTGGCCTTTTGCGCAACACTTCAGTTTAGACCCTGGTTATCGATTGCGTGGAGAAGCCTTCCGGACTTCGGGGCTTTCCCTGAGAAGGCGGATCGAGCGAGGAGACCTCCACCCTCTTGATTTTGATTCGCCCCATTTGCGGAATTTCCCGAATCCCGAGCGGAAGGGTTGCTCTGATGCCTCAATCTTAGAGGCAATCGCTCGACAACAGCTGCCACGCGAAGATCCGCATTGGTAGCATGTGTCCCATTGCTCGCCCTGTTATCGCGACTTTCCCGATTACCGAGGACTGCTCCAGGGGGAGCGCGAACCGCGCGGCTGACGCCGCTAAGACTGATCTGTGATAATTCCCGTTTTTTGGGGGGGATTGACTTTCACGCTCCGGTCCTCGTCCGAAATGGTAGGGTATTTCTTGATGTAACTTTTTCCGCTTTTTGAGTCCGATGCGCGTTGCAGATGGAACCGAAGTTCATATGATTGCCAAGATGTCGCCTCCAGGAGAATCAAGCAAGCGTCGCGTTGAATACGAGATCTCGCTAGTTACGTACGTTGATATTCTTGGCTTCAAAAAGTTGATTGAGACGAAAACAGCAGGTGAAATATCCCGCATCATCCGAGTTGTAAGAGAGGCGATTCAGCCGAGGCGATTCAAGACGAGCGTGCCCGAAGTCCGCGACGACGAATATGTGAACTTTTCGGATCTCACCGTCATTTCAACCCCCATTCAACAGCCGTCGCCCATCGCTCCAGCCGCTCACCTTTTCTCCCGCCTGTTGCACCTCGTGCATGCTCAGTCGCGTTTGCTGTTTGATGACGGCATTGTCCTTCGTGGTGGCATCACCATTGGGAATGTCGTCAAAAGTTGGAAACAACTGTATGGTCCAGCGATCGTGCGCGCCTACGAGTTGGAGCACAAACATGCGAAAGTTCCACGGATTATTATTGACGACAGGATTTTCCAAATAATCGATGGACTCCCAGGAGTCTGGCACAACGACGAGAAGACAGACAAAAGATACATATCTAAATTGACCCGCACCGACAGCGATGGGTGGTTGTTCATTGACTATCTTCGAGCAGTCCGCAATGAACTTGATGATCCAGGCACATATCCCGATTGCCTCAATCGACATCGGCGTCTAATAGACAAGAAACTGAAAGAGTACTCCGATGATCCTGATGTCCGACCAAAATACGAATGGCTGGATCATTACCACAATTCCACAGTCGCCAAATTCAAGAAGCTCCGGAGATAGCTATGCATGAATCTTTTCTGCGATACGCCGAATCATTGCATCCGTCGTTTGAACGGCTCACCACTATGGTGGGGGTCACAATCCCGACCCTTCCTAAAGATGCGCCATCTCAGGCAATCTACCTTTTCAGCGAAAGCGACCGTCACCTTTATGTCGGTCGAACAAAAAATCTTAAGCAGCGACTTCGACAGCATTCAATCCCTGGTTCTCAACAGAATCAGGCTGTTTTTGCCTTTCGATTGGCACGGGAAGCCACCGGACGCATGATCGCCGCATACACCATCCAAGGATCGCGTACAGCCATGACCGCTGATGAGGAATTCGCCACCGCGTTCACCGAAGCGAAACGGCGAGTAAGAGCTATGCAGGTTCGTTATGTTGAGGAAACTGATCCACTGCGTCAGGCGTTGCTCGAAATCTACGCTTCAATTGTCCTACAGACTCCATATAACGACTTCCACACTCATTGACTTTCTGCACTCACAGACCCAACTTCAGCTTGACCGTTGATTTCCAGCAGGCTCTTCAAGAATCGTCAGACTAACGGTTCCACCGATACTCTTTAGTTTTTCCATTGTCTGCGACCAAACGGTGTCGCTCCGGGCGGCGTCCACGAAGTCGTGTCCGGCAGACGTGCGATGGACAGGTAATGCCTCAGGTCCGCTCGAACCCATTGAATTCAGATTATCATTGCCACTGATGAATCAGTGATCGGTGTCAGCTCCCGTAGCCCGCAAGTCGGGAGTGATGTCTAATCGCAACCCCGCCGAGGGATCAACGACTCGAAACTCAAAACGTTCGATGAACGTCACCAGTACGCGCGACTGGAGGACGAGCACGGGATCTGTGAGAACCTCATTCTGCTCTGGCCGTCCTAGATCGTGGTTTTCAGCAAGTAAGGCCTTTGCTTTTTCCTCATCAATCGACTCAACCCGACAATCAAATAACGTTGCCTCTGGACGATCGCTTGCTCGGTATTGCGTTAGCCTGCCCAGCCTTTCCATGTTCGCTCCGATGACTACGGGTGCGGCGGTTACTCGTCCCAATTGGATTAGTGGTACATCCTTAAAGTGGCCACGATAGCCATGTATCCGATCGCGAAATTCAGCATTCCAATTCAGTAGGCGGGCAACTTCAAGATCGTCAAGTACGCCGGAATACCCTCCAAACAAGATGACTGTAGTTCTCTTTTCGCTATCAGTAAGAGCGTCGAGAAACGACTCTAAGGCCGTTCGTGCATCTGTCGGAGTCATAGTCTGGGCAACGAGGCCAGAAACTAACGACTCGAAGATGGTCGTCGTTTCTGATTGACCGAGACCTTCGCCGAATGCTTCACCGAGTGAGGACGCCGAGTAACCCTTTGCGCCCGTGAACCACCCTTTCGGCTCAAGCTGGCGAAGACCAAAGTAGCGTTCGGGCATTGGCCCCTCTTGATCGGTCAGGTCCTCGTAAAACGTCAGTTCGTGAGCCATCTTGCGTAGTGGCGAATGCGCCTTCCATGCAGACTCTAGTTCTTGTTTGAAACTCCGTATAGCATCATCGGAGAGAGATTGGACAACCAGTCGTTGCTGCTCACTGCGCCGCTGCATTTCGACCATGTTGAGCCAGAATTGGGATAGACGCCTCAAATCTTGTGCGCGATCTGTGGGTTCCCGCACCGGGCTCTCGTGAGTTATATTTTGCTCTTCGGTGGCCTCGGCTGAATGGATGACCGGAACCTGCGTCCACACGGCGGAATCCAGCAACATGGGACCGGTGCTTTCGATCTGTTGTCGAAGATAATCAAGCTCTCCACCGTCAACTTCTAGAGTTGAAATCGCCTCATAAAGAGTCTCTGCCGAGTCCGTGTGTCGCATTAGAGAAAGTGCCCCAAAGACATAAAACCCAATTGGAGGAGTCACATCGACAGCGCTGCCATGAATCCTGCGCGAGGGGATTATCGAAGTAGGTTCATTGAATCTCGCCAGCGGCAATAGGTCCCACTCCCCGCGCGTTCGAATAAACGATATGGTGATTTGTGGCAGAGTCCGCAGGCCGCGAAAAATTAAATCCATTACTTGGCCCAAGGTCTGCCCTGGAATGATCGACCGTTCAAAGAGAAGGAGCGCCGATGCTCCCAATATGAAAGTTGTGTCAGCCTTTTGCTCGGCGATGTTTTCATAGAACCGTTTCCGTTGTTCCATCCTGCCGATTTGAGCTTCAATTTCCCTTCTCTCAACATCCGACAGGTGCCCCTCTAAGGACATACGAAGTTGAAAGATCTCATGCGTGGGATGCGTAATGGGAAAGTTCATTGTGTTTAGAAAAGCATCCAACAATTGCCTGAACAGTTCGCCGTCTCCGGATCGCAGGACATGTTCCAAAAACCGCTGATAGGTTCTTAGCAACATCGTCGAAAAACGAACTAAACTCGGCAGGTCGACTTCGGGCAGATTTAGCTCAAGAATTTCAAAATCCATTTGGGCCGATATATTTAATCGTGATTCTAACAAGCGGATTATTCGAAGTTTTTGAGGTTTATCGGAAATCGTCATTGCGATAGCAAAGGCCCTGTCTAATGAAGACAGAACGCTTCGATATATTGCGAATGATCTGGTTTTCAGCGAACCGGAAATGAACGCAGCCATACTACGAAGGATCACGGTTACAGCTTCAGGATCGGCTTCTTGCAAACTCTCATCGAGCAAGATCTCAACGGACGAAACAATCTGCGCTTCAATTGCGGTGTCAATTTCATTGCTTTCCACATTCGCTGGCTGTACCAGGAGCGAAGCGTACTGTTGCCGTAAATCAATCGCCGCAGCAACAAGGTCTGACAGAACGTTGACTACGTCTTCTAGTTGAATCAGTGATTTCGACTTAATTGCACGCATGCCCTTCGTTCGCAGCGTGTCAACAGTGTCAAAAAACTCGTTACTCATCGATCCTTCAGATTCTTGAGAATGACAGCACTGAATAATTCATTCCTCACGCTGTCGTTGTTATCTGCAAGAGGTACGCGTGCAAGTATGGTCGGGATTGCGTGGCCAATTCGCAAAAATAGTCTCGCTTTAACAGTTGGGCGGAATCGCCCCGTAATGCGAGCCGCAAACTTTGATAGTCGCCATAGATCGACATCGACTACGATACCGCCTTTTCTGGGCCTGACTTCGCTGCCCTCTCGACCTATGCTCACCCAAGTGCTTTCGATTTCCATCCGTTCACATTCGGTGTGCAGTATCCCTTGTGCCGCTCGTATCACAACCTCGCTGAGAAAAGCTTGAGGAAGCTGCTCCAGAGCTTGTTCTCTAAGGCCCACTAGTATCGACTTCGCGTAGAGCAACTCCTTGATTCGAACGAACATGAAAAGCGCGGCCAGAATTGAGAACACCAGAGCTTCGAAAGTGGCGAACTTTAGGAAAGGTGCAAACGATCCGGCAGCCTCTGGCGTTGCTGTGAAGAAATTCAAGATCAGCGCGAATGACGTGACCACGGTTATCGGAGCAAGCCTCACTCGTCGAATAAGGAAAGGAAGAACCCTTGAGTCGTAGCCCTGTT
>Ga0207015_1154_pt1 | contig 19042 bp, 20 predicted proteins | sample Alteio_BWMinCont_53_FD_153486 | JGI IMG/M metagenome (GOLD analysis project Ga0207015, IMG submission 153486) | Enriched cells from forest soil in Barre Woods Harvard Forest LTER site, Petersham, Massachusetts, United States -... | ecosystem: Environmental > Terrestrial > Soil > Temperate forest >...
AGAGATAGTCGCCGGAGAAGAAGTAATCGAGGTCGCGGCCCAGTTTTTCCGCGGCGACGGACTGGGCTTCTTTTTGGGCGTGGTAGAAGCAGAAATGGGGATGGCCAGGGGAAATGGGAGTGAGGCAGCGGCGGCCATCGGCGAACGAGAAATGACACAAGGACACGCGGTCCTGCGGACGGATCGAAGGCATGGTTAGCTCCTGGTTGTGATTTAGATTCTTGAGTGGGCCGGAAAAAGAAAAAGCCTCGCGGGCGCGAGGCGTAGTTCTGTACGGAAGAAGTCTACTAGAGTGGCAATGGACTTGTCAAGAAAAATTGAGTGGCGCGGTTGTGGAAAAGCAAGACCTGGGTTCAGAAGGCGAACCTGGGGCACCCGGGGATGAAGAGCAGAGTGAAGCCGGAGCCCACCCTTTCTGCAAAAACCGCAGAAGGGTGGGCTGCACAAGAGCTCTCTAGTGGGCTAGCGGGTGACCCATCCGCCAACGCTGACTTACCCGCTTAATGGCGAAGCTCCGGCGGCGGCCTTCGTGACCGCTGCCCACTTGGCGTTGTCCAAGGCTCTTACATCCAGCAGGCCTGACTCGGCAGCCTCGAGATATCTAATGAGCCCGCCGTTTCGCATCATGTTCAAACCTACAAAAGCAAGCACCACCTTTAGCAGTAGCGCACATATGTAGACGGCGGGAATCCAAAGCTTCGTATTGAGAAGTGGCAATAAAGAGTAGAAGATTTGCAGCATCGCGTAAAAGTACAACAACGACAGTGCCCATCTAGGTGTATCAATATAATGGCTTCCAAGTCGTCCCGTGAAAGAGGCAATACCTAGGGCGTTAAAAATCCCGACTAGGACGATGCCAAAGTAGCCTATGTGGAATACGCGATCTGTAACTGAGAGAGCGATGCAACCGATTGCGGCTGCAGCTAAGATTGCAACCGCCCTCCAAAAGGGGCGGTCTCTCGTAAGATCGGCCGGAACGTTTACGCTACGGACGTCCAGACTGAGATAACACCACCAAATTCCGAAGCCGCTGACTATGTCTAAGATGTCGCTGACGGATTCCACCCACGCCGATGCGCCTAACGGCGCAATCAGTGCGGCTATTGTGAACCACGTGTATAGGACTAGCCAGCCGTACCACATGTATTCCCAACCGAGAGTGAACTGACTCAGAGTTTTCTTCGCAATAGGAGCGTCGGGTGCTTTCTCCTGGAGCGCAGTCGCTATTCTTCGCAGCCACTGGCGGTGCTTGCGCACGAAGAAGAAGATTATCGTGGCTTGGATCCCATGAAGAAAGAACGCTAGGGGAGGGTTATCAATAAGCGGAATGGGTCGGCCCTTACCTAGTGCGGTGACTGCCTTCGTCGCTGTTGCCCAAGCTGTTGTCGTCGCGATCGCTATAAGTCCCATTACCGCAGTCCAGAGGATTACTTTCTCCTTACGCAGTTGAATTTCGACTATTCGCCGGGAAAGTTCTGCCTCCTGTAGCTTCAACCTCGCAATCTGTTCTTCAGCGGTTTGGCCTGGGTCTGTCATAAGACTCTCCTGCGGGCCAGATTTTACGTCTGAATTCACCGTTCTGCCTATAATTTTTTGTAAAGATTACTAGCACATGATAAAGATAATCGATATGTAGCCGTCCCGTAGGTCCTTACCTTGTTGAGTGCCAGCAAATTCTGACTTGACGCGCTGGGAATCGCAGACAGCCTCGGACGTTGTGGCACCTGCCGCTGAGCATGAGGGCAATTGGCGAGAATGAGAACCGAGTTTCTTTTGCTGCGGAGCAACTAAAAATCCCCAAGCTCTCCGGACTAAAGCTCGCCCACCCGCCCGGGGCACCCGGCGAAGGACGGAAACTTTGGAGCTAGATGGGTTTATTTCAATCGATAGTCGCCGCCGCCGAGGAATTGGAGCAGGCCGAGGTCGCGGAGGACTTGGAGTTGTTGGCGGATTTTATCGCGGACGTGGGCGTTGTTGGGGTGGAGTTTGGCGAGAGCGGCGGTGTGGGCGTAGACGTCGGCGAGCGAGAATTCGGGTTTCTTCAGGGAGCGAACCACGTTTAATACATCCAGAGTCCAGCCGCGGGTTTCTGATTTGAGTTTTTCGAGAGGACGTAAACGCTGGTACGCGCGACGGACTTCGGCTGTTGGCCGGAATTTTCCGCTTTGCACAATCGGAATGCGTGCGTCCTCGGGGATTTTGTCGAGGAGGATGTTGCAGCCGACCCAGCCAGCGCGCCGAGCTGTTGACGCGAGCGGCGGGCGCTTCTCAACTGCGGAAAGGGCGAATGCGAAGTGCGGTACGAGAATGACGGAGCGGACAGCCCAGTCGGCGAGGTCGTAGTGGAGGACGTAGAGGTTCGGAGTGCGATCTTCGACGATGGCGCGCTTCATTTCGGAGTAGGCGGCGTCGACGATTTTTGCGCCGATTGGTCTGGATTGGCTCTTTAATTGGAAAGGCGATTCGCAGGATGGGCAGAAATAGTCGACTGCGGCGAAGCCTTGCGGCGCAGGGCGGAGGCGCGGCGATTCGCAGGAGGGGCAAAAGAAGCTCGCGGCGCCCCAGGATTCGGTGCCGACGCGGGCTCGTTGGGAGGCGCTTTTGTATCGGTCGAGGCCTTCTGTGGGGAGTTGCAAGCTCACGCGGGAATTAGATCATGGAGACTGTCTTGCAGGAAAGATAGGGTAGGAGAGTTTTTTGCTAGGAGCAGAGAATGACTGAAAAGCAATTCGTTAACTACTATCGCTGTCCGTACGACAGAACAGAGTGGGTTGACGTTTGGAGTTGCTGCTGTAACGACATGTGTCCGAAGTGCGGGACCAAGGACATTGAGCCGTACAAGAGCGAAGAAGTCGTCCACACGAAGAAACAGCTCCCTACTCTTTGAGGCTAGGCGTCCCGGATTCCGTTTTCGCAACTTCAGCTAGGCGAACTAGGCGGTTCAAAGCTGCAACCCTGTACCGATTTAGAACTCCTTCCAATTCTCCGTTTTCTCGATTCTCACGAATTATTTCGCTGATTGCGTCAATCGCTTGTTGAGTCGTCATAGACGCACTCTCCTATGAGCTTGTGCAGGGTGGTGGGTCAACTCTTCGGCCCAAAATTCCTCAATACCATTACTTGTGAACTTCACACCAATCAGTGGGTCTCTTGGATAGCTCTGGCCGCATCCACACTGATATTCAAGGTATTCGACGACTCCAACTCGGCTCCTATAGCGAGAATTGAAAGTTTCATCCGTACCCCTGGTGACGCGCACTCGGTCGCCAATCTTAAAAGGGGCTCCATCAACATCGATGTAGGTTGGCTTGGCTACCATCCCGGGCACTTTGCGGCATTCCGTTAGATTGTCCTGTGGTCACAACAGCACTCTGAGCGCCACTCACTAGCCAACAACATGTTCTTGGGACGAGACTGCGGATTCGGTAAGACAATTCGCTCATTCTGTTGAGACCAAGGGTGTGCTAATCGCCTTTATGGACGGAGACCATTTTGCCGGCGTGACAGGTGACGCGGACCCTTCGCATGCGCTCAGGGCAAGGAGGAAGTAAGGAGGGTCGGCGAAGATGAGGTCGACGGAGGATTCGGGGATTTGCGCGAGGATGTCCAGGCAATCGCCTTGGTAGATGCGGAGGTGGTGTTTAGGGTCGTCGAAAGCGGGGGTAGGAAGAGATGGCATTGATGATCGATCGGGATCGTTGATCGAATGGGTATGGGTGTCAAGCGGAGTGGAATGATAGAGCGAGGAGCTATCGAAGAGAGATTTCTCCCTACGCAAGCCGACCACCTCGCCCCAGATGAAGCCCGGGGCAAGTAGGAGCAAGGTGGAAGAAAAGGCGTCGGCTTGCTCCGGTCGAAATGACGATGGGTCGATAGGGCGAAGGGAGACAGACCCTGATGCGGAGATCGGGGCTCCTAGAGTGCGCAGAAAGGGCGCAGGTGGGGATTTTGTGGGTACTGGGACTTGGGGAGGAGTGCGGACGGGAATTAGGCAAGTTTCGGGAAATAGGGGAGTTAGGGGAATGGCTGCGGGAGTGCTTTTTACGGAGGCGTGAGGAGCACACTTATGGGGACGAAACTGGCGAGTGTTGCAACGGGGCTCAAAACGGCGGTTTGCGGCGAGTATGAACGATTGCTGGAAAAGTCGCACGCGGCGTTGAGAACCTGGACGGAAGAGCGCGCAGCGATCTATGAATCGGGGGCGCGCGGCAGAGATGTGGATTTGGAGTTGCTGCGGTTGCAGGCTGGATATGCTGGGGCGTACGCGCGCTTGCAGCGGCATGCGCGGGAGTGTTCGCGGTGCCGGTTGGTGGCGTTGATGGCGGAAGGCGATGAAAGCCGTGCGGGTGGGCCTGGGGAGCGAGCTGGCGTGGAATTGCATTTGTTGTAGTTGGTTGGTTGGCGGTGGTCAACGGCGGTTGCGGGTTAGGACGGCGGCTGCGGGATTGTTTGGTGGGTGGGCTGAGGCTGTGAAAGCGGCGTCGAGCCGCCGCAGTCCAAAGAGGGCACGATGTGTCGTGCCCCTGCGGTGTTGGGGCGGGGCGCTCCACTTTGATGCTCGACTTTAATGGTCTACTTCGGTTAGCTCAGCCTGGCCGGCTTTTGCTACAGTGAAGGCTCCAATTCTCGGAGCCATCTATGCCTATTTCCCAAGATCTGCTGGACATACTCGTCTGCCCCATTTGTAAGATCCCGGTCAAATACACGTCCGACCAGTCCGGCCTGAAATGCGCCAGCTGCCGCCGCGTCTACCCCATCAAGGACGAAATCCCGGTGATGCTGCCGGAAGAAGCCACCATTGAATCCGCGGTAGCCGGCGAATGAGCGCGGCAAAGCCGGCGGTCCGTTTGCATCGCCTGATCCCGCGCATGCGTGGGAAACGCATCGGGGTAGTCGGCGACTTGATGCTGGACCGCTACCTGTGGGGCACCGTCTCGCGCATCTCGCCGGAAGCGGCCGTTCCGGTCGTCGATTTCGTGGAGCAGAGCGAATGTCTGGGCGGCGCCGGCAACGTAGCCGCGAATCTCGCGGCGCTTGGTGCGCGCGTCGCGGCATTCGGGGTCACCGGCAGCGACGAACCGGCAGCCGCGCTGCACAGCCGTCTGCGCGCCGCCGAAATAGCCGACAAGGGCGTGATCGCCGACAAAACGCATATCACCACTGTCAAGACGCGCATTATTGCGCGCCATCAGCAAATCGTTCGCGTGGACCACGAGCGCCGCGAGCCTCCGCAACGAGCGGTGCATGAGAAACTGTTGCGCTTGCTCATCGCTGGGCTGCCAGGTCTCGATGCGCTGGTGCTCTCGGACTACGACAAGGGGCTGATTACCGACGACTTCGCCGACCGCGTCCTGAGCGCGGCGCATCAGCGCAAAGTTCCCGTGTTTGTCGGCGTGCGAACCAAAAAACTTTACGCCTATCGTGGATCGCGAGCCGTGACCTGCAATCTTAAGGAAGCCAGCCAGATGGTCGGGCGTCCCCTGGGCGATGATAAATCGGTGGAAGAAGCGGGCCGCGCGCTGCTGGCACATTTCGGTTGCAGCGCGGTGGTGATCACCCGCGGGGAAAAGGGCATGACGATTGTGGAAGAATCCTCGCCGCGCTACCTGCACATTCCCGCCACCGGCTTCGAGGTGACGTACGCGCGCGTAGGTCAGCCCGGCATCGAACGCGGCGCTACCGGACGGCAAGTCTTCGACGTAACCGGAGCCGGCGACACGGTGCTGAGCGTGTTAGCGCTGGCCGTAGCCGCGGGCGCATCGATTCCAGACGCAGCGATACTCGCTAACACCGCTGCCGGCGTTGTTGTGGGCAAGCTGGGCACCGCGACTGTCACGCCACTGGAATTAGCGCACGCGTTGGAAGGCCGCTAGCGGAGGCGGTGACTGGTGATTGGTGACTGGTGGTATGCGCACCAGTCACGCGTTGAGCTGAAGGCCAACGCAAATCACGGCGGGAAGCTGAACGATTTGTCTTTGGTTTCGACCCACAGCGGCACGCTGCGCGTCTTGCGGCTTTTTTCACCGTCGGAGGGATCGGGCATCGGCGAGTACGGGCTGATGCTCACGGTGACAATCACGCCGCTGGCACCGGCTGGTGATTTCAACCGGTCGATTTTGTAGCTCTTGATCGGCGCGTAGTAGCCGCCCGGTCCCCAGTCGGCCAGAAAGTCTTTCATCTGATAACTCGGACCCGGCTTCCAAAGCTCGTAAGCCTTGGGCATATCGCCGGCCACGACCGCGTCGAAGAAATGCTGCGCCGCTCGTTTTTCCGGGTAATAGCGGAACACGAACCACAGCGCCACGATTGCCACCACCGAGAGCGCGGCGATCGTAAATGCCATGGCCCGCGATTTTTCGGGCTTTGCGGCAGGTGCATCGAGAAGGGTCATTTAAGTCTCCTGCCTGCGAGCGAGGAAGTCGCCACAAGCAGCGCCCGAGCCGGCGCCGCCAGCAGCTACAGAAATTTTACGGGAAACGGAGCCGTAGAGTAAACTGCGCAATCGGGATCGGACCATGCCCGTAGTCGTCATCATTTTCTTTCTGCTACCCACGTCTTTCCTCGTAGCCGCTTCGCGAAGCGTGACGCGGGCAAGGCGCGAAGCTGCAGTGACGAATGGACGCTGGTTTTACTCAGTACTTGCTTTGGCGTTGGCGACCATCACGATAGCTTGGACGCTGATTCAAGAGCTTTCCTGGTTCTCGAATGGGGGCAGTCCCCACGGGTTGGACCCGGCGCCCGGAATTTGGACCTGGATGCCGCGCGTTTCGCGGTGGCTCTTAGTAGGGGCCTTCGGCACTAGCTTCCTCGCATGGGGGCGGGCGAAGTGGTGGCTTGCGGCGATCGTACCGATGATCATATCTGTTTGGATGGTGCTCTATATGATTCAGTACGACTAAGTTTGCTGAGTGGTTTTGCGGAATTAGCCGGCGAGGGCGCCGCCGGAGCCTTCTGGCAACTCAATGGCGTATTTGGTGCGGGCTTTTTCGGCGTGTTGTTCGAGAGCTAGCTGGATCAGCTTGTCGATCAGTTCGCGGAACGGGATGCCACTGGCTTCCCACATTTTGGGATACATGCTGATCGAGGTGAAGCCGGGAATGGTGTTCACTTCGTTCAGGAAAATCTTGCCGCCTTTTTTTTCGACGAAGAAATCGACGCGCGCCATGCCGCTCAACTCCAGCGCGCGAAACGCCGCCACTGCATATTTCTGGATTTGTTTCGTCTGTGCGGGTTTCAGCGCGGCGGGAATCAGCAGTTGCGTGCCGTCTTCCAGATATTTCGCGGCGTAATCGTAGAATTCGCGGTGCGGCACAATCTCGCCGGGAACGGAAGCCTGCGGATCGTGATTGCCAAGCACGGAAACTTCGATTTCGCGGGCCACCACGGCGCGCTCAACCAGAATCTTCATGGCGAATTCGGCGGCTAGCATTAGAGCCGGTGCGAGTTCATCGCTGGAATGCACTTTGGTCATGCCCACTGAGGAACCGAGGGTCGCGGGTTTCACGAACACCGGATATTTGAATTTGTCTTCAATCGCTTGTTGGATTTGCCGCGGGTTGTGTTCCCACTCGTGGCGATGAACGGTAATCCAGGGCACCACCGGAATCCTGGCCACTTGCAGCAACCGCTTGGCCACGTCCTTATCCATGCCGATGGCGGAACCGAGTACGCCGGCGCCGACGAAAGGCAATCCGGCCAGATCGAGCAAGCCCTGAATGGTGCCGTCTTCGCCGAACGTGCCGTGCATCACCGGGAACACTACGTCGAGGCGATGCCCGCCGCCCGTGCGGTCCAGCGGCATCAGCGCCGCATCGGTGGGGTCAGCGGTCATGGTCACACGCTGGCCGGTGCGCAACACGTCCGGAAGCATTTTTTGCGCGCCGGAGCCAATCAGCCAGTGGCCTTCTTTGGAAATGCCGATGGGCACCGCTTCATATTTATCGGGGTCGAGCCCGCGAATGACCGAAGCAGCGGAAGCCAGGGAAACTTCATGTTCGCCGGAACGCCCTCCGAACAGGACGCCGACCTTGAGCCGTTTTCTTTCAGTAGTCACAAGCAACATTTTTTCAGAAAACGCCGCACGGCTAAAGAGCGGAGGCATGGCGGGTTTCCAGGAGGCACAGCGGCGATTGGCCTACACTGCTGGTCGCCGCAGTAGACGCTAATCGCAGGGTTGAACTAGGGCGGCGAGGCGTTTGGGAGCGGTGAGGATGTAGCTGGTGAGCAGAAGTTCGCGGACTTCGTCCCAGTCGATTTTGCCGAGGTCGAGGCGCAGAGCTACCCAGCCCCGGGAGCCGATGTAGGTGGGCAGGTAGTAGCGTTTGGGTTGAGCTTGGGCGAGGGCGGTGTTTTCGCCGGGAAGGACTTTGGTCGTGACGGCCACGATGCCGTCGCCATGGTGATTGTCGAGGAAGTAGGCGAAGGTTTTCTTTCGCACCAGGAATTGCGCGTGGGAGTCGTGGATTTTTCGCTGGGCTTCGGGGAAAGCCAGCGCAAGTTTAGTTAGCGGGGTGAGACTCGGATTTGCGGTTCGTTTGGCCATGCCGATTCTTGATGGGAGTTTACAACGGGGCATTAATTGCTGGATGAAGAAAAAAACGCCCGCGCAGACGACGCACGGCCCCTACAGATGCAACGAAGGAAATCGAGGACTCTCCGGCTGCTGTGCGGTGAGTGAGGGTTTCGCGACTCCTGTGAGACCGAAGGCCCGCCTCAGAAGGCGGGCCCTACAAGGAATCGAGCGTCGCGCTACATTCTTGCTGGGGCTGCGGGCATGCCAACGCTGCTTTTGGGCACGGGGAGTTTGCCGTCGGCGTTGCTAGTTAGCGCGATGAATTGCGGGTCTTCACGGAGTGAAGCGAAGACGGCGTCCACGCGCGCTTCCATCATTTCTTTGGAGCGCACGGCGTCGTAGCGTTCGTATTGGAAGAAGTGGCGCTTGAGCAGGTCGAGGGCTTTTTGTTTTTGCCCGAGTTGCGCATAGATGGCCGCCAGGTTGTAGGAGCCCATCAGCATGCCTTCGTTGTCCTTAGCGATTTTCAGCGCTTCGTCGCCGTGACCGTTTCCTGCGAGAAATGCCGCGGCAAAGACCATGTTGTACGGATCGGTGGGATCGAGTTTGGTGGCTTCGCGGGTGTAGTAATCGGCCTTGGCGTTATCGCCTTCGGAATTCCAGTAGACGGCAAGATTGCGGTAGGCCAGCGCCAGCGGAAATTCAAGGACCGAAGCTTCCATCAAGTGCAAGCCTTTGAGGAAATCGCCTTCGTGAATGGTCATTTTGCCGATGCCATGCAGCGCGACGGCGCGGGAGAGCGGATCGGCGGGCATGTCCAGAATCGCTTGGAAGGTTACGCGGGCTTGGTCCCAGTCTCCGAGGTGATGCCGATACACTTCGCCGAGGTAACGCAGCGGCGCCGGATCGGCAGGATCCATGCGGTGAGCTTGGCTGTACAAGCGCCCGGCTTGTTCGTATTTCTCGTTCATTTCTGCTTCCAGGCCGCGCTTCATGACCGCTTCGATCTGCGCGCTCTTCGCCGGATCCATCACTGGTGCGTCGAAAATCTTCGCTTCGACATTCACGCCGAGCTTCTTCAGTTCTTTCGCGGCGTCTTTGGCTTTGCCGGGGAACAGGCACTTTTCGTCAAGCACCGAGCGGTAGATCGGAATGGCGCCGTCTCTGTCACCGGATTTGGCTTTTTCCTTGGCGGCTTTCAGTTCTTGTTTCACCGCTTCTTCGCGCTGCTTCATCTCGGATTCGACAAGTTTTTCCACTCGATCGACTTTGAGGAACCCGTTGTCGTTCTGGAGCCTGTTGATGACGGTGCCGTCGGACTTGGCGAGAACCACTACGGGAAGCTTGTCGGCAGTGGTGAGGAATTTCTGGCCGAGCGCCGTGCCCGCGTCGGCGATGCCCATCGTCACGCATTGCGAGGCGTACAAGGAGAGGCTGCGCGAATTGCGCAAACTAGATTTCTCAAATTCGGTGGCTGAGGAAGGGAACCAATAGATCACCAAGCCGCCGGCTGTGGGCGGTACTTCCGGCTTCATCAGCTTCCAAGGTACCTGGTAGACCTGAGCGTCGCCCGTGCCCCCGCTGGGGCCGGGGCCGTTGCGCATGCCGCCCATTCCGCCGCCGCCTCCGCCACCGCAAGTGGCCCAGTCTGGCGCAGGCAGCAGCAACAGAACCATGAAAATTGCAGTCAGGCGGGAAATCTGTTTTCTCATTACGCTCACCTCAGTCTCGCGATGAAGTTGGCACGCGCTTAATGGCGTCGTGCGGGAGCAGCGGTATTCGCTTGGGTTGGATGCGCGTTAGGGGTGAACCGTCGTGCCTTGCGAGTATTGTACGACAGGTAGACTAGAAGAGGATAGCTTGGAACCTAGAGGATTTTTTGGCCCAGGGCGGAGAGCACCAGTTCTACACCGAGCAGCGCAGTGCGATTGTGTTCGTCGAGGATGGGATTGATTTCGACGACTTCGAGGGAAACCATGGATTCGCTGTCCGCGATCATTTCCATGGCCAGATGGGCTTCGCGGTAGGTTACGCCGCCGCGGACCGGCGTACCCACGCCCGGCGCGTCGGACGGATCGACGAAGTCCATATCCAGGCTTACGGCCACCCCTGCGGTGTCGTCCATCGCGTATTTCAGAGCGTCAGCCATCACTTCGCGCATGCCGCGCTCGTCGATATCGCGCATGGTGAACACGTGAATGCCCGACTTCTTGACGATTTTGCGTTCCTGAGCGTCCAGATCGCGCGCGCCGACAATGACAATGTTGCCGGGCTCGGCCTTGGGATGAAAACCCATCAGATCCACCAACTCGGGCGCGCCGTAGCCCATGATGGCGGCTAGCGGCATGCCGTGCACGTTTCCCGAGGGCGAAGACTCGGGCGTGTTCATGTCGCCGTGCGCGTCCAGCCACAGGTAGCCGATTTCTTTTTTGTCTTTGCGGAAGTGGGCAGCGACTCCTGCGGCGACTCCCGCGGCGATGGAGTGATCTCCGCCCAGAACCAGTGGGAGAAAGCCTTCCGCCAGCGATTTCTCGGAGGTCTTGGCGATGTCCAGGCAGGTTTCCGCGATTTCCTGCAAATATTTGGCGCGCTTTTCGCCGACCGGCATTTCTTCCGGCTGTTTTACTTCCAGATTGCCGATGTCTTCGACCTGGTGGCCGAGCTTCTTGATTGCCGACTGCAGCCCAGCGCCGCGCAGCGCCGAAGGACCCATGTCCACGCCACGGCGGGATTGGCCGAGGTCCATGGGTACGCCGATGATGCGAACTTTTTGCGCCATTTGAGATCCAAGTGCGGTGACTGGTGATTGGTGACTAGTGAATGGTTCGAGCTGCGGAGGCGCAGTTCCCCAGTCACTAGTCACCAGACACTAGTCACTCTTCCAGTGCGAATACGAAAGGCCGGGAGGCCCAGAAACCACTCTCGGAAGCAACTACCCCCAAACTTAAGGATACACGCGGTAAATCATCCGGGGAAAGGGGATGACCTCGCGAATGTGCTCGGTGCCGCAAATCCAGGCCACCGTGCGTTCGAGACCCAGGCCGAAACCGGCGTGCGGGACGCTGCCATAGCGGCGCAGGTCCAGATACCACTGGAAGGATTCGACCGGTAAGTTGTGTTCTTTCAGGCGTTTAACGAGCAAGTCGTAATCATGGATGCGCTGGCTGCCGCCGATGATTTCGCCATAGCCTTCGGGTGCGATCATATCGAAAGCTAGCGCCAGGTCGGGGCGATCGGGGTCCGGCTGCATGTAAAACGCCTTGATGGCGGTCGGGTACCGGTGGATGAGCACCGGGCGGTCAAAGTTCTTCGAGATGAGCGTTTCTTCATCGCCGCCGAAGTCGTCGCCGAATTTGGCCGGGTTGCCGGCGTCTTGAAGAACCTTGATCGCGTCTTCGTAGGAGATGCGCGGGAACGGCGGCTTGATGTTTTCGAGTTTCGTCACGTCGCGCTTGAGCATTTCCAGTTCGCGCGACTTGTTTTTCACGACTGATTGCACTACGGCGCTGACCAGCCCTTCGCCGAGGTTCATCATATCTGGAAGCTCGGCGTAAGCGGCTTCGGGTTCGAGCATCCAGAATTCGGTCAGGTGGCGGCGGGTCTTCGATTTTTCAGCGCGAAACGTAGGGCCGAAGGTGTATACCTTGCCGAGGGCCATCGCCGTCGCTTCGATGTACAGCTGGCCGGATTGCGTGAGATAGGCCTTCTCGTCGTCGATGTAATTCACTTCAAAGAGCGTGCTGGTGCCCTCGCAGGCGGCCGGAGTGAATATGGGGGCGTCGGTGAGGGTGTAGCCCTGGCTGTCCATGTAATCGCGCGCGGCGCGGACCACCTCAGCGCGAATGCGCAGAATCGCAGCCTGCCGCGGCGTGCGAATCCAAAGATGGCGCTGGTCGAGCAGGAAGTCGACACCGTGTTCTTTGAGCTGAATCGGGAAAGGTGTGTCGTCTGAAACCTTCTGAACGATCTGGATTTTGCTGACGCCGATCTCGTATCCGCCCGGAGCGCGCTGCTCCGCGCGAACCTTGCCGGTGACGATGACGCTGGATTCCTGCGTCAGCCCTTTCAGCGCCTCAAACGCCTGCGGATTCTCCTTCAGCGCGCAAACGCCCTGAATGATGCCGGTGCCGTCGCGAAAAATCGGAAACAGCAGCTTGCCCGATTCCCGCAAATTGTACAGCCATCCGCGCAGCGTTACTTCCTGCCCGTCGTACTTCCCGGCCTGCTCAATCGTGATGATGGTCATTAAGCGATTCCCATTTTGATGATGGAAACAAATAGTTTAGCAGAGAGCCTGGATTTGCATCGACGCTCGGGCGATCAGCGATTACCCAAGGTGCGGATGGTGCCAAGACCGAGCAATCGCTGGTCGGCTGTGACCAGCGTCAGGTCGAGGATTTGAGCAGTAGCGGCGAGAAAGCGGTCGGCGGGATCAGCGTGCAGCGAAAGCTGCTCAGCGGCGAGCGCGATTTCATGTGTCAGCGGAGCCTGGTGGAAGCCCGGTGTGGATTGTTGCAGCCACGCCAAAAAATCCGTGCTCAGGCTAATTCGCTTCTTGCGGTGCAACATAAGAGCTTCCCATGTGCTTATTGGTGATACCCACAGTTCATTCGCCGGGTTGGCTAATTCTTGATGCGTGGATGCAGCAAGATGCTCCGGACTCTGCAGCAGCCAAATCCAGATGTGGGTGTCCAGCAGGAACTTCAATCGCGAAGGACCTCCCACTCGTCGGGATCGGATGCGGGCGAGATGATATCGCCGAGGATCTGAATCGAGTCTCGCATGGAGCCGAAAAGAGCCGCACGGTCGACAGCCGCAACGGAAGGAACAACATCCGCGACAGGTTTGCCATGGCGCGTGATGCGAATCGGTTCTTTGGTTTTCTCGACGCGTTCGAGAATCGCCAGGCACTTGGCTTTGAATTCGGAGATAGCAATCTCTTCCATAGCGCTCACCTGACCATATTATAGACCATGGTCAGAATTATAGTCAATTTCCCGCTCTAGCTCCACGCCTTCTCGAAGCGGTCCAGCGACGCGCGGGCGCTGGCCAAGAGTTCGGCGGCGCTGGGGGCGTCAGGGCCGGTTTTTTCCTTTAGTTCAAGCGTGAGCGGGAGAGTCGCGGCATTGGGTGCCGTCTTTAGCATCGAGATGGCGGTTGGCCAATCAATCGAGCCTTCGTACGGCGGGAGATGCTCGTCCTTTTCGCCGTGGTTGTCGTGCAGGTGCACCCCGCCTAGCGAATCGCGCAGCGGCTCGAACGCGCAGAGGATCCGGCTGCTGTGTCCGGATGTGGGATTGATGTCGGTGAGATTAGCGTGGCCAATATCGAAGTTGAAGCGCAGGCCATACAGCCGGGTCTCGTCCACAAACGCCCGCAGATACCCGGGCTCGCCCATTTCGCTGGTGGTGTTCTCCACGGTAATCGTCACGCCCACGTGCCGCGCGTGCAAAATCAAATGCTCCAGCGAGCTGAACGCCGCGTCGCGTTTCCGCGGGTCGGCCGTCTCGCGCGAGCCGCCCATGTGCACCACCATGCGCTGGAACGGCAGGTCCCCGGCAACGTCAAGCGCCCGCTTGAACTCGTCCATCGCGTCGATGCGCCGCACCCGTTCCACTTCGCAGATGGACAGCGGCGTACCGCCTTCGCGGGTCGCGCTGAGGTCCCGGCTGTTTGGCGCGTGAATCGAGAGCAGCTTCAGATGGTTGCTTTCCAGGGCGCTAGCCATCGCCTGGATTTCGGATTTCGTGGTGTAGTCAAAGTGCCCGCGCGAAAAGAAAATCTCCAAAGCCTGGAAGCCCGCTCCGGCAATCTGCCCAAGGAGTTCCGGCGTCAGTCTTCGCGAAACGAAGGGGTAGGTGGAAAGGATTCTTTGCATGGGTCGAGAGTGCTTGCCTCGCGGTAGAAAATCCTCAGGCCTAGGCCTGAGCTACAGTTGCGACGAACTATTAGAACATGCTGCACGCGGAGCAAAACTGGATTCGCACAAGCCAGCCGCGAAGATGACAATCGACGTGGTCGCCAGCCTGAAAAGGGGGGGCAGCCTGAAAAGGGCCCATCTGAAGAGGGACAGACCGCTTTCGCAACGAGTTACGCCACTACCAAAAGTCTCGGCTAATAGCCTTGCGCGGAGCCGTCGCGGCGCGGATCCGCAGCGCCCAGCCGGTCGCCCGTAGCCGGATCGATGGCAATGGCGTTAACCGTGCCCATAGTATTGATTCGCTGGGTTTCATGCCCGCGGGCATTCAGCGCAGATTCGAGGCCAGTGGGGAAATTCCGCTCCAGCAAAATGCGGTCTGGCAGCCACTGATGATGGAATCGCGGCGCATTGATTGCTGCTTGCGCCTCCATGCCGAAGCGCATCCAGTTCAGAATGCTCAGCAGCGTCACCGAAATAATCGTGGGCCCGCCGGGCGAGCCGGTCACAAAGCTCAAGTTGCCGTCGCGCAGCACGATTGTCGGTGTCATCGAACTCAGCGGGCGATGCCGCGGCGCGATAGCATTGGCTTCCGACTGAATTAGTCCGAACAAGGCATTGGGCACGCCCGGTTGCGTCGTGAAATCGTCCATTTCGTCATTCAGGAGAAAGCCGCCGGAAGAAGTGACGTGCGAGCCGTAGCTGTCGTTCAGCGTAGTGGTGCTGGCCACCGCGTTTCCGGCTGCGTCCACCACCGAGAAATGCGTGGTGTGCGGCCCTTCGCCGAGACTCACAATCGTTTGCGGCGGCGCCGAATTCTGCGCCGAAATGCCGCAAGCATGCGGCGTACCCGCGCGAATCACTTTGCTCGAAGACGCATGCCGTGGATCGATAGTGGCCGCGACTTCCTTGGCGTAGCAGGGATCAGTGAGTCCGCTGACCGGGACATTGGCGAAATCCGGATCGGCCAGATATGCGGCACGGTCGGCAAAGATGCGCCGCATTACCTCCGCCACCATGTGCACGCTGTCCACGTCCTCCCAGCCCTTCAGCGAAACGCCTTGCAGCATGTTCAGCGCTTCGAGGATGGCCACGCCGCCGGAGCTCGGCGGGGGTGACGTAATCACTTCCCAGGAATGGCCGTCGGAAGCGTACTTCGCGTGCAGTACCTCGCGAATCTTCGGCTGGTAGTTGGCCAGGTCTTCCAGAGTGACGAGCCCACCGAGCCGCGCCATATCGTCGGCAATCATGCGCGCCGTTTCGCCGCGATAGAAATCCGCCGCGCCGAACTTGGCGATGCGTTTGAGTGTAGCGGCAAGCTCAGGCTGGCGCAGCGTTTCGCCCGCGTGAAACATCTCGCCGTCCTTCAGGAAAACCCGCCTGCTCACCGAGTAGCGTTGCAAGTCGCCGCGTTCGTGCTGCAATCCGCGCGCCAGCCGCTCGCTGACGGGAAAGCCTTCCTCGGCAAGACGAATCGCTGGAGCCATCACCGCGGCGAGTTTCATCGTGCCGTACGTCTTGAGAGCCAATTCGAGTCCGGACACGGTGCCGGGCACAGCAACGGAGCGAATGCCGATCACCGAAGCTTGCCTGTCCAGCTTGCCGTCCGCACCGATATACATATCACGCGAAGCTTTGCCCGGGGCCATTTCACGATAATCGAAAAAAGTGCTGCGGCCGTCTGCCAGGCGCACCAGCATGAACCCACCGCCGCCAATATTCCCCGCAGCCGGTTGCACCACGGCCAGCGCGAACGCCGTGGCCACCGCGGCATCCACGGCGTTGCCGCCGCGCTGCAGAATCTCCAGGCCGGCGCGTGAAGCGAGAGCTTCATCCGTGGCTACCATGCCATGCGCCGCGCGCACCGCTTGCTGCGGCCAGCCGTCTCGCGAACCGGCCGGCGGGTGCAGCTCGGTTGCGGCTTGCGCTCGTACCGCAACCGGCGCGGCCCCGGAGATCAACGCGGCAAAAAGAACCGCCCAAATTTTGCAAAACCTGTGTGCAAGCGTCACGATGCAGAACACTAAGCAATTGCCGGCAACGCGTCAAGCCAGCGAAGCGCGCGTGAAAATAAGGGTCCCCGGGGCGATGCCGGGCCCCGGGGACACGTGGCTTCTCTTTTTTGGTTTTTGAAGGTTCAGGCTATCGCCGCTTGAGCCTGCGTGTTGGCGGATTTTTCGGAATTGGAACTCGCGGAATTCTGTGGAGCTTGCACCTGTAACGTCTTGCCGGCGTTGTTGCTGAATGTCAGGTTGATGCCTTCCACTTGCCGATTGAACGCGGAGAAGTTGACCGCCGTGGTGCCACCTCTCTGCGGATTGCCGGTTTGCAGCGTATCGTTGACCGCGCTGAAGCGCACCACCAATTCCTGAATCTGGAAATTGTTGCCATCGGCTTGCGTTGTCAGTGTGGACGGCGCCGCTGCCGACCGCGCGGGCTTTGATGGTTTAGGCGGCTAAGTGCTGTTTTTTCTTACTGTTCAGCCAGGAATTCGACTACCGGTGGCCCCGGGAGCAGACCGGCTTCGGTTCCCCGGATAATGAGTTCCTTGACCGCCAGCTTGCCGCGGTCCCCGTAGCCCACGGTCCACTTGTTGACGTACATGGCCACGAACTTGTCCGCCACCTCAGGGTCCATGTCGCGGGCGAACTGCATGGCGTATTTCAAGGCGTCGTCGCGGTGCTCCAGGCCATATTCAACGCTTCCGCGGATAGTCCGGGCAATTTCGCGACCCAAAGCCGGGCCGAGAGCGCGCCGGACGGCGTTGCCTCCCAAGGGAAGCGGTAGCTGGGTCTTTTCCTGCCACCAGATGCCCAAGTCCAGCACTCGGTGCAAGCCCATTTGTGGGAACAGCAACTGGCCTTCGTGGATTAAGAGGCCGGCTTCGACCACTTCGTTCTTGACGGCGTCGAGAATCTTGTCGAAGGGCATGACTACCGCTTCAAAGTCCGGCTCAAAGAGCTTCAGCGTGAGATAGGCTGTGGTTTTCAGGCCGGGAACGGCGATTCGTTTCCCCTTGATCTCTTCTTTTTTCAAAGACTTAGAAGAGACAACGATGGGGCCGTAGCCTTCGCCAAAACTGGCGCCGCAATCCAGCAAAATGTACTTATCCCGCAGCTCGGGATAGGCCGCAAAGCTGATCGCCGTAACGTCGTAGGTCTCCACGTGCGCCACCTCGTTGAGGGTCTGGATGTCCGAGAGCACGTGGGTGTACTTGTACCCTGGAGTGGGCAGCTTGTGGGTAGCCAGGGCATAAAACATGAAGGCGTCGTCGGAATCGGGCGAATGCGCGAGCTTGATCTCGACGGGTTCTTTTTCGGTCTGCGATGCGGTCTGTCTGCCGGGCATGGGTTCCTGTTGGGGCCTGGCTTTTGCTTCTCTCCAGAGATACGACGCCACACGCAAGTCGAGCTTTGGGAGAGAACGCGCGTTGCAGGGACGTGCGTGGCGTCTGGCCGGGCCCAGTTTTCGCAGCGCCAGAGTAGCACAAAAGGCCAAACTTGGAGATTGGAAATTTTGGTTTGGAAGGGTGTGGCGCGATCGGCAATCGGTGAAAATCCCGAAATGGGATTGCCGCTGTGGGTGACACATTTTTCCACTCAGGGTTTGCAAGTACAAACCCTGACACCCCGGTGTTTTTGTGTACGAGTGCGGAAGTGGTTGGGAGGAAAGGGGATGGGCGAGGTTTTTGTACACAAATGATGTGTACGGAGAGTGTAGAGGTGTTCGAGCAGGGGAGTCAGGAGTGTAGCGAGGGGGAGTTAGAAGTACAGCCTGGCGGCGAGACATAACGAGATGCGGAGATTATGAGAAACGGTATCCGCAAGTTGTCAACATTATAACATATTTTTGGTATTTGTCAAGTGGTATTTAGTAAGTGGCTTGTCTTCTGTGAGATAGAGGAACCGAGGCGGACAAGGCGGGGAGGAAAGACGAAAGAATCTCTCCGACAGGAGTCGGAGTCGCCGACCCGTACGCTGGAGAATCGTCGCGGACACGGAGAACTATGGAAAACCTCCCCGGTGGCTCCAAGAGGGCTAGCTAGCTCTCGCAAGCAATGCGTACTTCTCGGCGTCAGCTTTGAGTCCGAGGCCGATGCAGGTATATTCAAGCCATTTCCATATCTCCACTTTTTTTAGGAACCGAGGCGAGGCCGTTTTCACACCCTCTTCCAGCTCAGATTTCGCTCTAGCGTACTGCTGAAGGTGATAACATGCGGCCCCTAAAGCGCAATGAGCACGGCCCTGAAAGTCTGGAGTGAGGCCCAAGGATATTGCTTCTTCGAGTTTTCTTTGAGCTTCGACATATCGTTCCAAATTCAGATAGCAGTAGCCGAGATAGAATAGCGTCCAGTGGTCATGGGGATCCTTTTCGTCGACCTGCTCCAGGATGGGTAACGCTTCCCGGCAGCCTCCCAAGTCCGCAAGCAGGAAGGCTCGATCGCGCTGAATAGCTACATAGACCTCCAGAAAATCAGGCTTGGTTAATTCGTACTGATGTTCAGTCAGAAGGCTATCGATCTTGGCTATCGCTTCGTGCGATCTTCCTTCTTTCGCGACAAGTCTGGCGTCCTCGAGTGCAACACCAATTAGGAGCATCCGCCAGTTCTGCTC
>Ga0207015_1155_pt1 | contig 18989 bp, 18 predicted proteins | sample Alteio_BWMinCont_53_FD_153486 | JGI IMG/M metagenome (GOLD analysis project Ga0207015, IMG submission 153486) | Enriched cells from forest soil in Barre Woods Harvard Forest LTER site, Petersham, Massachusetts, United States -... | ecosystem: Environmental > Terrestrial > Soil > Temperate forest >...
AGGCTGGTTTCGACGATTTGCGCTTCGGCAATGGGCGCGGTGATGCGCAGGACCGGCTCGCCGGGGAAGACCAGCGTACCTTCAGGCATGGCCCAAAGATCGCCGGAGAAGCGAAACTCGGCGAGATAGTCGAAGAAGGCCGGCTGAACGTTGCGGAAAACGTCGAGTTCGCGGAGATAGGCGATTTCTTCAGAGGAGAAGCGCGCAGTTTCGAGGAATTCGAGGGCTTGCTCGATACCTGCGGCGACAAGGTAGTTGCGGCGATGGGGAAGGTGGCGCGCGAAAAGCTCGAACGTGGCGGTGGCGGCAAAGCCGGTCTGCAGATAGCCTGCGGCCATGGTCAATTCATAGAGATCGGTGCGCAAAGCGGAAGAGTGTTGGTCAGAGGCCATATTCGATTGTGACCGCACCTCTTAGATGTCCGCAACCTTAACAGAGATACGGAAATGGGGATATGGCCTCAAGGAGTTGGAGGGAGGGTGTACTCGAAGTCGTAGAAGTGCTTGCCGTCGGTTATGGTGATGTTGAACTTGCCGGAAATACCGGAGAGTTCGCCGGTGCCGGAGTCTGGGACGACGTTGATCTCGAGGTGGGGCGCGTTACGCTCCATGATGCCGGTGTGGTGGAGAGCGAAGCCGCCGGAGCGGCCGTTGAGTTTGCCGGTGACGCGCTCGACGGCAACGTAGACTCCCGAGCCTTTGACGTCGGTGGAGGCCGTGAGCATCTGGCCTTTGCTAGTGGCTTCGAGTTCGCCGTGAAGCTGCTTATCGATGGTCATGCGGCCCAGGGTCGGATCGATGTTGTCGGTTTGCGGCGCGAGCTTTACGTCGAAAGTGCCTTTGGCATGCACGGTGGTCGGCGCGTCCTTTGGTGTTGGAGTTGAGATGCGCGTGGAGGACCACGGGGTAGATGCGGCGGCGAGACTGAGGGCCAAGATGGCGATTGGACGCAGGTGCATTTGGTCTCCTTTGGTAACGCGCTGCTCTGTCTTACGCTGCACAGGCCCTTTGAAGCTGAGGGCAGGACGGAGTGGCTCTCTTACTCCTTGAAGCGTTGCTTTATTTTACGCTGCACAGGCCCTTCCGGGGCTCAGGGCAAGCAAGAGCGCCTGTGCTACTGGAGCTAGAGCAAACTGAGTTGCGAACTCTCCAGGGCCAGAAGCTTTTGCTTGGCGGGGAGGCCGCCGCCGAATCCGGTTAGGCTGCCGTTGCTGCCGATGACGCGGTGGCATGGAATGATGATGGGGATAGGGTTGGCGCCGTTGGCGAGACCGACGGCGCGGACGGCTTTGGGATTGCCGATTTTTTCGGCGAGTTGCAGGTAGGAGATAGTCTCGCCGTAAGGAATCTTGCGGAGATTGTGCCAGACGCTGAGCTGAAAATCAGTGCCTTCGAGAATCAGCGGCAGGTCAAAATCCTTCCGTTCTCCAGCGAAGTACGCCCGCAACTGCCGGATCGCTTCAGCAAACGGCTGTGGGTCTGGCTGCCAAGTTGGATCCGGAGATTGCGGGCGACGGCCTGCGACGAAACGAATCTCGCGCAAGCCGGCATCATCCCCGGCCAAGAGCAACGGCCCTACGGGACTGTCGATTTGCGTGCAGCAGAGGGTGGTGCCTTCGCGCACCCTTTTCTGAGCGGAGGCGGTCATGCCGTGGCACGTTCAGCAGCAACGATAACGTAGCTGGAGGTGAGTTGAATGGCTTTGTGCAAGGTGCGATAGAGCGGACAGCGCATGACATAGATTCCGTGGACGCGTTCGACGGTTTGCTTGAGTTCTTCGGTTTCCGCAGCCACCAAAGTCATCGCCACGTGCACCCGGCGAATCACCAGCACACCCTCTTCGGTTTCCACTTCTCCGGTTACGTCCGCGGTGAGTTTGCCATTGCTGGCATCGATTTGGCGCGCTTCCAGCGCACCTCCGAAGGTTCCCATCATTCAACCAGCGGTGGCGGAGATGACGTAATCGATGGTGGCAGCGTGAGACTCCTTCAGGCTGGCAGGATCCACTTTATAGTGCTCGGCGATGGCGCCGTGCACGCTGTAAACAACGGGACTCGCCTCACCCGGAAGGTGGGCAATGCGCAGCGGGCCCTTCTTGCGCTCCAGAGTCGATTTAGAAACGTAGACCACTTGGCTCATCAGCATTCTCCCAAGAAGGCTAGACCATCGCGATTATGCCTGCAATTCCCTGGACTTGCACTCTGCAGCGGAGAATCGGCGGGTTGGCGCAAAGCGCGAGGCGGGAAAATCTAGAGAAATCCAATCCTGGCTGGTACTAGGCTTACCCACCCGGGAGTACGCTTGGTACCCACTGGCGGAGTACGTCATTTCAGTATAAATTCAGGTCTTCCGGTAGGCCGTCCCGCCGACCGTATGGCCGCCCGCAGCGGTTGAATGGAGGTGCGCTGGTGCCCAGCTTGGCGCACTACATGGCGCAATACGATCACGAGCACTCGTCCGGGTGGAACAAGCTCTTCCACGGGGTCGGGATCCCGATGATCTTCGCAGGCGTCATCCTTCTCGTCCTAACCAAGTGGCTCTGGGGAATTGTTTTTTTCCTTGGAGGCTGGGCTTTGTTGTTACTGGGGCACCGGATTGAAGGAAATCATCCGGCGTTTTTCCAGGGACCAGTGTATTTGCTGGTCGGGCCCATCTGGGTGGCGAAAGAAGTATGGACGTTCCTCACTGGAACACACCGCTCGCCGTCCTCAGAAAGCGCACCCGACAAGCAATCGCAATAGCGCATCGCCCGGCTGACCTTGGGACGCATACGGAGAAACGGCGGCAGTGTCCATGAATGATGCAGGCAGCAACTTTGCCGACGGACCGACAGAAATGGTGTCAGACAACGCAGTGACGCCGAGTACCGAACTTCGCAAACGGCGCAGCACGCGCATCGTGCAAGCGGTGCCGCTGATGGTGACTGGCGTGGATGCGCTGGGACGACCATTCACCGAACGAACTTCCACGCTGATCATCAATTGCCACGGTTGCCGCTACCAGTCAAAACATTACGTGCTGAAAAATATGTGGGTTTCGCTGGAAGTGCCGCACGCCGAAGCGGGGCAGCCGCCGCGCACGGTGCGGGGGCGAGTGGCGTGGATACAGCGGCCGCGTACCGTGCGGCAACTCTTTCAAGTGGCGCTGGAACTGGAAGTGTCGGGGAATGCCTGGGGCATTGCGTTTCCGCCGGAAGACTGGTTCGCGTTTCCGGATGCGGCGCATATGCTGACGGGCGGCGCGAGACCGGTTGAGCCCCTGGCGCCATCTGCGGCGCCGTCCTCGGAGCTCGAGTTTTCCCTACCCCTGGCCGACACAGAGCTGCCGCCAGCCGGGGGCCCGGACAATCTGCGCGTGATGCCTGCGCCCGCAAGCACCACCGACGCTTCGCTGCAACTGGCGCGGCACGTGACGCGGCTGCTGGCCGACGCCAAGCAGCAGATTCAGGCCGCCGCTCGCGACGCGGCTACGCATGCGGTCTCGGCCGAGAGCCGGGCCTCGTTCGATCAGTGGGAGCAGAAATTCGCGGCGGCGCGGGCGGAAGTGGCCAACGAGGCTTCGCGCGCCATCGAACGGATTCAGCACGAGACCGACGAGCGGGCACGCACCGCCAATGCGGCGGCCGCTGAAGCGCTGCGCACCGAATTGCCGGGCTGGCTCGCGCCGCAACTCGAGCAACTGACCCGCGATCTGACCGCGCACCTCTCGCAGGAAGGCGCAGCACAACGCGGCGAGCACGCCCAGCAATTGACCGATGCCACCGAGAGTTTGCGTTCGCTGTGCGGCCAGGCTGAGGAAACTGCTGCGCGGCTGGAAGCGCAGGCTGCTGAGACCCGGGCGCAGTCGGCGGCACAGCAAGAAGCTACGGCTCGCCTGCTGGCGGATTCCACGAGGGAACGCGAAGCCGGTATTGCGGCACAGCGCGAAGCGCTGAACGCTAGCGCGCAAGAGGCCCGTCAACAGCTGGACTCCGCGCTGGAGACTGCCAAGGCGAATTGGCAGAGCCATCTGAGCAGCGAGTTCGATGCGGCGCATGCGCGTCTGCAATCCATGCTGGAAACGGGTTTTGCGGCAGCGCAGCAGCAAGCGGCTGCTTCACTCACCGATCATTCCCACGCGCTGATGTCGCAGATTCAGCAGGACAGCGGCAACCACTTTGCGCAGCTGAATCAAAGTGCCGCAACCTCTGCCGCGGAAATCGAGCAGCGGCTGGCCGCACTGAAAGACGCGCTGCAGGAGCAGACGCAACGCCTCGATGCAGTGCTCGGCCGCGCGCAAGACTCCATTCTGCAACTCGAACATTTCACGGCTCGCGTGGGCACCGTGCAGCAGCAAGCCATCAACGGCTTCCAGACGCAGCTTGACGACGTGCTGACCTTGCACCGCAATGAGCTGCACCGGCGCTCCGAATCGCTGTTCGACGAAATCAATTCGCGCATCCGGGCGACGTTCGAAGACGCCAGCCAGCACGCGGTCGCGCAGTTCGATCAGCAAATCGAAGCACACATGCAGCCGCACATCTCCCAAGCGGATGAAGCCATGCACCGCCTCGCCGGCGGCCGCTCGCTTCTCGATGCCGCACTGACCTTGCAGCAAGACCGCATTCGCGCTTCCGCGGACGAAGCTTTTGCCGAATCCCTGGGACGCTTCCGCGAGAATCTGGGCAGCGTCGAGCAGTTGCTGCAGGAAACCACGCAATCGGTGACCGCCCGCAATCTGGCTGAAGTTGAGGCGAGGATCAACGAACTCAAGAATCAAGCGGTCGAGGACATCTTCAAGTCCTCCGAGTGGTACGAGAAAAAAGCCCAGACACAGATTCAGAGCACCGCGGAAAAAGCTCTGGAGCAAACCACCCAGACTTTCCACGAAAGAGCCGGCGAAGTCTCAGCCGTCTTTGCCAGCGAGCTGGATCATTCGAGCCGCAATTTCGTGGCGCATTCGCGCACGCAAATCGAGGAGGTGGTTCGCGACGGCTTCGACCGGGCGCGCGCGCTGTTCGCGGAAGCCGCGGACACGACCTCAGCCGCTTTTACCGATGAAATCCAGCGCAATGCCCGCGTCGAGCTCGACGGGTTTGTGGACGAGGCGCGCAAGTGCTCCGCGGAAGTGCGCCTGGAGCTTGATGCCACGCGCGCCGAGATCGCGCATCGCGTCACTTCGGAGCAGGAGAATTTTCTGCGCCGCTTCCAGGGCGCACTGGGGAGCACGCTCGAATCCAGCGTGGCCGAGGCACAGCAACGCGTGCAGCAAGGGTTCGGCCCGCTGCTGGATTCCTGGAAGTCCATCATCACCGAGCATCAGGCCGACCTGGGCCGGATGTTCTCGCGGCTTGCCGAAGATGCCGCCGAGCAGCATCGCCATCGCCTGGAAAACGTCTCGAATCAATGGATGCTAGCCACGGTGGCCAACCTCGATCACCAGTCGCGGGAGATCATTGCCGGCATCACCTCGTCCGCCGAGGAAAAGCTGCGTGCCACGTTCACTCAAGTGTTTTCGGAGATGGCCGGCACGCTGAGCGATCGGCTCAACAAGATTGCTTCCAACCTCGAGCCGGCGATGAGCGAACTGAAGGCCAAGGCACAGACCGCCGCCGGCTCCAGCTAAAATCGGCCTTCCACGGGTGCGACTTTCAACTTTCCCCGCTCGACGGTAAACTGGTTCTTCCATGGCCAATCGTTCCTACCTGCGCGTGTGGACGCGCGACTTTTCCGAGTCCACGATGATTCATGAGTTTGCGCGGCTGCTGACCACGGCTCCGCTGTCCGCGTCACACCCCGAATTTGACGAACTGGTGGTCCGCGCCATCGATCCCACCGAGCCCATCGTCGCGGAGTGGGACCTGAAGGGCCTCGGCTACGCCGCGGCGGAAGTCGCCGCATTAGCCGCACAGCATTTCAACGCGGATTCCGCCTACATCGCTTCCGCGCAATGGGACCTTTGGAGTTTCGACATCGAATCGTTGAAGTGGCAGCGCAAGCCGGAGCCGCTGGTGCTCGCCTGCAACGGTCCGCTATACGACGAAGGCGCGGCGGCCAGCGCGGGTCACTTCAGCGTGGACTTGGGCTTCGAGCATTTTTTCACCGGCCATGGCGGGATTCTGGCTCCCGGCGCGGCGTCCAATCCGTTTTCCACGTCCGACCACCCGGTCGAGCACACTTTCCGCCAGTGGATGTCGGTCGGAAATAACGCCAGGGAATATCACGCAAAGACCCGCGAGAACATCCAACAGCTGATGAACTGGCTGGATGCCGTGGAGCGGGCACTTCCGGTCGAACGCAGTGAGTTGTGGTCTGAGGGAGAGGAAAACTTTGAAGCTCGGCTCGACGCGATTCTGGGTCAGCGTTAGCGCGGCGACCAGCGTGCTCTTCTCACTGGCTGGCGTGCCAAGAGTTGGCAGGGCTGGCTCGCAAGGCGATGCCTGCTGGCAAACCGTGGCGCTCTACGGCAACCCCGATTCCCGCGGTCCTTCCACCAAAGCCGGACAACCGTTAGAATTGCTGTATTACGCGTTTGATTGGGCCGGCCCGGACGTGCCGCAAGTTGTGCAGGTGGTGTGTACGCCGGAAAAAGATGGGCAGCTCGGACAAGTGGTGGAAATCACGTTGGTAGCCTCCAGTCTATAATGAAAACCACGACATCAAATTTGCCTCAGCCTGCTCACAACGATGCCGCCGTTCCGTCTGCCTGTAGTGGGCCTCGACACGCTCGTTCCATGCATGTTTGCCCGACATTCTTGATCGGCGCGCAGCGCACCGCGCCCGTTCTCGGCAATGCTGTGTTCGCAGCGTGCCTGGCGGCGTGTTGTTTTTCTCTTGGCGCGTGCGATTCCAAGCCCATCGCTTCGGCTCCCGTCGAGGCAAGACCCGCCGAGCCGGCCATTCCCGAAGATATGCAAGACGTCGCCAAAACGATTCTTGGCCGCGAAGCACAGGTCCTGGCGTACGGCGATCTTGCAAAGACCGGCAAGCAACAGGTTTTGGCCGCCAACGTCGTGCCCAAGACGCCGCAGAACACTATTCCCGGCACGGTGGTCACCCGAGCCATCATCGCGGAGAACACCGATGGCAAGTGGGCGGAACTTCTGCGCGCCGACGAACACCTGAAGAATGCCCACGGATTCCTGGCGCTTTCGCCGATTGACGCGATCAGTGGCTGGCGTCTGCAATGGGAGCAAAGTCCGGAGAAGGGCTTGCAGCTTTATTTCACCCCGGTCAAGGGCAATAGCGATCCACACGTGCTTCCCGTCGGCGTCCGCTGGAATCCGGAGACCAAGCGGTACCAGTCCATGGACCGCTCCTACGAACATTTCCTGCTCGAGTCTCCATCCCTTGGCGAACCGAGGTCCAAACTGCGATGAGCGCCGCCGCTTCCACTGTTGCTGGCGCGAGCAGCGCGGCAAAGAAGGTGCCGCGTTCTTCCACTCGCCGCGACTTGCAAGGGCTATTCCCGTATTTGCGGCGCTACAAGGGTGGCATCGCGGTCGGACTGGTGGCGGTGTTGCTGATGGGCTTCGTCGGCAACGTGATTCCGCTGGCTACCGGCATCATTACGGACATTCTGGCCGGAAATCCCGTACCGTTTCAGCATGCCCAGTCGGCGGTTCCTGCGGCCGGCCATGCGCCAGTGTTGGGCGGATCTTCGGTCGCGCGCTATATCCCGTTTTACGTGCCGAGCAGCCGCCGCGCTCTGGCGATCTATTGCCTGATCGTCGTGTTGTGCGTGATGCTCAAGGGAGTGCTCTCGTTCACCGCGCGTTGGATTTTGATCGGTGTATCGCGGGACATCGAATTCGATATTCGCAACGATCTGCTGGACCGCTTGCTGCTCCTCGAACCCGAGTTCTACGTACGCAATCGCACGGGTGAGCTGATGTCTCGCGCCACCAACGATCTCAATGCGGTTCGCATGGTGCTGGGTCCCGGCATCATGTACAGCGCCACCACCTTGGCGACCATGGTTCTGGCCATCGTTATCCTGGTCATGCTTTCTCCGTCGTTGACGCTCTGGGTGTTGCTCCCGGCTCCGATCGTTGCCGTGGCCGTATGGTTCTTCGGCAAAACCATTCACGACCTCTACGAAAAAATTCAGGCCGCGCTCGCTAGCCTGACCGCCCGCGTTCAGGAAAATCTTTCCGGGGTGCGCGTCGTGCGTGCCTACGTGCAGGAAGAATCGGAGGTTCGCGGATTCGACGCTCCCAACCGCGAATACGTCTCCCGCAACATTCGCCTGATTCGCACCTGGAGCATGTTCATGCCATCTCTCCAGGCGCTCATCGGCACCACTTTCCTGATCGTGCTGTGGCAAGGCGGCCACCAGTTGTTGCGCGGCGAGATTTCTCTTGGCGGATTGATTTCCTTCAACGGCTATCTCACCCTGCTGGTCTGGCCGATGATCGCTCTCGGCTGGGTCACCAACATTTTTCAGCGCGGCGCGGCTTCCATGGGACGCCTGAATTACATCCTGTCGGCCCAGCCGCAAGTCGACGACCGCCACGCCAAAGTTCCCGCATCAGAACAACCTCGCGGCGAAATCGAGTTTCGCCATCTCACCTTTACCTATCCGACGACGCTCGCGGGCGCGGGTACGAACGGCGGCGGCAAGTCCAACGGCAGCGGTCCGCATCCGGTTCTTCACGATATCAATCTCAAGATTCCCGCGGGCTCTACGCTCGCGATTGTCGGCCCCACCGGCAGCGGAAAAACCACACTGGCTGCGCTCATCGCCCGCCTCTGGGAAGCTTCGGACAACGAAGTACTCATCGATGGCCGCCCCATCCGCGAATGGCCGCTGGAAACCCTGCGCCGCAGCATCGGATACGTGCCGCAGGATACTTATCTCTTCGGCGAAACCGTCGCAGGCAACATCGCTTTCGGCTTGCCGGATTTCGATCCGCAGCGGGCACAGGAAGCCGCGGAAATCGCCAGCCTGCACGGAGACATCAGCGGATTTCCCGCCGGCTACGAAACCATGGTCGGCGAACGCGGCGTTACTCTTTCCGGCGGCCAGAAACAACGCACTGCCATTGCCCGCGCCATCATCCGCGATCCGCGCATCCTGATCCTCGACGATTCCCTTTCCGCCGTCGATACGCAAACCGAGGAAAAAATTCTTTCCGGCTTGCGCGGTGTGATGCACGGCCGCACCACCGTGCTGATTTCTCATCGTACGTCCACGGTGCAAAACGCCGATCAGATCGTGGTGCTGCGCGATGGCGCCATCATTGAGCGCGGCACGCACGATGAGCTGCTCAATCGCGGCGGATATTACGCGGACTTGTATCGCAAGCAATTGCTCGAGGAAGAGCTCGAAAACGCATGAGCACGCAGCACGAAGAAGAAGCACTCGGTAAAGCGTACGACTCGCGCCTGATGCGCCGGCTGCTGGGCTATCTGCGGCCGTATCGCTGGCGCGTGGTCATGGCCCTGGCGCTCGTGGCCATCGTCACTCCGCTGGAACTCGCGCCTCCGCTGCTCTTCCGCAAAGCCATCGATACTTATTTCGTTCCGGCTATCAAGAACGCCATGCCCGAAGGACAAGCATGGCGCGGCATCGAAATCATCAGCATCATCTTTCTGCTCGTGCTGATTTTCGATTTCCTCGCCCAATACTTGCAGATCAGGATCATGCAGCGAGTCGGCCAGCAAACCATGTACGACATGCGCGGCCAGATTTTCGGCCATCTGCAGCGCTTGCCGATGAGCTATTTCGACCGCAATCCCGTGGGCCGCCTGGTCACTCGCGTAACTACCGACGTGGACGCGCTGAACGACCTTTTCGCTGCCGGCGTCGTCACGATGATCAATGATTTCTTCCTGCTGGCGGTCATGGCTGGAGTGCTCTTCTGGATCGATGCGCGGCTAGCCCTGGCGACTCTCGCGGTACTGCCCGGCATTCTGGTAATCACGCTGATCTTCCGCAAGTTTGTGCGCGACGCCAACCGCCGCATTCGCACCGCGATTGCCCGCATCAACGCATTCCTGCAGGAATACATCTCCGGAATGCACGTGGTGCAGCTTTTCAATCGCGAGCAAAAAGCCCGCTCGGAATTTCACAAGCGCAACCGAGAAAACATGCTGGCGTGGCGCGATGCCATCCTGGCGTATGCGCTCTTTTATCCGGCCGTCGAGTTCATGAGCTTCGCTACCATCGCGCTTATCTATTGGACTGGCGGAATGCGCATTCTGCACGGCGCGCTCAGCCTCGGCGTGCTGACGGCTTTCACCATGTTTGCACAGCGCTTTTTCCGGCCCATTCAGGATCTCAGCGAGAAATTCAACATCCTGCAATCCGCCATGGCCGCTTCCGAGCGCATCTTCAAGCTGCTCGATGAACCCATTACCATCACGTCGGATCCGAACGCCATTCCGCTCAAGAACCCGCGAGGCGAAATCGAATTCCGCAACGTCTGGTTCTCGTATCGCAATACGCCGAATCCGACAGACGAAGAGTGGGTGCTCCGCGACGTTTCCTTCCGCGTGCCGCCCGGCGAAACCTTCGCTATCGTCGGACACACCGGCGCCGGCAAAACCACGCTCATTTCCCTGCTACTGCGCTTCTACGACATTCAGCGCGGCCAGATTTTGCTCGACGGCGTGGACATCCGCGCCATCAACCTGCAGGACTTGCGCCGCCAGTTCGGCATCGTGCTCCAGGATCCGTTCCTGTTCACCGGAACCATCGAATCCAATATTCGCCTGGGGACTCCGGGCATCGATCGGCCAACGGTCGAGCACGCCGTTCAGGAAATCGGCCTCGGCGATTTTGTGCACTCGCTTCCGGAAGGCGTCGCCACCGAAGTCAACGAGCGCGGTTCCACTCTTTCCGTCGGCCAGCGCCAACTCATCAATTTCGCGCGTGCCCTGGCACACAATCCACGTTTTCTGATCCTTGACGAAGCCACTTCCAGCGTGGACACCAAGACCGAGCTGCAAATTCGCGAGGCTCTGGACCGCTTGCTCTGCGGGCGCACCGCGTTGGTCATCGCCCATCGCCTGAGCACCATTCAGCACGCCGACCGCATCCTGGTGTTCCACAAAGGCCGCCTCCGCGAACAAGGAGCGCATCAGGAATTGCTCGTGCAGCGTGGCATTTACTACCGCCTTTACCAACTCCAATACAAAGAACAGGAAATTGGCGTTCCCAGTAACGGCAATGCTGTGAGCTCAAGCTCCGCCTCCGAAATCGCGCCCGTCCCCACTCCCCTGCCCGCGAATGACTGACGCTGCCTTCCTCTTTGTAGTGGTGCAGCTTGCTGCGCGGGTCCCGTCCAATGCAACATTCAATGCGCTAAGCTAGTTGCATCCTGCGCATGACTCCAATCCCCATTCTCCTTTCCGCCGGCGAAGCCTCCGGCGACATGTACGCCGCCCGCCTGGCCACTGCCCTAAAGCAACGCCTTGACGTGCAGATCTTCGGCATGGGCGGCGAGCAAATGCGCGCCGCCGGTGTCGACGTCATCACCGACTACCACGAAGTTTCGGTAGTCGGTATCACCGAAATCCTCAGCCACCTACCTTCGTTGATCCGCGCCATGCGCACATTAGTCGACGCGGCGCGCGAAAAAAAGCCGGCCCTCGCTATCCTCACGGACTTCCCGGGCTTCCATCTCCGCCTTGCCCGCAAACTCCTCCCGCTCGGCGTGCGCAACGTCTATTACATTTGCCCGCAGTTCTGGGCCTGGCGCCCTTGGCGCGCCAACCTCGTCCGCCGCCGATTCGTGCAAGCTCTGTGCATCTTTCCCTTCGAAGAAAAATTCTTCCGCGAGCGCGGCGTCAACGCCAAGTTCATCGGTCATCCACTGGTCGGCACTGTTCAGCCAACTCTCACGCGTGAACAATTCGTGGTGAAGCACCGCTTGGATCCCCAGCGTCCGATCATCGCGCTTCTCCCAGGCAGCCGCTGGGGCGAAATCTCCCGCCACCTGCCCACCATGCTCGAAGCCTGCGCCGAGATCCAAAACCTTGCGCCCGCCAACTACAATTTCGTGCTTGCCGTGGCTCCCGGTATCGATCTGGCCCGCCTCCGCACCCTTATCCCGCCAGCCGATCACGCCCCGCTCATCGTGCAGAACCACACCTACGACACCCTGGCGTCCGCCGATGCGGCACTGGTCTGCAGCGGCACCGCCACCGTCGAAGCCGCCCTCCTCGACACACCCATGGCGGTCGTCTACCGCGTGGCGCCGCTGACGGCCCTCCTGGCCAGACCTCTGGTCCGCACTAAATTTTTCAGTATGGTCAACCTGATCGCCGACCGCGCCGTTGTCCCCGAACTCATCCAGGAAGATTTCACTGCCGCAAAAGCCGCCGCCGAACTCCGCCGCCTTCTCAATCCGGCCATCGCCAACGAAGTGCGGCAAGGCCTGGCCGAGGTCCGCACCCTCCTTGGTCCCACCGGCGCCATCGAGCGCGCCGCCGACGCCATCGCCGCCCTGGTAAATTCCCGCTGAAACGCGCATTTTTCTTTACCTCTTTGCTTCCTTACCTCCTTACGTCCCTCAAGCAACGAATACGCCCCATTTGCTATCCTATATACGGGTTCCCGAAGGGGATTTCTGAAAGGGGTCCGATGGCCCTCCGTAGAACGTCGATTCGCCGTTTTCTGGTGCCTGTACTCGCGCTGGCTTTGGCCGCGCCCGCTCTTCACGCGCAAGCTCCCCGCGCGTTTAATTTCGTTGCCGAACACTATGACGTCAGCGCCAACATCGATACCGGCGGCCAGACTATCTCCGTCGTAGCCAAAGTCGATCTCCGCCCCGCCGAAGCTTCCAGCAACGTGCGCGTCGAGTTGCATCCCAACCTCGAACTCCGCGAAGTCAAAGGCGCCGACGGCAAACCGCTCACCTTCCAACGCGACGCAGACAATCATCTCTTCGTCCAGATCAGCCTCCCTGGCCAGGCAGCGGCCGGAAGCAAAGTCACTCTCACCTTCACTTACGCCGGAATTCTCGCCAACGCCGAGAACAGTCCCATCCCGGGCGTCCGCGCCGCTTTCATCAACAAAGACGGCGCCTATCTTCTTCTTCCTTCGCGCTGGTTTCCGCTCACCAATTACCCCGCGAACCGTTACACCGGCGTTTTCCGCATCAACGTTCCGGACACGTTAGCCGTTGCCGGCACCGGCAAAGCCGCCAATCCCAATCCGCTGCCGGGCGGCCGTCTGCTTTACACTTTCGATTGCAAGCGTGCCGCGCCCAATGGCACTTTCGTCGCCGGCGCTCTGCAATTTGCTCCCAAGCAAGCCGAAGGCATCAACGTCGCGGTTTACGGCCCGCCAGCCAGCGCCGCCGGCGCTCAGGACTTCGCCAACATAGTGGCTCGCGCCGTCACCGAATTCTCCGATTTGTTCGGCCCGCTGCCCGATCCCAGCACCACCGTGATTCAATTGCCCGACGGCACGCTGCGCGATTTCGCCGCACCGGGCGTGCTCCTGCTGAGCCAGCGCATCTGGAATGCCAAATCTTCCGAACGCACCATCGCGCGCCTGGTGGCCTCGCAGTGGTGGGGCAACCAGGTTCTGCCGGCCACGCCCGCGGACGCCTGGATTAGCGACGGCCTGGCGCGTTACTCCGAAGCTCTGTACCTCGAGCAAAACAACGGCAAGGAAGCCGGCCTCAGAGCAGTCGACGATTTCGCGGTCGGCGCGCTCATGTACGAAGACGCCGCCCCGGTGGCGCAAGCCGCACGCCTCGCGCCCTATTCCAACGACTATCGCTCCGTGGTCGTGAACAAAGGCGCGATGATCTTTCACATGCTGCACGCGCAAATGGGCGATGCCCCGTTCAAAGCGCTGCTCCACGATTTCTATTTCCGGTTCGCCGAGAAAACCGCCACCGTGGATGATTTCATCAAGCTCGCTGAAATCCGCTCCCGCGCTTCCACCAAACCCGGCGAGACTCCGCCGAATCTCCGCGGCTTCTTCACCCAGTGGCTCAACTCCACCGGGGTTCCGGAATTCACCGTAACCTACGTGGTTTACCGCACGCCCAAGGGTTTCCGCATCGTCGGCAAAATCAAGCAGCCCCTCGATACTTTCTTCATGCCCATCGACCTGCGCATCGACACCGAAGGCAATCCCGAAACCAAGACCATCGAGATCGTCGGGACGGAAAGCGATTTCACTGTCGAAACGTTCGGCCGCCCCAAATCCGGCGGCATTCGCGTCGATCCCGGCAACGTGATTCTAAAGGGCAGCACCAATCTTCGTTCCCGCGCCGCCATTGCTCGCGGCGAAGAACTCGCTGAAGTTGGCCGCTACTACGATGCCGTCGCGCAATATCAAAAAGCGCTGGCCATCCAGCCCAATCGCCCGCTGGCCAATTTCCGCATGGGCGAAGCTTTCTTCTACGAGAAGAATTACCAAGCCGCGGCCAACGCCTTCCGCGAATCGTTGCAGACGGTGCCCGAAGCGTCGGAAAAGTGGACGGAAGTCTGGAGCCACATCTATCTCGGCAAAATTTTTGATTTACTGGGCCAGCGCGAACGCGCCGTAAACGAATACAGCAAAGCCAAGCAGACCAACGACGACACTGGCACCGCCCAGCAAGTCGCCGAGGGTTACCTTAGAAAGCCTTACTCCGAGGAGGGTACCAGCGCGGCCGCGCCCGCAACCGGCGCGGCACCTGCCGTGACTCCCGCTGCGCCGAAACGCGACGATCGCCCCGTACTGAAAAAGCCTTCTCAGTTCACCGACTCGAATTCCCTGGTGGCCTCAACCGCCGCCACACCAAAGCCTTTGTAGCCGCGGTCTTCAGACCACGGGCTTTTCCCAACTGATCTTGCCGTAGCACATGCGCGTGGCGCGGTACTACTGCGGCCCAAATGCCGAGGCCATAAATCCTTGGCCACAGCCTTTCGGCGTCGGGCTTGTCCCTCCTACTTCGCCGGATAATCATAAACTCCCCGCCCCACCTTCCGGCCCAACCGCCCTTCCTGCACATACTTCCTCAACAATGCATTCGGCTTGTACTTCTCTCCCAGCGTCGCATGCAAATAATCCAGAATATTCAGGCGCACATCCAGTCCCACCAAATCCACCATTTCGAACGGCCCCATCGGATGATTCAGCCCCAGCTTCAGCGCCTTATCGATGTCCTCCGCCGACGCAATTCCCGCCTCCAGCATCGCAAACGCCTCGTTGCCAATCATCGCGTTCACCCGGCTGGTGATAAATCCCGGCGATTCCCTGATCACCACAATCTCTTTGCCCATGCGCTGCCCTACTTCGCGGCAGGCAGCCACGGTCTCGTCCGAAGTAAACGGCGTGCGCACCAGCTCGATCAATTTCATCTTCGGCACCGGATTGAAAAAGTGCAGCCCCACGCAACGCTCGCGATGCACGGTAACGTCACTCATCTCCGTAATCGAAAGCGACGAAGTATTGCTGGCAAAAATTGCTCCCGGCTTGGCAAACTTGTCGAAAATCGTAAACAGTTCCAGCTTCATCTCCATTTCTTCCGGCACTGCTTCGATAATCAAATCCGCGTCGCGAATCGCATCTTCCACCTTCGACGAAGTGGAAATCAGCCCGACCGCTTGGTCCCGCACCGCCGCGTCAACTTTCCCGCGGGCCACTCCCTCATCCAGCGCCGTAGCAATCCACGCCACGCCCTTCTCCAGCATCTCGCGGGAAATATCCTCCAGCACGGTCGTATACCCGCCATACGCCGCGGCATACGCAATACCCCGCCCCATCGTTCCCGCACCGATCACCGCAATCGTCTTCACACTCATCCGCCAGCGCCTCTCCTCATTTCATCAGTTTCTTGTAAGCCTGTTCATCAAATCCCAGCACCATCTGCCCGCCGCGAATCACCACCGGCCGCCGAATCAGATTCGGCTCCTTGGCCATCAACTTAATCGCCTCCGCCCGCGAAGGCGGCCGCTCTTTCATTTTCCGCGCGCGATAAAGCTCATTCCGCGTATTCAGGAACTCCCGGTAATCGCGCTCCCCAATCAATTTGTCCAACTCCGTTTCACTAAGCCGCTGCTTCTCCAAATCGCGCGACTCCAACTCCGCTCCCAATTCCAGCAAGAGACCTCTCGCTTTTCGGCAAGTCGTTCAAGTAGGCTTCTGCAAAAAACGAATCGCACTCTTACTCACGCGCATCTCCTTTGTGGGGCGGCAGCACTACTCAGCACTTCGCCGCCTCGCGCTTTCTCTCAATACCGCGCCACTTTCGGATCAATCTCCTCCGACCATCGATCAATCCCTCCAGCCAACGACCGCGCCCGCTCCACGCCCTGCGCGCGCAACCACACCGCCACATCCAGGCTGCGCATCCCACGATGGCAATAGCAAATCACCTCGCCATCCGTATCCAGCGCCTGCAAATTCGCTGGTATCGTGCCCATCGGAATCAGCTTTGCCCCCTCAATCCGGCAAATCTCATACTCCCAAGTCTCCCGCACATCCACCAGCAACACGCCTCCGCCTTTTTTCAAAAGCTCCGCCGTTTCTCGAACGCTAATCTCCAGCGGCACCGCCGTGTCACCAACGCCTGATTGTGTCGACGTCATCCACCTTCTCTTCCACATGCGGCAAATAAATCTCGAAGCGCGTCCCGCTCTCCGGAGCCGACTCCAGCCGAATAAAACCGCCGCTCTGCTTGACCACGCCGTAAACCGTAGCCAGCCCCAGTCCCGTGCCCTTGCCCTGCTCCTTGGTGGTGAAAAAAGGCTCGAAGATTCGCGCTTTGGTGGTCTCGTCCATTCCGTGTCCGGTGTCCGAAACCGCCAGAACCACATATTTACCCGGCTCGATCGGCGGATAGCCAGACGGCGTATCTTCTGCGATCACCGCATTGTAGCTTTCAATCGTGAGCCGCCCGCCTTTCGGCATCGCGTCGCAGGCATTCACGGTCAGATTCAACAGCACTTGCTCGATCTGCCCGGGGTCCGCTTTAACGCGGCCCAGCGCTTCACCCAGCCGCAGCAAAAACTCCACGTCTTCGCGCACCAGCCGCCGCAACAGCTTGCTCATCTCCGCGACCAGCTCGTTAAAGTCCAGAACCTTCGGTTGCAGCACCTGGCTTCTGCTGAACGCCAGCAACTGCCGCGTTAAAGCTGCCGCACGGTCCGCTACTTTCTGGATCTGCCAACAGCGCGCGTGGCCAATGTCCGCGGGATCCAGGCTCTCCAGCAGCAAATCCGTGTTCCCCTTGATCACCGTGAGCAAATTGTTGAAATCATGCGCCACTCCGCCCGCCAGCCGGCCCAGCGCATCCATCTTTTGTGATTGCCGCAGTTGTTCTTCGAGCTGCTGCTTCTGCTGGTCGTTGCTCTGCAGCGTGCTGCGCATGCTTTCGAACGCCCGGGTCACTTGCGCTACTTCGTCTCCGCCGCGCGCCTGCAACGGATACGCAAAGTCTCCGCCTTCCAGCGCTCGCACGCCTTCCGCCAGATTGGCCAGTGGTCTCGTAAACGTATCCGAGATCACGAATACCAGCGTTCCTCCAGCCAGTACCGCCACAAACCCCAGTCCCAGCAGCAGTTGGTTCAGCTGATTCAGAAACGCCGTCGCCGCATCGTAGGACTTCAGCACCGTCAGGCTTACGTCGGGCGCCAGATCGATGGTGGTCGTAAAATATCGTTCGTCCGCAAGCTGAATCTTCGCCGGCACCGCTCCCTTGCCAATCTGCTGGCTCAAATCGCGCTCTTGCGCACCGGACACTGTACTCAGCACCACCGCGCCTTGCGACCGGAACGCCACCTGGCTCGACAATATCCGGCTCAAATCCGCGGCCCTGGCGACATCAATCTCTCGACCCACCACCACCGTGCCCAGCAGTTTGTTGTCGAACGGCGCATCCTCATAAAACGGCTGCAACGCCACTTGATAAACGGTTCGCCCGTTCACCCACCAGGCTTGTGTTGCCCGCCGGCTAAACGTGCGCCGCAGCAGTTCCTCCGCGGCGGAAATCGCCGGCTCCGGGGACCTCGCGTGCAACGCGGTAATTTTGCCGTGGCTATTGGCCAGCGCGAACAAGTCGCACTCTTCGGACTGCCACGGATCCCGGCTCACCTCTTCGATCGTCGTGGCGTTTCCGTTGCGCATGAACGCCAGCGTGGCCAGCAGGTCCGCTTTGTGGGCCAGCACGGTCTGCCGCTGCTGCTGCGTCACCTGAAACGTCAGCAGGGCGTTGCGCGCGTCTTCTTCCACTTGCAGTTGCAGTTGTCCCCGCGTGGTATCGCGCACGAAAAACAGCGTGGCGCACGTCAATCCAGCAGTAATCAACACCAATGACGACAGAAGCTTGGTGCGCAGGCTTGGACTGGACCAGTTTTGCATAGCGCTTTAGGTAGGCGCAGAGTAGCAATGCCTTGGGAATCAAGAAAATGGACCCTAAGTACCAGTAACGAAGGGACTTTTGGCTGCTGTGCCCGGAGCGGATTCCGCCCTCCTGGCAGGGCATCGTCTCGTAACATACGGAAAATAAATGACTTATCGAATGCCGGGGTTTCGAGTGCCGCGGAAAGGTAAACCCTCGAGCTGCCAGCTTTGGCTGGGAATCAACCTACTTGCTCTCGCTACTTGCCGTGGAACTTCGGCGCCCGCTTTTCAAAGAACGCCGTGATGCCTTCCGCGCAATCTTCCGACTGGAAGCATTGAAGCTGATTCCGTACTTCTTCCTCCAAAGCCTTCTCCAGTTCCGCCTGCTTGCTCGCAAACAACGCCTTCTTTGCCGCGCGAATGGCCATGCCCGGCCCCTGTGCCAGCTTCTGCGCAAAGCCGCGAACTTCCGCCTCCAGCTGTGCTCCCGGCACTACGCGGTTCACCAATCCCAGCCGCTCCGCCGTCTTCGCATCGATCATGTCGCCCGTATAAAACAGTTCCGCGGCTTTCGACGGTCCCACCAGCTCCGGCAAAAAGAACGTCCCGCCATAGTCCGGATACAAGCCCACTCTCGCAAAATTCTGCCCGAAGGTCGCTTCTTCTGCGGCGATCCGAATGTCCGCTGCCAGCGCGATATTCATTCCCGCTCCCGCTGCG
>Ga0207015_1156_pt1 | contig 18948 bp, 14 predicted proteins | sample Alteio_BWMinCont_53_FD_153486 | JGI IMG/M metagenome (GOLD analysis project Ga0207015, IMG submission 153486) | Enriched cells from forest soil in Barre Woods Harvard Forest LTER site, Petersham, Massachusetts, United States -... | ecosystem: Environmental > Terrestrial > Soil > Temperate forest >...
GGTTATATACTCCCAATCATCCATGCCCTACCGACCATCAAGAAGACAAGACGCTAAGCTCGGGATTGCCCTTATCCTTAGTCTGGTTTGTGGTGTGGCATCGTTTTCGACCTCTTTTGCAATTGCATACTACTTTCTCCTACTGACTGGACTTGTCAAAATTCGTATTCCCTGGCCCGCTCCAACGAAATTGGAGGGAATTGGTTGGCTCTACGGGTGTTTTGGCCTGTCGATTCTGCTGGGAGTTCTTATCGCATTTGTGGTATTTCGCGTGATTATCCGGTCTGGAGACTCACGAATGCCCGAAGCGCGAAGCGGATTACGCTCGAAAAACGAACGCGATACTGTCAGCTAAGAAGCCCTTCAGGGCCGGTAATCCGACTTATCAGGAGTTACGTAATTGAATTGTCCGAGCGTCTTCAAATTTGCTTAATAACAGCACAGAAAGGAGCTAAGATTCACCGCGAGAGAACCTACCATGCCTTGGTACCGCTCGCCGGTCAAACTCTTTGGATACACCGGCCTTCTACTATTTCTTGTGAGAGTGGTTTTTCCCCCTGCCGACTTCGCGGGTGCCCTGCAGGCCCGCACCCACTTATATTTTTTGGACTTCCGACTGGATTTGACTGGATTCGGGCTTTTCGAGTTCGCAGCCTCTGTCTTTCTTCTTTCTGCCCTTGGTTACTATCTAGTGGAACGGCTTACTGGGCGTCCACCGAACAACAGTCTGGTTCAGCTCCATTTCTGGCCTAGTTTATTGTTTGCCTTATTTTCAGTCTTCATAGCGCATTGGGTGAACCGCATTCCCTCTAGCACAGTCCAAAACCCGGCGATTCAAGCATCCCTAAACAATTGGCTGGATGCGTATATGTGGGCGTCCGTAGTCTTTCTCGTATTCCAGTTAGCGTTTGCTGTTGGTGCTGCCCATAGTGTCTTTCGAAATAGAACCGTGGTTGTTCAGCCATAATCTACGAAGCATGCGTCAACTCATTACTTGAAATGTCCTGTTATCCGACTAACCAGGCATTGAGAATCGTGCGAGCCTTCATTTCGTGAAAGTCTCGTCGTCTCTATCGATCTTGGTCTATAAGGCGGGCTTGGGTTTCCAGACCTGCTTGCCATGCTTGTCGATATACCCGAACTTTTGATCCGGACCGGACAAACCCTCCTCCACGGCGGCCAATCCATTCTTGAATGAGCGGACCCCCTCGTAAGGCACTTCAAGCACTACTTTCCCCTGCTTGTCGATGTAACGCCATTTACCGCTGTTTAATACGTCCGCTAAGTCTTCAGAAAAGTCCCCACAGTAAGAAAACGCGGGCGGGATGGCGACTACACCCGACGTGTTAACGTATCCACAGTGGCTTACGGCTGCCAATCCTTCCGAGAAAGACGAAACTGCGTGGTATTGCAGCGGAATCACTTCTTTTCCCGACTTGTCGATAAATCCCCAATGCTGGTTTAGGTCACAATCCATACAGCTGTGGCTAGTTCGGTCCGTGTCCGTAGCTACTGCAGCTAGTCCCGGTGAGAACTCTGCGACTGCGTCGAACCGAGCGCGGATGACTACAGCGCCACTAGTGTCAATGAACCCCCATTTCTCTTGTGGAAAAAGACGTAGCTTCCCATCCTTATCCACGTAAGGAATCTTGGCCGGTTCGGGCTTCACTCTCTCCGAAAAACCAACAAGTCCTTCGCTGAAATGAAGCACATAGGTGCCCTGAAGGGTTGTCGGTATGACCAGCATGCCCTCTTGGTTGATATATCCGTGTCTGCCGCTCTCAACGACCACGAATCGGTTGTCTTGCGCTGAGAGGCTAAGGCAACTCGCAAGTTCTATAAGCACGCAGAGTATGGCGAAGAACGAACCCTTCACTATTGTTCGATAACTCGACACCGGACAATCGTAGTGGCTTACCGCTTAAAAATCCATATCACAGACATTGGTAAGCCGAAAGTGGAAGCCGCTTGCCTAAGTCCAAACCGGACACGTACAAGTTAAGTGTTACTTTAAATTGTCAGTCCGAGGACTTATTGAACCTTCACCGGTTCGAGTTGCCGCACGTTGTTTCTCGCGCTCGCTTCTCAGGGCGAGTAAAACGTCGCCGACACTTTTTAATGCAGACGGGTACAAAGAGCACGTAGGCGAGTGTTTATTCGCACGAAACAATACTGCATTGCCAACAACGCTCAGCGTATTGGTCGGTTTCCCGGACTGGATTGATCGACCATTATGGTCCGTAAGAGTACCGTTCACCCGAGAACCACATATAAATCGTTGGTTGGTCCGCCGGAGAAGGGACCTGCCTTACATTTGGAATCGTCACTTCAAAGGGTGCACGGCTACCGGAGGATAGAGACGCTATGGAACTAGTTTGACCCGCTCCCACTATCGTTGCTTCGGACGAAACGTCCCCAGCTTTCCACTCCCCTGCCGGATTCAATTTGCCTGCCTTGAAATTGAGCGTCAGATTTGAAATCCACAAGTTGGTCGGATTTCCTATGAATCCCTTTAGATAAAGCCCGTTCGCATCATATCTCACCGAATCCAATTGGATGGAGTACCCACGGTGCATGAACTGTATCGTCCCTATGTCTAGTTGGACCGAATCTGCCCCCAGCGAATACGCCAGGCTGACGATTTTCCAATCAATCTGTTTCGAGAGGTCATTGAAAGTTGCCGCAGCCCTTCGACTATCGTGGATTTGCTTTGCAGCGATGCCTGCTACCGCCGCAGGGCGGTATTTCTCCTGCCTTACAAAGCTTTGGTGAATGAAAAATTTGATCAATTCTCCGGACTTTACGCCGCGAAATTAGGCTTACGCGTAATTCGATGTTCTGGAGACTATAACGATCAGGTGAGCGCGTTCATCAAAGGCAAGTATGATTTGGCTCTTCTGACGTATGAAATGTTTTTGCAGCTCGTGGTCGGCAATCCATCCACGCTCTCTCAATTGGGTTTAATCGTCATCGACGAGGCGCAGTTCATCACAGATCCTAACCGCGGTATTACTGTCGAATTGCTCCTTACCTTCGTGTTAGCGGCAAGAGAGAGGGGTATAACACCGCAGATTATCGCGCTTTCCGCAGTTATCGGAGACGCGAATAGCTTCAACCAGTGGATTGGGTCGGAGCTTCTCTTCCATACTGAACGGCCAGTTCCCTTGACAGAAGGGGTCATAGATCGCAATGGGACCTACCAGTTCCTCGATGAAGCTGGAAAGGAAGGTTTTGAACAACTTTTGAAACCATTCGAGGTACAAATCCGAAGAGAAAAACCGAGCACGCAGGATGTCATCGTCCCCCTTCTAAAGAAGCTTATTTCCGGCAACGAGAAAGTCATAATTTTTAGAAACGCCCGTGGTCCCGCGCAAGGTTGTGCAAATTACTTAGCTCAGGACCTAGAGCTTCCACCCGTTTCGGACGCTTTGAACCAGTTGCGAGCAGAAGATCAGTCCAGCGCTTCCGGGGCGCTCCGTCAGTGTCTTCAAGGAGGTACAGCGTTTCACAACTCTAATCTAAACCGTGAGGAAAGAATTATCGTTGAGCAAGCATTTCGTGACCCTAAAAGTCCTCTTCGCGTCCTTGCGGCCACGACAACTGTAGCGGCAGGAATAAATACTCCCGCGTCAACCGTTATTCTCGCGGAAAACGAATTCCTTGGCGAAGATGGGAGACCTTTCACGGTTGCCGAATACAAAAACATGGCAGGTCGAGCGGGTCGACTGGGTTTCAATGAGAAAGGGAAATCAATTATCTACGCCGAAACGCCAACTGAAAGAACCGTGCTCTTTAACAAATATGTTCGAGGCCGATTGGAGCGGCTCGAATCTTCTTTTGATCCCAGACATATTGATACCTGGCTCGTGCGCCTTCTCGCACAAGTGGGGAAGATACCCAGATCGGATGTGTCGGTGTTACTTTTCAACACTTTCGCCGGATATTTGGAAATACGACGTGATCCAAATTGGCGTGATCGAATGCATTCCCAACTGGAGGAGTTAGTCGGACGCATGATACGACTCGATCTAATTGAGGTCGAGGGAGACAAAATTTCCTTGAGCTTGCTTGGAAGGGCTTGTGGAAGATCATCCCTTTCATTCGACTCCGCCATGAGGCTAATCGAAATCGTGAAGAATGTCCCGACGCAGCTCATTAATGCAATCAATCTTATGGGTTTGATGCAGGGTCTTCCAGCCGAGGAAATGGGTTATACACCGTTAGTGAAGGGCATTAAAGAATCTCAACGAGTGAATCAAGCTGTCCAAAGATTTGGCCGAGAGATAGTCGGAACCTTACAAAGATATGCGAACGATCAGATGGAATTTTATGGCCGTTGCAAGAGGGCCTCGGTGCTGTTCGATTGGGTGTCGGGATGTAGGTTGGAAAAAATAGAAACTGAATTCTCTACAACTTCATATTTTGGGCGAATCGAATACGGCGATATTAGACGATTTGCGGACCTCACGAGATTTCATCTACAGTCGGCGTCAAATATATTGGCTGTGTTGTTGTTAGACAAAAATCCACAAGTAGAAATAAATATGCTACTCAAGCAGCTAGAAGTCGGCCTTGATTCTAAAGGAATAAACCTACTGAATATACCGATTCCACTGACGCGAGGAGAATATCTGAATCTTGAAGAAAGTGGGGTCTCAACTGCTGATAGCCTCTGGGCCGCGCCCACGGAATTGTTGATTGGGTGTTTGGGCAAACTGCGAGTAGATCAACTAGAGAAATTTCGACCTCCCTCCTAAGTCTCATCCGCAAAAATGACGCTGAGAATAGGCCAAAATAGGGCAGTTTCGCCCGCTCCTATCTCCTATCCCCCGCCTGCGATGACTCCGCGGACCAAAGCCTTTACACTTAAACCCAGCCGGTTTTGTGACGTACTTTGTGACGTAACCCTCCGATGCTAGCCCGTGCAAGCGCCCTAAGTCTGGCAACACTCGGTGCAATCACGATCATCCTCTGAACCACCTATTCGATTGCATTGATGCTAGTTGTGCTCACTCCTTCTCATCATCTACAATTTCGCTTTCTGAATTGACACGGTGGAGGTCTGCGATTCGAGCCCGCACGGGTCTACCATTTGTTCGTTGAAGCACCTGTCGTGGTTGCAGAGAACGCCACCAAAAAGTTACCGCAGACGGCGAGTCAGCTTCCTCTTCTCTACGTGTCCAGGATTTTTCTCGTGGCGCTCGAACTAAGGTTCTGGATGCTTTCAAAGCGCCGAGCCCGACATCGCGGAGCGGCGCTTAGAATGCTATGCTGGCAACGGTTCAGAGCTCGCCTGTAGGCGAGGAAGGCGAGAAAGATGTTGCGAGAATGGAGCGTGCGTGCGAAGTCATCTTCAGCTCGGCGCGCGCTCTATTCCAGCATTCTCCTGGCAGCGGCCTTCGGGCCCCCAACTTCTACGCGATCGCTTTCTTCACAAGAAGGTGCCGGCCGACACGTAATTTCTTCGGAAGTTAACCTGGTGGTCTTGCCGGTCACGGTGACCGACAAATCCGATCACTTTGTTTCCGGATTGGATGTTTCAAACTTCCAGGTCTACGAAGATGGACGCCAGCAAAGAATCTTGTTGTTCAGGCGCGAAGACACACCCGTCACGGCCGGTGTCGTGGTGGATCACAGTGGAAGCATGGCTGCCAAACGCGACGACGTAATCGCAGGGGCGGTCGCATTTGTCCAAGCCAGCAACCCACAAGACCGCGAGTTTGTGGTCAATTTTAGCGACTCAGTAACATTTGGACTTCTCGCAAACGTGCCATTCACAAGCAGTGTCGAAGATTTGAAGGCTGCATTATTGAAGACTCCGGTGAGCGGAGAAACAGCATTGTACGACGCTCTTGCAGCGGCTTTGGAACGCCTCAAAACGGCTCCACTCGACAAAAAGACCCTGCTCCTTATCAGCGACGGAGGAGACAACGCCAGCAAGCATACTTTTTCGCAAGTGCTGCGGATGGGCCAAAGCACCAGTGTAATTATTTATGCAATCGGTCTTTTCGACGAAAATAGTGCTGACCAAAACCCAAAAGTACTCGAGAAACTTGCGAAAGAAACTGGCGGCAAAGCATATTTCCCGAAATCTTCCTCAGAAGTCGTAAGCGTTTGCCGGCAGATTGCTGAAGACGTCCGACATCAATACACTCTCGGCTATAGTCCAGAGGGAAACGATCCTTCGGGATATCGCAAGATTCGAGTAAAAGTGAATGCACCTGGAAAAGGCAAGCTCTACGTGCGGACTCGTCCTGGTTATTTACTTTCGCCAAGCGGACCGACGCAAACTCCAGCCGGGCATGAGCAGGATTAGTAACGCTACCAAATCATGATCTGGCGCACCTAGCCATCCAGCACAGCGTGGGCGACCGGCATACTAGTCGGCGTTAGCATGTTGTTTAGCGGCATATCCCGGTTGATGATTTCTCTGCTTGCTCACCGCGCACTTGCTTTAGCGTCTCAGTGTCATGCACTGAACGGAACTTAGCCACCAGACTCGCTACGACTCAGACAGGCGGGGTAGGCCTGCTGGATGGATCAAAGCCGAACGTAAAACTCGTTCTCCTTTTCAATTACCTAGGAGCACGAGAGGCTTTAGGCCCTGGCGCCTGCGCCGCATCACTGAGAGGTAGCGCTGCGTTATATACCTTGAATTACTAACCAAAGCCCGCCGAATTCCGGGAAATACTGCTACTCAGCAAGGTATGTTTTTGAAGTGTGACGATACGGCGAGTCAGAGACAACTCCCTTCTCAAGTGAAATGCCGCCTGTACTTACCCTGTCCTTTAGGGCACTTGGAAACAAACTTCCATTCTCTTAGAACTGAACCAGTCCAGCCTGACGAAGTTGTTCCAGGTCAATGAGCCTTTCCCGAGAGGTAACCCGTGACTAATCTTAGAGTCTGGCAACCGCGAAATAAGAATCGAAGTTTGGGGCACGCGTTTAGTCTTGTAACTTGCCTTGCGCTAATCGCCGCTGGCGCTGTGCCCGCAATGGTTACTCGCAACATCGTAAGTGCTATGCCTTCCAGCTCATTGGCGACTTCAAGCATTTCCAAGTCGTCGATCACAGTTCCAAATGATGGCGCTACCGTTTCGGGTAGTCTCACGGTGTCAGCGAATGTCAGTAATACCGCCGCAATCATGAGCGTGCAAATCCAAGTTGACGGTTCAAATGTTGGCTCGGAACTATGGTCGGCGCCCTACTCTACTATTTGGGACACGAGCACTCTCGCGAATGGCAACCACACGCTGACGGCTATTGTGCAAGACGTGACCGGTAGTCGCACAACCAGCGCCTCCACGGTTGTAACGATCCTCAACGACTCACAAACAGTTATCCAAGTAGGGCCTTCTAACAATTGGTGTAAAGAGATCAACGCCGTTGCGCCTGGCACTACAGTCGTGATGGCGGCTGGCCTATACACCACCCCTTGTGCGATCAGATCCTCTGGAACAGCCGCATCACCCATCGTAATTCGTTCCGCAAATCCACAGCCGAATGGTGCTGTTCTCGCTTACCCAGGAACTACCTCCAATGTTCTGGATGTCTATGGAGACTATTTGGAATTTGAATGGCTAACGTTTACGAACATGAAGCAGTCCGTAGACGCCATCAGAATTCGCGGTGGCCACGACGTTACCGTCCTTGAAAACAATTTTGAAGACTTGGGCGGGACAGCCGTTGTTTTTAATGGCGACGGGACCGTCGATCGGATCAGCGTGTTAGGAAATACAATCCAAAATTCAAAATACACGCCCATCTATTTGGGCTGTCAGGACGGAATTCAGTGTCATGCAACAAACGTTCTCGTCGAAAATAACTTCATCAATGGTGTACACCCGGCAAGCGGTGAAGTCGGCTACGGAATGGAGGTAAAGCTGAATTCGTTCGGCACTATTCGCAATAACACGGTTTACGATACTCACGGACCCTGCATTGAAGTCTATGGCTCGGATAGGGATGACCCCGCAACTTTGGTCGTGGGTAATTACGTTCAAGGTTCCGCGAGGGATGCGGGAATCAACATAAGCGGTGGCCCCGCCATTGTGCTCAACAATGTTTCTGTCGGTAATGCCTACGGCGGCATTTATGCGGAGGACTACCACAATCTTGGTCTGCAAAAGAACGTGTGGATCGCCTTCAATACCGTGATCGCAAATAAAACAGCCGGTATCGTAGTTCAGAACTGGTCTGCAGCCGATGCCAATGTTCTGGCCTATAATGCTATCGGAACTTTATCCGGAGAACCTTCAATCGAACCGCCCTCCCCGTCCGGAACAGTTCTCACTAACGTGAAATGCGAGCCGGCGACTTCCTGTTTCGACCAACCTGTCTCTGCTCCTTACGATCTCTGGCCATTAAGTAGCGGGCCCTTGCTTGGTGCGGCAGGTCAGGGTTCGCAGTCCTGGCGCCCACCGTTTGATTTCACGGGCGCTCCGCGTGGTAGCGCGGCCGACGTTGGCGCTTTTCAACGCACGGGAGAAGGCAAGGGTCCGGCGATCGGAGGCGGAAAAATCCGTCCACCAAGTCAATGACCTATCTTGACGCTACGTGATTCCCGAAGGCGATCTGACTCCACCGTGGTTGTCTCGCCGATTCCTTCGAACGACGACGTAGCGGATCTAGAGTCTCTGTGGGAGGCCAAGGAAATTCGCCGACTGATGGTCTAGGAAAGTGAGTGTTTATCTCGAAAATAGAACGGAGCTTTGACTTCGTCTTATGCGGTTGGCGGTAAGTTGGAGTCAACACTCTGGGCCGGCCATTTCTTACGCACTACGAAAGACAAGCCCCACAGGACTGTGCCGAATAACAGCAGGCTGGAGGGTTCTGGAGTAGCCGTCGGCGAATCGACCAAAAACTCCTGCCCATAGCTCCCAGTAGGTGTGAGAACTTCCCAACCATTTCCACGGAAGCCATGCAGAACGGCCTCCAATGCATCGTTCATCAATCCATCATTTTCCAAATACTGACTGTGCCCGCCGGAAAACGACCATATAGCCCACTGCAGTTGCGCTTGTTCGTTTTGGTTGGTGGTCGATTCCATCTGCGTGATGAGCCATGCCATTTCCAAATAAGTTGTCTTGTTGTCCATCCGCGTCGACGTGAACGCTCCACTCGGAGAGTTCAGGCTCATCACGTTGACATCCCAACTCGTATTTGCATAAATCTCGTGACTAAAATCGACGCAATAAAAGAGCGCGCTTTTTCCATTCAGAGTTCCCTGATACGGCGGGATTCCGTAACCATTATTCGCAAAAGCGTAGCCGCCATTAAAATAGACCGTCGCTGGGATGCTTCCCGCATGTGCGAAGGAAAAAACGAGTAGTACTAATGGTAGTATCCAGTACGCCTTTTTAAGAGCTCTCACGATTTCTCCTCGATCCGACGCCGTCTGAACACACGCTGCACTGGTCCAATACTTGCAATCCATTGGCCAGCAATCTGTGAAGGCAACTCCAACGTAATCAGCGGGAGTGGTGACGAGGTTCCAGACTATGGGGAAAAGGTGTTCTTCCGATCGCGTATCCGTGTGCGCTAGACCCTAATATTTCTGACTATTTTTTAAAATCGAGCAATTTTTGGCGGAAGATTTCTACGGGCCAATTCTCGAAATGAAACACCTGAAAGCAGAACATTTTCTGTGAGTACTATGCCTCTAGTCCTATTGTTTAATCACGTCGCCGCCTTTCATCACGAATCGGACGTTCTCTAAAACGTGCACGTCCGCGACAGGATCTCCGTCCACGGCAATGATGTCTGCAAACTTTCCGGCCTCAAGCATGCCAATGCGATCAGTCCAGCCAAGTAAGTCGGCAGCATTCACCGTGGCAGCTTGGATGGATTGCAACGGCGAAAGACCGAGTTTAACCATCACCGCAAATTCTCGCGCGTTCAAGCCATGCGGATAGACTGCTGCATCTGTGCCGAAAGCCACCTTCACGCCCGACTTGAAAGCTATTGCGATGTTCTGACGCGCGATAGGTAAAACGATTTTTGCTTTCTCAATCATATTTGGCGTAAGCCCCAGGATCGAAAGATTTCCCATCAGCCAATCGCCAAGGTAAAGCGTCGGAACTAGATACGTACCGTGTTGCTTCATCAACTGAATGTCTTCTTCATTCATATAGCTGCCGTGCTCTATGGAATCCACGCCTGCGAGCACCGCGTTCTTGATTCCCAGTGCGCCGTGGGCGTGTGCCGCCACTTTGCGTCCAAGCCCGTGAGCTGTGTCCACAATCGCTTTCATTTCCTCGGGACTATATTGCGCCAGCGCCGGATTATCGCCTTCGGACAGCACCCCGCCAGTAGCCATAAATTTGATCACATCGGCGCCGTATTTTATGTTCTCGCGTACTTTGGCAGTCACGCCATCGATGCCATCCGCCACCCCGTCGTTGGAAAAATTGAATTGCGGTGCGAGAAAATTCTCATCAGCATGGCCTCCCGTAATACTGAGCGCTGGACCCGAGGCGATTATCCGCGGGCCAATCACTTCTCCAGCCTTAATAGAATCGCGCAGGGCAATATCTGAATATCCATTTGCTCCCACATTTCGCACAGTCGTGAAACCCGCCTCCAAAGTCACACGCGCGTTGTGTGCGCCAATCAGCGCCTGCCGCGGATAAGAAATGTGCAGTCCTGTCGGACCGGCCATATAAGGCGTGTAGGTGAGATGCGTATGGCAATCGATTAACCCGGGTAGGACTGTCGAGTTCGAGAGATCGATCGTTTTTGCACCCGCCGGAACTTGGCTCGAAATATCCGCAGCTTTTCCGATGGCTTTAATTCGGTCGCCTTCAATCCATATCAATTGGTCCGTAAGATAATTTCCCGTGCGAACATCCAACACTTTCCCCGCATGGATCACAATTTCGGCTGGCGCTGTGGTCTTGGGTGTTTGCGCTCCGCACAAACCCGCCAACAGCAAGCACAGCGCCGACAATGAGACCAAACGCTTCATCTAGCCCTCCCCAAAAAAACAAAGGTATAAAACATTCCGGCACAGGCTGATCCTCTCTTACCTGACCAACTTCGCGGTGGGATTGTAACGCGCAGGCTGGAATTGCATTCAGGCTTTTTTGATTCCATCGCATTTCTAGAACCAGAGCCGGTCATTAGGGGTTGGTGTCTCCGGCGACACCCAGCCCCCATATTCCTGCCCGTCAGTGTTGACACGCGCTCTCTATGATGTATGATTATGCAGTGTGATGAATAATCACGCATAAGGTTGCGATGGGCGCGCATAAAAGGTTTCGACAGGGGCAAATTTTGAAGTTACTCGCAGGCTCACCGGTGGCCAGTCAAGACGAGCTACGGCGTCAACTGGTGCACCTGGGCGTGCGTGTGACCCAAGCCACCCTCTCGCGTGATATTCGCGAGCTCCGCTTGGTGAAGACTGCCAATGGCTACCGTCCGCTCGCTGCCGCTGGAGCCGAAGAAACTTCTCCAGTTGCCGCCTTGGCCCGTGCTGTAAAGGAATTTTTGCTCGACGTGCGACCCGCGCAAAACATGCTCGTACTCAAAACCCCGCCCGGTGGAGCTCAGCCCATCGCCGCAGCCCTCGACGCCGAGCGTTGGAAAGAAGTTGCCGGCACTCTGGCAGGTGACGACACCGTCCTGATCGTCACCCCGTCCCGCGCGGCATGTGCCGCGGTCCAGAAACGCATCGAGGAAATGTTGCAATGAACGAAAAAGCAAAAGTCGCAGTCGTAGGCGCAACCGGATACGCGGGATTTGAACTCGCCCGCCTACTCCTGCGCCATCCTCAGATCGACAAGCCGGTATTCTTCGTCCGTGGCGAGCATGCCAAGGTTCGTTGCCTTACGGAAATATTTCCTCAGCTTCGTGGCTGGGGAGAAGCTCGTTGCATGCCCCTCTCTGCCGACGGGATCGCGAAAAGCGGTGCGCAACTGGTTTTCCTGTCCACGCCCCATGAAGCTTCGCTGGAAATAATTCCTGAGCTCCTCGCGGCGAATCCCCAGCTGCGCATCGTCGACTTGAGCGGAGCTTTACGCTTTCGGGATCCGCAAACCTTTTCTGATTGGTACAAGCTCTCACCCGCCGATTCGGAAACGCTTTCCAAAGCGATTTATGGCCTGCCCGAACTCTATGCCGAAGCTTTGCCAAAAGCTCGCTTGGTGGCTAATCCAGGCTGTTATGCAACTTCTGTAATTCTGGGCTTGCGTCCTCTGATAGAAGCTGGATGGCTCAAGGCCTCCCGCGGAGTGGTGTGCGATTGCAAATCCGGAGTGAGCGGCGCGGGCAAGGAACCCAAGCGCGAAACTCATTTCGTTGAAGTGAATGAAAATTTTCGCGCTTACGGAGTATTCACTCATCGCCACACACCGGAAATTGCCGAGCATGCGGGCCTCGCCCTCGATGATTTTATTTTCACCACGCACTTGCTACCCGTGGAACGCGGAATCCTTTCCACCTTGCACGTCTGGCTGGCGCAACCGCGCACTGCAGACGAAATTCAGGCGCTGTATCGTTCGTTTTACACAGAGCGCCCGATGGTTCGCGTTTTGCCGACGGGCCGTTTGCCCGAGCTTCAGCACGTAACACACACAAATTTCTGCGATATCGGATTTGCTTTGGATTCTTCCGGCGAGCGGCTCGTCATCGTTTCTTGCCTCGATAATTTGGGCAAGGGCGCGGCCGGCCAAGCGGTTCAAAACATGAACGAGATGTTTGGTTATCCAGAAACAGCGGGGTTGCTATGAGACTGGTTATAAAAATTGCAGGTGCTCTCCTCGAAAGCCCGGAGACGGTGCAAAAAATCGCGCGGCAAATTGGCGAACTCGCGCGCGCCGGAAATGAAACGCTGGTAATTCATGGCGGCGGGAAAATTTTCACCAGCACGCTGGAGCGCATGGGGATCTCCAGCTATTTCGTCAATGGTCTGCGCGTAACCGATCGCGAAACCCGCGATGCCGCGGTAATGGTCTTCGCAGGTCTGCTGAACAAACGTCTGGCGGGCGCTATTTCGCTTGCGGGTCAGACCGCCATCGGCATCAGCGCCTCCGATGGAGCGTGCTTTCTGGCCGAGCCCATGCAGGTCGGGGAATGTGAAGGTACCCTCGGATTCGTTGGCTACCTCGCGGAAGTGAACGTCGATTTTCTGCGGTCGCTCTGGCGCGCGAAGATCGTTCCGGTCGCTTCTTGCCTCGGTCTCGGCTCCGATGGCGAACTCTATAACATCAACGCCGATCACATGGCTGCAGCCGCTGCTGAATTCATCCAGGCCGACCGTTTGATTTTTCTCACCGATGTCGCAGGCGTCCTTGACGGCGAAAAGGTCCTTCGTGCGGTGCGAAGCAATGAAATAGAAGATCTCATTCGCAGGAATAAAGTATCAGGCGGAATGATTTTGAAGCTTGAAGCAGCGAAGCGTGCCCTAACCGGAGGCGTTGGCGAGGTACACATAGTCGGCGGAACAATTCCGCGCTCCTTGTTCACCGCAGCGAATGGCTCGCGTCGCCTCGGCACTCGCGTCCTTCCCACCATTCACGCCACTCCACGAATCGCCCAGGGAGCCGCCCGCTAGAAATGGCCAAGAAGAAAATCGCGTCGAGAAGATCCGTGTCCGCGGCCCACATCCGTGCGCAAGAATCGCGCCATTTGATGAACACATATAAACGTCTGCGGCTCGTCTTCACGCATGGGCGCGGTTGCCGGCTCTACGATTCCCAGGGACGAGAGTATCTCGATTTCCTGGGAGGAATTGCCGTTAACGCTTTAGGACACGCTCATCCTCGCCTCGTTCGTGTGATTCGGCGCGAGGCTGGCCGCGCCATTCATCTTTCCAACCTTTTTCACAACGCGTATCAGGGGCCGCTCGCGACGAAACTTGCCAATTGGTCCGGCCTTCATCGTGTTTTTTTCACCAATAGCGGTACGGAAGCGATCGATGGCGCTCTAAAGCTTGCGCGGGCATATGCGCACGCCAAACGAAATGGCGGCGGAGCATCTGGCCAAAAAAAAACGCGAATCCTCGCTCTTGAAAATTCCTTTCATGGCAGAACCTTTGGCGCTCTTTCGATTACTTACCCGCAGAAATATCGCCAACCATTCGAACCCCTGGTTCCCGGTGTCGACTTCGTGCGCTTCAACGATGTCGCGGATCTCGAAGCCAAATTCGATAACTCGGTTTGCGCTTTCGTACTTGAGACAATTCAAGGAGAAGGCGGCATTTTTGCCGTAAATGAACCGTTTTGGAATCGCGCGCGTGCACTGGCTAGCCGGCACGACGCCGCACTGATCGCCGATGAAATACAGTGTGGTTTGGGTCGCACCGGACGCTACTTCGCCTATAAGAAATTCGATTCGTTGCCGGACATTGCCGTTGTCGCCAAGCCGCTTGCGGCCGGTCTTCCTCTCGGCGCAATTATCGCGAACGAGAAATTTGCCTCAGCCTTCGCTCCCGGGACGCACGGAACCACGTTCGGCGGTGGTCCGTTGATCTGCGCCACCGCGCTAGAATTCCTCACCACGGTAGAAGAGGAAGACTTGCTGGCGAGAGTGCGTGAACGTGGTTCTGAATTGCGCGCTGGTTTGGAAAAATTAGCGGCCCACTTTGATTTCATCCGTGAAGTGCGCGGCGAAGGCTTGATCATAGGCATCGATCTGACCTGTGACGGCGCTCCCATCATTCAGGAAGCGCTACGCCGCGGCCTGATTATCAACTGCACCCACGACCACATCCTGCGATTCCTTCCACCCTTCATCATCAGCAAACGGGACATCACAGAATTCCTGAAAAGATTTGAAGCAGTTCTATGGGCCGTCTCAAAGAAAATGCCGACCCGTAAATCCACGAAAGCATCCAAGTTATACATTTCAATTCAACAGCAGTCAGGTCTTGCGGCTGCTTCGAGGCAACTATGAACGCTGCAGCGGCTCCTCTAACATTCTCCAACGATCTCTTAACCGGGATGGAATGGAATCCCACTCAAGTACGCGAGCTCCTTCATCTCGCCGCGGACGTAAAAGCTCACCCCGACCGTTATCGAGGAGCGCTCGCCGGCCGCTTTCTCGCTCTAATTTTTGAAAAGCCGTCACTGCGCACACGAGTTACATTCGAAGTCGGAATCTCAACCCTTGGTGGTTCTTCGGTTTTTCTCGACCACACGGAAACAAAACTCGGCCAGCGCGAATCTATTCCCGACGTGGCGAAAAATCTCGAGCGCTGGGTCCAGGGAATCGTCGCGCGCACCTTCTCCCAGGAATCGATTAATGCTCTCGCTGAAAATGCGTCCATCCCCGTCATCAACGCTCTCTCCGATCGTTACCACCCCTGCCAGGCTCTCGCCGATTTCTTCACTCTTCAAGAACGATTCGGCGGACTACGCGGGCTGAAACTTGCCTACGTAGGTGATGGCAATAATGTCTGTCACTCGTTGCTGAGTATTGCAGCTCGCGCGGGAGCCTATCTCCGCATCGCGACCCCCGCAGGCTATGATCCCGAGCCCGCTGTAGTATCAGAGGCCAAACGTACCGCGCGCGAAACCCGGGGAAAAATTGAACTGTGCAATTCGCCCGAAGAAGCGGTCGCCGACGCGCAGGCAATCTATACAGACGTGTGGACCAGCATGGGCCAGGAACAAGAATCCGCGGCGCGCGAGGCTGCGTTCGCAAGCTACCAGGTGAATAACAAACTCTTCGCGCACGCAGCGTCTGACGCCGTCTTTATGCATTGCCTGCCCGCCCATCGCGGTTCTGAAGTCAGCGGGGAAGTGATCGACTCTCCGCGTTCGATCGTTTTTGACCAAGCGGAAAATCGCCTGCATATGCAGAAAGCGATTCTGCTTACGCTGTTGAACTAATTTACCAAGGAGAACGAATTGCCGAAGAAAGTTGTGCTTGCGTATTCAGGAGGTCTGGACACCTCCATCATCATTCCGTGGCTCAAGGAAAATTACGCCTGCGAAGTGATTGCAATGATTGGCGACCTCGGCCAGCAGGAGGACCTGGAAGCAGCTCGCAAGAAAGCTCTTGCCACGGGCGCGAGCGCCGCATTTGTCGAAGACCTCCGCGACGAATTCATCACCGGTTACATTTGGCCCACGTTACGCGGCGGCGCGGTTTACGAACACAAATATCTGCTCGGCACCTCCTTCGCGCGCCCTTTGTTGGCCAAGCGTCAGGTCGAAATTGCGAAGAAAGTGGGTGCGGATGCCGTGGCCCACGGTTGCACTGGCAAAGGCAACGATCAGGTTCGCTTCGAGCTCGCCGCCAAAGCGCTCGCTCCTGAGCTGCAAATCATTGCACCGTGGCGCGAATGGAAGATAGCATCGCGCGAAGAGGCCATCACCTATGCACGCGCGCACAACGTGCCGGTCGAGCAAACAACCCAAAATATTTATAGCCGCGATCGCAACATTTGGCATTTGAGCCATGAAGGCGGAGTCTTGGAGGATCCTGCCAACGCGCCGGACGAAAATATGTGGCAATGGGTGGTGTCACCCGCAGCGGCGCCGGAGAAGGCAACCACAGTCGAGATCGGATTTGAAGCCGGAACTCCCGTATCCGTGAATGGCAAAAAACTTGATGCTATCGCTCTCCTTACGCTGTTAAACGAAATCGCGGCAGCAAATGGTGTCGGTCGCATGGACATAGTTGAAAACCGCTTGGTCGGCATCAAATCGCGCGGCGCCTACGAAACGCCCGGTGGCACATTGCTCGTTACCGCGCACCGTGAGCTCGAATCCCTGGCGCTCGACCGCGAAACTGCCCATTACCAGCAGATTCTTTCTCTCCGATATGCGGAGATGGTTTATTACGGTATGTGGTTCACCCCACTGCGCGAAGCGCTCGACGCATTTTTTGCCAGTTCGCAGCGGCGCGTTACCGGCTCGATTTCGCTCGCACTTTGCAAAGGCACCGTGTCGGTAGTATCTCGCCAATCCCCGTTTTCACTTTATCGCACGAATCTCGCCAGCTTCACCATGACTGGCTACAACCCAAAAGACGCGGAAGGATTTATCAACCTCTTCGCTCTGCCCATCACAGTTCCTCAAGAACAAACGCAAACCAAGACCCAAGCTGCGCATCACGAGGCCAAAGCTCGATGAGTGATGCCGCCAGCCAGCGGAAAATGTGGGGCGCTCGCTTCGACCGTGACCCAGACGCCTCCTTCTACGAATTTGAGCGCTCTTGGAAATTCGACCGTCGGCTGCTGCCTCAGGAATTTGCGCTCGACCGTGCATGGGCGCGAGCTATCGCACGAGCCGGAATTCTCACAAGCGAAGAGGGTGATCAGATAGTCGCCGCGCTTGACGCTCTCGAACTCCGTTCAAAGTCTGATACAGCATGGCTCGACACCTCAAAAGCGGAAGACGTTCATCATTTCGTCGAAACCGCGTTAATTGAAAAACTTGGCGCCCTTGGTGCGAAGCTTCATACCGGACGCAGCCGTAACGACATGGTTGCCACCGAATTTCGCATGTATGTAAAGTACGCTGCGCGCGAAATCCGTAGTGTTGTCGCTTCGCTGGAACATGCCATCGCAGAGCAAGCCGAGCGCAATTTGAAAGTTCCCATGCCGGGAACCACTCACATGCAACACGCCCAGCCACTGCTCCTTTCGCATTGGCTCCTTGCGCATGGTGAAGCGTTTCATCGCGACGCCGAACGCGTCGCCGCTGCAGCTGTTCGCGCAGATGTTTGTCCGCTCGGTTCCGGTGCTCTCTCCGGATGTGCCTTCCCGCTCGATCGCAAGGCGCTGGCCGACGATCTCGGTTTTTCCAGCATCTCGGCGAATAGCCTGGACGCGGTCAGCGACCGCGACTTCGCCCTTGAATATCTTTTCGCGCTTTCCGCTTTGGCCATGCATCTCTCGCGACTTGCGGAAGATTTCGTGCTATTCGCGTCCCCCGAGTTTGGATTTGTCGACCTGCCGGATGAGTTCTCCACCGGCAGCAGCCTGATGCCGCAGAAGAAAAATCCAGACGCTTGGGAGTTGATCCGCGGCAAGACCGGTCGCATTTATGGAAGCCTCATGGCCCTGTTCGTCACCATGAAAGGTTTGCCCTCCAGCTATCAGCGCGACTTGCAGGAAGACAAAGAAAATCTTTTTCAGGCGCACGATCAAGCCCTCGCGATGATTCAGATAGCTGGGGTCACTCTGGCGGCCAGCCGCTTCCGCGAAGATCGTTTGCGGGAGGCAGCGCAAGACCCAGCCTTAGTCGCTACCGAACTAGCGGACTACCTGGTCACCTTTGGAGTTCCCTTCCGTGAAGCCCACGAAATCATTGGTAAAGTTTTGCGCGCCGCCGAGCAGGAAGGAAAATCAATCCGCGAAATGTCCATTCAACGTTTGAAGGAATTCTCGCCGGTATTCGACAGAAATCTCGCTACCGCATTGACCTTGGAGTCGGCCCTGGCTCGTCGCTCATTGCCTGGCGGAACAGCTCCGGGCGCGGTTCAATCAGCGCTGCTGGAATTCAAACGCCGCCTCGCCGAGTTGAAGAGCGATTTATGAGAGCGCGACGCGCGAAAATATCTGACACCCCGGCCATTTATGGGCTGATCGCGCATTACGCCGAAGAGGGCTTGCTGCTGTCTCGCACTGAGGACGAAATTCGCCGTAATATCGGTCACTTCCTCGTGCAGCTGAATTCCAATCGTATCGTCGGCTGTTTGTCTCTCGAAAAATACAATGTCGACCTCGCCGAGATCCGATCGGTTGCAGTCGACCCTGAGATTCGCGGATGCGGAGTCGGCGCAAAGTTACTTTCTTTTGCTTTGCAGGAAGCACGCAAGAGGAATATCGCGCGCGTTTTCGCAGTCACCCACGCTCCGGAATTTTTTGAGCGCCAAGGATTTATCGCTTCTTCCAGAAATCTATTGACGGAAAAGATTGAGCGCGATTGCTGCACTTGTGCCAAACTCAAATCGTGCAAACTTGTCGCCGTGACTGCTACACTTTTGCCTGAACGGGTC
>Ga0207015_1157_pt1 | contig 18858 bp, 17 predicted proteins | sample Alteio_BWMinCont_53_FD_153486 | JGI IMG/M metagenome (GOLD analysis project Ga0207015, IMG submission 153486) | Enriched cells from forest soil in Barre Woods Harvard Forest LTER site, Petersham, Massachusetts, United States -... | ecosystem: Environmental > Terrestrial > Soil > Temperate forest >...
AAATTCGACCGCACGCAGATCGCGATCGAGCTGAACGCAGGCGATGCGGCTCCTCAATTTTACGGTTGCATGATCGAAGGCGTGAAGGTCGGTCCGTCTCCGGCTTGGGTCGTGAAGCGGCTCGAAGCGTTGGGTTCGCGCTCGATTAATAACGTCGTCGATGCGACGAATTTCTTGATGCTCGAACTCGGGCAGCCCGTTCACGCCTATGACGCCACATTGATTCGCGGCGGAAAGATCGGCGTGCGCATGGCCCGTGAAGGGGAGAAGCTTCCGCTGCTCGATGGCACCGAAGTCACCTGCGCGGGAACCGAGCTTGTGATTGCCGACGGCGAAGGCGCCGTGGGTCTTGCGGGAGTCATGGGTGGCGGCAATTCCGAAGTCCGAGATACGACGACGAAAGTGTTTCTCGAGTGCGCGGAATTTTCACCGAGTCTTGTGAGGAAAGCTTCCTCGCGGCACGCGAAGAAAACGGACGCCGCTCATCGCTTCGAGCGGGGGATTGATCCCGAAGGGCTCAGCCCCGCGATTTCCCGTTTGGCGAAACTCGTCACGGAGCTTGCCGGCGGAACCGTCAAAGGCGCGCAGGCCGTTCGCGGTCCGAGTCGGCCTCAAAAAAAGATCAGCGTGAAGCCCCAGTACTTCGCCGACTTCCTCGGCATGGCCGTTTCACCCGCCGAATCCGAGAAAGTGCTGCTGAATCTCGAATGCAAAACCGAAAAAAACGCTGACGCATGGACGGTGTCTCCGCCATCGTATCGCCATGATCTCAACATTCCGGAAGACCTCGCTGAAGAAGTGGCGCGCTCACTGGGGTATGACCGCATCCTCGAAACAGTTCCGGTTCTCGGTACGGCTCCGTCACCGATCACGTCGGACTCGCACTGGGCTCAGCTCAAGCTGTTGAACAAAGCGAAAGACGCGCTCAAAGCCGCGGGCCTTCAGGAAACTCTGAACTTCGCATTCACTTCGAAGCAATGGCTCACAGAACTCGGAATGCAAAGCTCCGCAAGACTCGTCAATCCACTCAGCGACGAGTACGAAATGCTCGTACCCTCGCTGCTTCCGGGACTCATCAAGAATGCCGTGGACAACACGCGTAAGCACTTCGGATCCGAGTCACTTGCGATTCGTCTGTTCGAAGTGCGTCCGACTTTTTCGGCGCCTCAGGACATTCGTTCTTCGGGAGACATGGAAACCGGCGTGAGCGAGCGTTGGAAGCTCTCTTTTGTGATTTCGGGACCGCGATTCTCACAGGGACTTCGTGCCGACCAAGGTGAAGTCGATTACTACGACGTCAAAGGGGTCTTTGAGGCACTGCTTGAGCAGCTCGGGGCTCGTGGAGTCAGGTTTCAGGCGATGGGTTCGTTCTCGGCGGCCAAGCCGCTGGACACGGCGCATCTTTTCCATCCGGGAAAGACGGCCGAAGTGTTGGCCGGCAAGGACATCGCGGGCTATTTCGGACTGCTTCATCCGGCTCTGAGCCGTGGTTTTAAGCTCCGGGCGCCGCTTTGGATCGCCGAGCTGGATTGGGAGGCCCTCCGCAAGCAATCCCGGCCCGCGACGGAATCCGCGCCATTTAAGGCCTGGTCTGAGTTCCCGTCGATCGAGCGGGACTTCGCTTTGGTCGTCCGATCGGACGTAACGGCTGACAAAATTACTCAACTAGCACTGCGTGCGGGTAAGCCGTTGGCAAAGATCGCAAAGGTTTTCGATGTTTATCGTGGTTCTCAGGTTCAAGAAGGGATGACAAGCGTAGCAGTACGGGTTATCTTTTATGAAGAAGGCCGCAGTCTTCAGGAATCTGAAGCCGAGGCTGCTTCTGCCCAGATTCTGAGTACTTGGAAGAAAGAACTGGGAGCTGAGCTGAGAAGTTAATAGCGCGTTAGCGCTCAGAGGGGGAACACACCATGGCGATGACCAAGGCGGACATTGTCGAGGCGTTGTACGAAAAAGTCGGCTTTTCCAAGAAGGAAGCCGCGGATCTAGTCGAACTCGTTTTCGATCAGATCAAAGGCACACTGTCCCAAGGGCAGAAAATCAAAATTTCTGGTTTCGGAAATTTCGTCGTGCGCGAAAAACGTTCGCGCGTCGGACGCAATCCGCAAACCGGCGAAAGCATTGAGATCAGCGCGCGCCGCGTGCTGACGTTCCGTCCGTCGCAGGTTCTGCGCGCGGAAGTGAACGCAAGTCTCGAAGGCAAACCGATCAGCGCTGAAGCAATGAAGCAGCTGAGAGCGGCCGACGACGCTGATGATGACGGCGACGATGGAGACGAATAACTCCACGCCCGAGAGCCGGGCGCCAGAGTCCAAGAAGATTCAGATTCCCGATCGCATTTATTTCAAAATCGGCGATGTGGCGGAGCTCATCGGCGTAAAGCCCTACGTGCTTCGTTACTGGGAAACCGAATTCCCGATGATCTCCCCGCAGAAATCGAATACCGGTCAGCGCGTCTATCGTCGGACGGACGTCGAGACGGTCGCGATGATCAAAGAGCTGCTTTACGGAGAGCGCTATTCGATCGAGGGCGCCCGTAAGAGGATTCGCGAGTTGCGCAAAGACGGCGAACTCAAGAGCTTCAAAAAAGAAGTGACCCAGCCGGCCCGCGATGAAGTCGTGACCGCGGGATTGAAGCGTGCAAAGGTTCTGGCGCGCGAGCTGAAACAGCTTTCGCAGACTCCGATCACCAAGCTCTTTGCTCTCTAAGAAAGAAACCATCGGCACATTTGCGGCCTTTGTCGCGATCTGCGGCGCGTTCGCGGCAGTCTACGTCTTTGCGCGCAGACAGGCTGAGCCCGTACTCGAAGCAGGTCATTCGCTCGTCTCGGATCCGAACTGGGAAGTTGTCCGTATCGTGCCTGAGGAGCGCTCGAAACCGGCATTTGGCCCGGATCAAGTTTTTTTCAAAAACGGAAGCACCACCGATCACATCGGCTTCGAGCTCAATTACCTCGGACAGCTCACAAGTCCGGACGGAAGTCCGGTCGTCGTTCTGTCGGGGCGCACTTGCGTGGGCTGCGATGCGGGAATGAGTTTCTTTATGTACTCGCCCAAGAGCAATCAAGTGGGAACGTACGCTTATCCCGCTGGAAATGTCTCTTCAAAGGACGACGGAAGCGACGACAAGCCCGAGCTCTACTACTCCGGACGCGCGTTCCTGGGGAAATGTCTTTTGAGCCACGCAGAATGGGAAGGCATCATCGCCTTCGGCAGGCAGCGCGACGAACTGGGTGCGTGGGAATCCGTCGTGCAGGTATACGAGTTTGAGCCGGATGGCGCTTTCAATGGCAAGGCGATCTATCAGAATCTCCCTGATATCGCGGAAAGTCTGAAGCGTGTGGCGCAGGGAGTCTGTCGCGAGATGCCGGCGAAGGATTACACGGATTGACGATCCCGATTCTCTATGAGAATCGATAGTGATGATGATGAAAACATTCCTGATCTTGACTCTGTTTGTTTCCGCTTCAGCAATTGCTGCCCCGGCTCCCGATCATTTCTCCTTCGCGTTTGAAACCACGCAAGGCGAGATGCGGTTTGATTGCCCGCAGGGCTGGGCACCGATTGGAGAGCAGAGACTCTATCAACTCGTCACCACCGGTTTTTTCACGGACATCGCTTTTTTTCGTGTCATCGACAAATTTGTCGCGCAGTTTGGGATTTCTGGCGATCCCGCAGTCGCGGCTCAATGGGCGAACGCCAACCTCACGGACGATCCAGTCGTCGGTTCCAATGTGGCAGGGACATTGAGCTACGCAACTGCGGGCCCGAACACGCGCACGACTCAGGTCTTCATCAACTTGGTCGATAACGTTCGCCTGGATGCGCTCGGATTTTCACCGATTTGCAAAATGTCAGATGCCGATAGTCTCGCGGTCGCCAAAAAAACTCTACTCAGGTTACGGCGAAGGCGCTCCCGACGGCTCCGGACCCGATCAGGATCTGATCACGCAAAAAGGGAATGCCTATCTGAAGGCGGGATTCCCGAAGCTGGACTACGTTCAGTCCGCGGTTCTGAAATAGAGATCGTGTCTCTTCTTATGAAGCTCATTCTGATTTTCTTGTTTTGCCTGAGCTTGCTTGGGTGTTCCGGCGGCGACGTATCGAAGAACGACCGGGAAAGTGCGGGAACAGATCCGGTCGAAGTCGCCTTACGATCCAGAAAACACGACTTTCACGCTTGCTGGTGGAATGAAGTGAAGGATCGCTCACCTAAACCAACTGGAAAGGTTCATACGAAATTCATCGTCGAATCGGACGGTAAAGTACGTATGTCATCCATTCAGAGCACCACCCTTCATCTACCGGCCACGGAATCCTGCATCCTGAGGATCATCGGAGAAATCCAATTCCCCGTTCCCAAGGGCGCCGGAACGATAGCAGTGACCTATCCCTTTAGTTTCAGTTCGAAATAGCGGGCTGTCCGACGGGCCTAATTCTTTGGCGTCTCGTAATTCACTTCGTCAATAATGAGCTGGCGAAGTCGAGAGCGAACGTGCTCAGGCAAAGCTTCTTTTCCCGTTTCCGTCAATTCGAGAATCGTGCTGTTACCCGCGCACATGAAAAAAGAGCGATACGTGCTCGTCTGAAGAGTGGCGGGGAGGACGTACTCGACGTCGGTGCATTGAGTATTGATCTCATCGACGTGAAGAATGGGAGGCCTGCCGTTGTACGACTTGCCGACCTGAAATCTCGCCATGCCCTTGATGAGTCCGCGGCTTGCTGGGACCTCACGGAGATTGACGGCGGCCAAGTAGTCACCGTCCCGAATCAGTTCGGCATCAAAAAGCAAATCAGGATTACCGGCGCCGTTTTTCTTCCATTCGGAGGGAATCGGCAGTTCGTTCACGCGATAGATGAAGCCGCGATCATTCTTGTAGACGGCCGAGGAGCAGCCGAAAAGGAGCAGTGCAATCAGGAGGTTCGAGCCCAGATGTTTCATTTGCCTACCGGTTTTGCGAGCGCGCGGATGATGGGGCGCGCGAGATTCGCGCCGAGAACTTCCTCCATCATCGTGATCAGGCCCGGACTGGTAAAATTGAAGTCTGTCACGAAGCCGTCGATCAGGTCCACTGCTGCGAGACGGATTTTACGCGCGCGGAGAAAGCTTCCGATCTTGCGGGCGGTTTTCTTCTCGGAAGGATTCAGCGAAGTTTTCCTGAGCGCGCTTCCTCCGTCGATGTTCACGCGAAAGTCGCCTTTGAGCGGCATCTTTCGAACGCAGGCGAGAAGCTTTCCGTCCAGAAACCAAAGGCGTTGCTCGCCCTGTTCGATGCCGGCGATATAACGCTGAAGCAGGGCGGGACGCTGAAAACTATCGGTGGCTTCCGAAAGCGCTTGGCGGCTTTGTTCGACTTCGGCCGGGGTCGTCCACGAAAGAAGTTTCACGCCTTTGCTTTGAGCCTCGTGCATCGGCTTCAGAACGCATTTGGAGTGCTGCTTGCCGAACCGCGAAAGCGCGTCCCACTGACTGGCCGCGATCGTCTCCGGCATGAGCCCGGGAATGAAGCCCGCTTCGATTTTCTCGTTATGAGTCATGAGAATCACAGCGGGATTGACGACTCGGGCTCCGGCGAGAACCAGGAGCGAGAGCGGATGAAGGTAGGCGAGATCGACGGGCGGATCGACACGGTATTGGACGCTCGAAAACCGCTTGGAGGTCATGACCTGCGCGGGAAAAGGTCGTTTCGTCACGTCGCCAGGGGCAATCGGCGCGGCCTCAAGCCTGACTTCGCAGCCGTCGGCGGAGGCTTCGAGGCGAATGCTGCGAACGTCGCACCAGTAGCTCTCATGACCCTGTGCAAGCGCCTCATGCGCGAGCCGAAGTGTCGTATCGCGCGCGTGATCCAGCGTCTCCCAAGGATCGGTGATCCAGAGAAAACTAGCCTTTTTAGGCATCAACTTCCTCCGGCAGGAATCGGATTGGGAGCGAGAATGGGGCCTTGAAGTTTGTAGGCGTACCCACCCGTGGAAAGTTTGCCGGGCGCCAGGATCGTATCAAGAAGCGCAAAAGGTTTCATGACGGTGTCCGAGAGTGAAAAAACGGCTTTGAGATTCATCGTGCTGTTTTGCAGCGTCTTGCCGAACAGGACTTCACCATTCAAATTCGCTTTAATGTCATCCGTCGCGGAATCCGCGCGGCCAATGCGCAAGGTTTTGACCTGGCCCTTGCCATGATCGATGTCGATGTCCACTTTGCCGTCAGACATGGCAAGCCGCGGAATCGTGAAGCCTTGAATCGACTGGGAGTCGATCACGATTTTTCGAAGATCGAGATCAATGGTCGCGTCCGTCGCCGTCATGTCGTCAGTCGAAGTCGAAAAATCCGCCTTTCCCGAAATAACGGCGGATCCAGTGATATCTGCCGCGATTTTGAGTAAACCGATTTTTCCGATATCGAATTGTTGCGCGTCGATGGAGCCTGAAATCGAGCCGCCGCGAAAGGCGCCGACCAGAGTCATCTCGCCGTCGCTGTTTTTCATGATGATCTTGGCGCCGATTTTCCCCGTGAAAAGCGGAAGCAAAGCGGGCGAGACTTCGATCGAATCCACGTGCGCCGGCTGGGCGGGGGGTGGAAGATTGAAGGTCACGTCTTTCATGATGTAAGAAATTCCGAAAAGGTAACTGATTTTGCTTTCGCCGATCGTGAGCGTGATGCCGCGTGAGGCGAGGAGCGTGGAAAGATTGCCCTGAACGTAGCTCTTGATTCGGTCGTCCGGAAGTTTCGTAATCGTGAAAAACACCAGGCTGAAGATGCCTAGAAAGATCCAAGCGGTGGTCTTCACGCCCTTGCTGAAGCGGCTCTGAGGGACTTCGATCGCTCCCGTGGGTTCGTCACCGGCAGCGCTTGCTGGAATCCCTGGTGCATGTGTCGGAGGCTGTCCCGGATACCGGGGCATGCTGAGTGGGGTATCGGCCATTTATTTTTTCGCCTCATTCAGCGTGAAGGCCGAGATCGCGAGCGTTGCATCCAGATATCCGCTCATGTCCCCGCCGGTGTCGATCGTGAGATTGCGAAGCTTGATGGGCTGACCGCCGTTTTCGAGCTGGTATGCGAATTTCACGACTTGCCGGATCGTGGCTTTTTTGAGCGACAGATCGTAGAGAGTTTCTTTGGCCACTTCTCCGGCCGTGCCGGGTTTTTCAGGGGACGTAGTCAGAATCGACTTGTCGATCCCTACGCTCGCCGCGACTTGGTCAAAATAGGTGGGCCAGGTTCCCGCGGGAGCTGCCGCTGCCGTCACACCAGCGTCACGAAGGCGGTGCATTTCGTCGTTCGCGCTCTGGATCATCATGAGGAGATCGTTCTTTTCGGAGAGCTCTTTCTTGAGTTTATGAACTCCCCAAATCGAGCTGAGAATGAGGTAGAGAAAGAGCAGAGCGGTCGCCGCCGAACCCGCAATCTTTAGGTAGCTGCGGCTTTGCGGATCGAGCTCTTCCCATTTGGCCTTGATCTGCTGGAACCAGGTCTGCTCATTTAGAAAATCCGTGACAGCGTGGAGTCTCAGTTCCATTTTCCGAACGACTCCTCTGTGGGTTTTCCGGTGTAGGTGATTTTCCAGCGACGGCCTTCACCAGCCGGTCCTGGAACTTCTTCGACCTTGCTCTTGCCCAAGCCTGAAAGCTTGCCCGTCATGATATTCGAAAGTTTTTCGACCATCTCGGGTTTCCCGACAAGGAATGTAAGGGACGCCGTTGAGTCCGTCCCCGTGAGGTAGCTCGCGGTCGGAGCCGAGCCGAGAGAAAACTGCGTCAGGTCGACAACGATGTCCTTGGGAACCGAGTTCGAGAGATCACGAAGGAAGCTCGTAGGATCTTTCGGGTTCGGAGTGGAGAGTTGGGTCAATTCGCGCTGTTTCTTGATTTCTTTTCCGACCTGGGTCTTGAGTGTCGCGGTATTCGACATGTAAGTCCGGACGGCGCTGTTGGAAAGGCTGCCGAAAAACGTTTTGACGCTTTTTTCGAGCTGGGCATTCGTCTCCGTGATGCGCGAGTTGTAGAAACTCGACTGCGCGAACATGCTGACGAAAAAGCAGAGCGCGATCGCCCCGACTGCCATCAGCGGGCCGCGCAGAGTCGCCATGTTCAATTCGCGCGTGCGTCCGAGCTTGGCGAATTCCCCTTTTCGAAAATTGATGGCCAACGAGCGATCCGAGCCCACCATACAGAGAGCGAGCGAGGCGGCGAGCAGGAATTTCGCATCGGTGTTTTCGGAGTAGGTGACTCCCGAAGTCGCGATCGAACTCAATGCCGGAAGTGATTTGACCGGTGTCTTGCTGATTTGCTCGATGACTTGATTGAGGCCCGGAAGCATCGAGCTGCCACCCGACGTGTAGATCTGGTGAATCGAAAGATCCGTCAGGTTCTTCGTCGTCAGTTCGATCTGGCGAAGTTCCGCCAAGAGTTTTTCGATCGAAGTCGCAAGAGCTTCCGAGAACTCGATTTGCTCGGCGGTGACTTCTTTTTTCTGGGCGGGAGGAATGACGAACCCGTGATCCAGTTTCGCGTTTTCCGCCTGATCGACGGGGATTTGGTACTTCTGACAAATGGCGAGCGTGAGATCCGAGCCGCCCCAGGCGATGTCGCGCGCGAGAATCGGAACTCCGCGCCAGTGCACATAAAAAGTCGTGCGTTCGTTTCCGATCTGAATCAGCAGAATCGGTTCGTTCTGCTCCTCGGGAGCGAGAACCCGATTCATCAAGGTGCGGTAAGCCCAGGCCTCGGTCGTCACCAGATCCGGATCGACGCCCGCGGCGGTCCACGCATCCAGAGACGCAGCGAGGTTTTTGGTTAAGGTCGCGGAGACGTGGGCCTGAGTGCCGGCCTTGGATTGTGAAATGATCGAATAGTCGTAGGCCGCGTTCTCCATCGAAAATGGAAGCTCATCCTCGAGTTCGAAGCCCACGCCGCTTTGAATCGCTTTCTTGTCGCGAGTGGGAAGCTGCAGATTGCGAAAAGTAACTTGGCGAGTCTTGAGACTGACGACCAGACGATCGGGAGCCTTCGGAAGTGAGACCAAAAGACGAGCCACGGCTTGAGCAGGATCTTCTCCTGCCACCACTGTCTGCTCGTGGTATTCCTGGACTTCGTAGCGCCCGAAAGCGCTGTCGATTTCAACGGCTTTGATGCTGGTGCTGCCGAAGTCGACGCCAATGATTCTCATACTATAAGACTCGCATGAAATTGATTCTCAATCCAGAGTCAGGAACAGGAGTTTGCTGCGCTCCCGGGCCGGAAAGAGGGGGTGTACTGGGTTTGGAGGACGGCGTAGAGCCCGGGGTGGTGAATGCCGGAGTGGCACCCGTTCCGATGAGTGTCACCCAGACCTCAAACGTCCTTACGGCCTGGTTTACCGTCGCCTGAACGGTGATTTTGAACTCGGTTTCGTCCACGACAAGTCGGATTCCGCGTTGGGTGAGACCCGTTTTGACCGTATTGACCTGGTTTGCATCGCTCCGGAATGCCGAGACGTTCTTAGTGATGTAATCCCAGAAGTCCGTTTCCTTCTTGAACGTGTTGTCGACGGTCGTGTCATCCCTGAATTTGAAGAATTCGGCTACTTCGTCCTTGTTCATCTGGGGAATCAGTCCCCTCAGGGTGGCATCCTGCATCGTATTGATGTTGATTCCAGGCGTCCGGGCAACGGTCAGTCCGTCGGAGAAGAGATTGTAGAGATCGTCGTCCAGGGTCGGGATCAAGTGAAGCTCGGTCATGCTGTAAAACGGAGCACGTTTAGGCTGCACGACATCTTCGGGGAAGTTGACGTTGGTGACGTAGCTTCGGTCCGCCCAGAGGGCGATATAATTGACGAGGTCATCGAGCTTGTAATCGCGGTACTCCCGAGCGAAATCATCGTCCGTATCGAATCGCCCCTGCATGAGATCTTGAAGATAGTCGTGCAAGCTCTTGCGAGCCGCGACTGGATCAAAGCTTGGCGCTGCGCTGGGAGGCGTCGACGGGGGCGGCGTGGCTGGAGGAGAACTGGAGCTGTTGGACGGAGCCGGAGTTACGCTCGCCGGCGTGCCTTGGAATCCTTGCAGGATCGAATTGAGATTGAACTTCGAGGACTCGGATTGGATGACGGCGGTGTATTTTCCTTCAAGAGAAGACCCCTTGGTGAATTCCGCGATCTGATCCCTCTGTCCCATCGTCATGTCGGGTAGGGACGGGAGCGGATACATGAACGGAAAGTTCCAGACCTTGTCCATGACCGATTTCGGAATCGCCCCGGCCAGAGGATTGGATCCAGCGGCACCTCCGGAGCTTCCCCCGCCGGTCATCTGGCGAAGCTGCGCATAGGCCTTCAGTCGCAGAAGTGAAAGCTTCACCCCGGCCTTGGCCAAGTAGTGGGCTTTGACCTGGTCCATTGAATCGTAAGCCATGCGCTCATTGACCTGAGCGATATAAGAAAATTCCGTGACCACGATCGCGAGCACGCTGACCGCGGCCATGACCATGAAAAGCGCGACTCCGGAAACGTCGCGTGCGTCCGGCAGGGGCCCCGTCAGCGGTTTTTTTGATTCACATGCTGGGGTTGATTGCACGCAGTGGCAGCTCCGGTTTGAAAAGAAATCTTCCGTCAAAGTTCAGTTTTGGTCCGCTCGTGACCTGGATTTTTACCTCGATGATGTCCGGGTAAGCGGCCTGACCGTTGACTTTGAACTCATCTTTATCGGTGTCCCAGCCGGGAACCCATTCGTCTTTGTCTTTGCGGTAAAAACGGTACTTGAACGCCTTGATTCCGTGAAGGAGCGCATATCTTCGTTCGAACGGATTCCGGTTTCTTTTGTCAGTATTGAAAGCGTCCGTATTTTCAGTCTTCACGAGCATCTGAACGTTCGGATCCGTATCGTCTCGCACCAATTCGTACGTGATGTCGGCAAATTCGGATTCAGCAGAATCCTTGTAAACGCGAAAGTGGGAATTGGAGACGAAAGTCAGTTTGCTCTCGGTGCCCGTGAATCGCGAAGGCCGAATGCCATTGGCCGCGGTCGCCGGCTCCCAAAAATCAAAGGTCTGGCCCAGATCCGGATCCTTGGCGTTCATTTGCGCCGTATGAGTCTGGGCCTGCTGCAATTGAGCCGGAGTCGACGGCGACGGGGCAGGGGACGGCATCATACCGATCGGCGAGTAAAGAAGCGTGAGGTCGCGTTGAAGGATGTTCATCGAGAGTCGAATGCCGTTATGAAAATCCCCTTCCGTCGAAAGGGTCTCCCGGATCCTGTAAGTTTCGATAATCGCGTTGTAGAGGCCCAGACTGATGAAAGCGAGAATCACAATCGAGATCAAAACCTCGATCAGGGTGAAACCATCCTGGGCTGAGGCTTTCAACTTACTCTTGGAGTTCGAACGCATGGTTCAGGTCCACCCAGTAGGTTGATACTGCAAAATTTTGTTCGTGCCCATTGCGCTTCCAAACGATAGCGACGGTCACCTCGCGGATCGACTTGGAGAGAAAATTGCTGAAAATTTTCGCGATCATTTCGGTGACCTGGGCGTTTGGATCGTCTTGCGCGCCGCCGCCGCTGCCGACGTTCGGGAATTTAAGCTCCTTGATCGTGCGCTTCCAGCCGTAGTCGGCGTAAGGAGTTTCAAATTGTCCTGTTTTTTCTTTGTCGAGTTCGTCGAAGTCCTTGCCCTCGATGTCGGACTCGGTCTCGATCATCTTGTTCTTCGCGAGCATGGAGACGATGTTCATGCGCTTGGCTTTGTCCGCGGCCCCGATACTGGAGCCTTCGATCGTGAAAATGGCGGCAAGCGCCGTGACCATGATGGCCATTGCGATCAAGACTTCGAGAAGCGTGAAACCGCGCCGATTCAGGAGAGGGGCCTTATTTTTTTCCAAAGGCGTCCTCCAGGCTGATGTACCGGTCCCAGATATCGGTCCGGCCGACGAGGGGGGAAATGACGAGCGAGGCCTTATGGTTGCTGCTGTCGGTGAGGTGAATGATCGTCTGCTCGGTCATGCCATGAGGGAAAAAGTGCGTGTACGTCAGGCCCGTTTTGATCGGGTCCTTCGACTGCTGAGTGATGACGTCCTCAAAGGTCACGCCTCGAGGAAGAGAAATGTGTTTCTTAGTGATCATTTTGTCGATCGAGAACGCACTGACTTCCTGCTCGTCGTGTTTGACGCTGTGGAGCTTGCGGTACTCCGATTTTTTCGCTGATTCTTCGGTGTCCAGCAGCACGCTGGTCGGACCGGATTCCACCCAATAAGCATTAGCCTTGAGATCGTAGACCAGACGATAAACCCGACCGGTCAGAACCGTGGAGTTATAAGCCTCTTTGACCTTGCCACCGATGTCTCGCGTAGCGGAGTTAATAGAGACCTGAAAATAACTGGAAACACTCGGGAGGACGATGGCAGACATCACCGCGATGAGCGCGATGACGACGAGCACCTCGATGAGAGTAAAGCCTTGGCTAAAAGGTGTCCGGCTACTTTTGGCGCTCATCATAATATTCAATGGTCCGCCGAAAGTAGCCGGACACCTTTTAGCCAGCCGTCAGTCCAGCTCGTCGGAGGTGATGTCCTTGTCGTAGCCTTCGCCGCCTTCTTGGCCGTCACGTCCGAGCGACTTCAACTGATATTTGTTGCCGTCCGACATATAGGTGAACGGACGATCCCAGGCGTCGTTCGGAACTTTTTTCACGAAGCCTTCCGGCTCGTAGTTCGGGCATGGACGGCCGTCAGGTTTTTTGGCGAGGGCGTCCAGGCCCTGATCGGTGGTCGGATAAAATCCGCAAACGCGGCGGAAGTCTTCCAGAATGACGCCGAGCTGCTTCATTTGGATTTTTGTGGAGTCGACTTTCGCTTTGTCGAAGCGGTCCATGACTTTGACCGCGACGAAGCTGCCCATCAGACCGATCAACGCGATGACGATCAGCATCTCCATGAGCGTGAAGCCGGCTTGTCCGAGCTGCGCCCCTTGTCGCATGATTTTCTTGAAACTGTTTTTCATCATCGTGTAGCTCATTTTTATCTCTCCTATTAGTGTTCACTCAGGTTCGTCATGTCCATCAGGGGCAAGAGAACCGAAATTACGATAACTCCGACCATGAGTCCCATGGCCACGATCATGATCGGCTCGAGAAGTGAGGTCATCGCCTCGATCTTGGAATTGACCTGATCCTCATAAGTCACCGATACGTTGCGAAGCATGTCGGGCAGCTCGCCTGTTTTTTCGCCGATTGAAATCATGTGAAGCATCATCGGGGGGAATTCTCCGCTACGGCGAAGAGGTTCCGCGATCGATTGACCCTCGGTAATATTCTCTCGGGCGTTGCCGATAGCGATAGCGATCGGCACATTATCCACCAGATTCTTAGAGATCAGCATGCTCGTCAGAATCGGGACTCCCGACCCTAGCAGAGTCGACATGGTTCCCGCAAACCGAGTCACCGCAATCATCCGAACGAGCGGCCCGACGATCGGCACCTTGAGCTTGAAGCTGTCCCACTTCGGCCGACCTTTGGGCGACGCAATATATTTTAAGAACATCGAGCCGGCGACGAAGCAGAATCCGAACACGAGGAACCACCAGTTCATGATGAAATCGCTGATGCTGATCATCATCCGGGTCATGGGCGGCATGGGTTTGTTCATGGACTCGAAGACCTTCGCGAGCTTCGGAATCACGGCCGTGAAAATGACGAGCATCAAGCCGACGCCGACGGTCAGCATCAATACGGGATAAGTCATCGCGCCGCGGACTTTGGAACGCAGGCGCATCTGGGCCTCTTTGAGATCGGCGAGCTTCAGCAGAACGAGACCGAGGGTACCGGAACTTTCGCCCGCCTCGATCATGTTCACGAAAATATTGTCGAAGACTTTGGGATGAGAGCCGCAAGCCTTGGCTAAGCTCGATCCCTCGTTCACGTCCTGACGGACTTGCGAGAGAGTCACCTTGAGTTTTTCGTTCTCGGTCTGATCCACGAGGGCAGTCAGGCACTCGACGAGGGGAATATTCGCTTTCACGAGACTTGCCAGCTGACGCGTGAGCATTGAGACTTCGGCGACACTGACTCTTCCGCCGAAAAACGGGATCTGGCCTCGATTGGACGGGCGAGAGGTGCTTTTCTCCGTCATCTCCGAGACCATGAGGCCCTGTTTTTTAAGCTTCGCGCGCGCGGCCTTGTTCGTCTCGGCTTCGATAATGCCCCGTTGAAGCTTACTGTCGCGGCTATAGGCTTTGTAGTCGTATATCGGCATAAATCCTTACACTTCGGAGTGGGTGGCTCTCATGAGCTCGTCCACCGTCGTAACTCCTTGCAGAACTTTACGGACACCATCTTCGCGCAGCGTGATCATGCCGCCTTCGATCGCGGCCTTCTTGATGGCCTGCGCGTCCGAGTTTTTGATGATCAGGCCTCGGATCTTGTCGTCGACCGTCATCAGCTCGTGAATGACGGTACGGCCGGAATATCCGCTTTGTGAGCAGCTCGGACATCCGTTCGCCCGGTAAATCTTTGCGTCCGGGGGCAGGATCGTAAGACCGAGCTCGTTCATCTCGAAATCTGTCGGGGTGTGGGGTGTCCGACATTTCGAGCAGACTTTGCGCATCAGGCGTTGGGCGATCACTCCGAGAAGGGAGCTGGCGACGAGGAACGGTTCGACACCCATGTCGATGAGTCGGGTGTTTGATCCGGCCGCATCGTTCGTGTGAAGCGTGGAAAGAACCAAGTGCCCGGTGAGAGAGGCGTTGATCGCGATCTCCGCGGTCTCGCGGTCGCGAATCTCACCGACCATGATGATGTCCGGGTTTTGGCGCAGGAAGGCTCTGAGCGCGCGCGCGAAGGTGAGTTCGATTTTCGCGTTCACCTGAACCTGGTTGACGCCTGGGATCTGATACTCGATCGGATCTTCGACCGTCATAATATTTCGCTCGGGACTGTTGAGCTTCGTCAGACAAGCCGAAAGCGTCGTCGATTTACCGGAACCAGTCGGTCCCGTCACGAGAATGATTCCGTACTTTCGAAAGATCATGGCTTCGATGAGCTTCGTGCTTTTTTCGGAGAAGCCCAGATGCCCCAACTCTAGAATTGTGTTGGTCTGCTCGAGAATACGCATGACCAGACGCTCACCGAAGTTCGTGGGAACCGTCGAAAGACGAATGTCGATGTCCTTGCCGGCGATCTTGATCTTGATCCTTCCGTCCTGAGGAAGACGTTTTTCGGCGATGTCGAGCTGGCCCATGACCTTTACGCGAGACGAGATGGCGGCGTGGGCCTTTTTAGGCTGGCGGATGATGTCGTAGAGGACGCCGTCGATACGATAACGGACGACGAATTCTTTTTCGAAAGGTTCGATGTGAATATCGGAAGCCTTCTCTTTGACCGCGCGAAAAATGAGCGAGTTGACGAACTTGATGACCGGAGCGTCGTCTTCAGTGGCCTCAAGGATATCGATCGGACCTTCTAAGTCGTACGTATCCTCGAACTCGCCTTCGATTTTCTCAACCAGGTTGGCGGTATTTCGCTCGTAGACGCGGTTGATCGCGTCTTGAATTCTCATGCTCGTGCTGACGACGACTTTGACCGGCAGACCGGTGAGCGCCTGAAGGTCGTCAACGACCGTTTCGTTGAAAGGGTCGGCCGCGGCGACGACGAGGATCTCCCCGCCAGTACTGTTTTTCTCCCGGGCGATGGGCAACACTTCTTTGGTCTTGGCGTAGTTGATCGGAATGTCGCCGAGAAGTTTTGGATCGATATCGTTGGGTTTCAGATCCTCGATGAAAGGAATCCCGATCTGGATACAAAGAGCACGCATCATCTCATGCGGAAGAATCATGTTCTTCCGCATCAGGATGTCGCCCAGCATTCCGCCTTCCTGCTGCTGGATGGAGAGGGCTTCATCGAGTTGTTGCTGCGTCAGCGAGGTGTGCTTGAGGAGAAGTTCCCCGAGACGCGGCGATGATTTTGCGTATTGAGCCAGGCTCATCTTCTACATTCCCTTTTCAAATTCCGTTACGGATTTACAGGAGGCGGAGGCGGAGCGTCCATTCCCGGTGCGCCCGGAACCGCTGGAGCGCCACCCGGAAGTGCGCCCCTCATCGGAGCGTCTTCGCCCCCAGTAAATGGATTGCTTGGAGTGAGCTCAGCTGCGACCGGTTGCTGATCTTCGTCGACCGTGACCGTGGTCTGGGGTTTCGAAGCGGTAATTGCCTTCACGTCCGGCAGCGAGCGAATGATGTTGTCGCGATAGCCGCGCTGTACGTCTTCGCCGCCCATATTCTGTTCGATGAACTCGTCGCGTTCCTTGAGTTTGCGATCGAGAATTCCCCGAACTTTCTCGTACTGTCTTACGATATGCGGTGTCAGGAACACAACCAGATTTGATTTCTGAATTTCCTTGCTGGTCGACTTGAAGAGCCAGCCGAGCAACGGAATATCCCCGAGCAGCGGAATCTTCGTCACGACGTCGTTGACCGAATCGCGGATCAGGCCGCCGATGACGACCGTGTCGGTGTCGGCGACGACGACCGTCGTCTTAGCCGTGCGATCCAGCGTAGCGAATGCCTGGTTGGCGACAGCCGACGGAAGGTTTCGGTTTTCGATCTCGCCGTTTTTCAAGTCGATGTCGAGTTTCACGAAATTCGACAGCTTGTTGATGTGCGGAGTGATCTTCATCGTCAGGGCGATGCGTTCCTTGGTGACCGTCTGGGCGACACCCGCGTTCGGAACCGCGGTGCTCGTCAGAATCGGAATGTTCTCGGACGATTCGAAGGTCGCCTCGGTGTTGTCGAGCGCGATGATCTGTGGAGTCGCCAGAACATCAGTCTTCGTATTGCTTTGAATCGCCGAGATCAGGCCCATCACGCTGCGAATCGGGGTGCTCGTTCCGTTCGGTCCCGGAAGCGAAGTTTGTCCGCCCGCGGAGAAGCTGAGGACGGCGCCGGTGATGCTCGTCGGGTTAGCCAGAATACTGAAGATGCTCGGATTCGAGCCGGCAACTGGAACGGAAGCGATGCCCGAAGTCGGATTGATGATGTTCGCTGTGAATGCATTTGTCTTGTCGATGCTGATCTCCATGATGACCGTCTCAACGAAAACCTCGTCACGTGGAATATCCAGGCGATTGATCACGCGCTGGACGGTAACGAAGTCGCTCGGAGACGCAGTAACGACCAGGGCATTCGTCGCCTTGTCTGCGGAAACCTTGATGTTGCCCTCGAAGAGCGATTGTCCGACGGGGTTCACGCCCGTACCTGCTCCAGTGGCACCGGGCGCGCCCGTAGGCTTGAATCCTCCGGTCGATGCTTGAGTGATGTTGTTTAGCGTCGTCGCGATGGCTTCGGCATCCGCGAATTGCAGATAAATGACGTGAACTTTTCCGCCGCCGGTGGGAGCCGGTTGTTTTTGGTCGAGTCTCGATACGAGCTCGCGCACCTGGTCGGCGCCTTTGCTGTTGGCGTGAACGATCAGGTTGTTCGTGCGCTCATCGGCGATGATTGTATTGATGATGCCGCCCTCTTTGGTGCGGCGAGCGGTGAAACGGCTCGTCGCTCCGCCGAAACGCGGAGCGGTTCCTGGAGTAGTGCTTGCGCCTGTTCCGGGAATGAGCTGGTCAATGAGTTTGGCAAGCTCAGTGGCCGAGGCCCATTTGACCTGAATGACTTCGATGCCCGCGTCGTATCCTTCGATGTCGAGGATTTCGAGCATCTTGGAAAGCTTCGCGATATTGGCGCCCGTATCCGTCACGATGACCGTGTTGGTCTGGTCATAGGACATGATGCGCGAGTTGGCCGGCATGAAACTGCGGAAAGTCCGCGCGACTTCGTCGGCATTGATATACTTCAGGGCGAAGATTCTCGTGATCAGCGCGTCCGTGTTCGGCGAAAAATCTCCGGTGTACGTTTTCAGCTGCTTATCGCGTGCGTCGCGGTTACGGGCGATACGAAGATATTTGCCCGAGGGAATCAGCGCGAAGCCGCTCATGTCCAAGGCAGTGAGAAAAGCTCTCCAAGCGTCTCCGACTGTGATCGGAGAGTTCGAAATGAGCGAAATGCGGCCTTTGACGTCTTTATCGAAGATGAAGTTTTTTCCGGTCAGGCGTCCCAGCGTGCGTGCGATGTCCATGATGTCGGCATCGGGAAAGTTGAAGTCAGTGACTTGCTCTTTGGCGCCGTCTCCGGTTTCGGAGTCCACGAAGAGCGAGGTGCTAGCGTTACCGGTAATCAGGCCGTTCTCGCCTTGGCCACCCATGGAGACTTTGTTGGCTGCTACAGCTCCGGTTTGAGCTCCGACTGCTCCGCCATTTGCCGACGCTTTGGCTCCCGTGCCGGGAGTTTCGTCGCCGAAATCGAGATCGTCTTCGTCATCTTCCGCATCGGCGGCGCCAGCGCCTGTATTTCCGAATGGATTGGAGAAGCTTTTTGCGCCCGGAGCGAAGCCTGTCTTCGGTGCCGCGGCATTGTCGGCCGCCCAAGCCCCGTGCGACATCAGTGCCAGTAGGCCCGCCACTCCGATCAGGAAGGTCGTACCCGCCGCGATCGAAAGCCATTTCATCGTGGCTGGCTCATTTTTATCTTCTCGAATATCCGGCATGATTTTCATCCTCTGTCTCTATCGAAAGTCATAACTGAAACTCTGCAGCTTTCCGCCGCGAATACAGTCATGAAATTCGCGATGCCACCGTTTGTAATCCAAAGCTTCGAGCCATTCAGAACGAAGTGCTTTCCGTCCGGCGAAAGAGTCGCTTTCGTCTTGATCGAAGCTGCATCCGATCCGCTGCTGGGCTCGGTCAGGCAGTAGCACGCAATGAGCTCGCCCGAAGAGAGGCGAGGAAGAAATTTCTTCTTCTGCTCGGCATTCCCGAAAAGCAAAAGGGCCTTGTAGCCGATGCTCTGGTGCGCGCCG
>Ga0207015_1158_pt1 | contig 18852 bp, 16 predicted proteins | sample Alteio_BWMinCont_53_FD_153486 | JGI IMG/M metagenome (GOLD analysis project Ga0207015, IMG submission 153486) | Enriched cells from forest soil in Barre Woods Harvard Forest LTER site, Petersham, Massachusetts, United States -... | ecosystem: Environmental > Terrestrial > Soil > Temperate forest >...
GGTGCAGCCAGTGTCGGAATGCACGCCTTTCGTGCCGAGACTGAGTTGGACCTTGCCATCCAGCGAGAAGGATTTCGCCACCGAGTCGGAGCGGTCGGTGGTGTAGACGACGTCGTCGATGATTTTCAGGCCGTGCGGGTCGGCGACCTCGCCGGTGCCCCAGGCGTTCAGATATTTGCCGTCGCGATCGAACACGACGACCGGGGGGTCCTTGCGCTGGAAAACATAGACGCGGTCCTGTGAGTCGGTGGCGACCCGGCTGACGAGGCCGAACGTTTGGCCGGCGGGCAATTTGAGAAAGTCGCGGATCAGTTCGTAGGTTTGTGGCATTGGTGTTTTCCTCCCGGGAGTGAGTGCGAAAGTCGTCGTCGGTTGATTATCCCATCAAGGCTGCCTAATCCAAACACGCCAAAGGAAACTGCACGATGTCGCGCGAGCCACTCGGCTGGCGCATCTCCGAAAGGATGATCAGTTTCATTGTGGTCGTCCCTTCGCCGCGGCGTGGTTTAGCACGGGCGAGGGGCAATGTCCGCGGCGCCCCGCCCAGGCGGCGACTGTTGCGGCGTGCCAAATTCGGTGGCTACCTGTTGGCTTGATGGCCACACCGGCCCGAACCCGACTTTGAGAGCGAACCGATATGACCGCGGCAATCCGAACCAGCGACACCGCCGGCTTCAAGATCTTCAACACCCGTGCCGCCAGGGCGTCCGAACGGATCGCCGGCAAGGGTTACTCGGCGATCGCGGACGAGGCGCTGAAAACGCTGCCGCCGCCGCCCCCGGGGGCCGTCTTCAACGCCGAGGAACAGGCCCGGTATCGCGCCTTCAAGGAAGCGAGGCAGGGCGCGGCCGATTACATCGCGATGGAAGGCGAGTTCGCGAAATATTTGGAGGATGTCTACTCCGCGCCTCCGGTCGAGCGCGAACCGCTGACCGATGAATGCGAGATACTGGTCATCGGTGCTGGCTTCGCGGGCCTGTTGCTGTGGCACAAGCTGAGCGCCGCCGGCTTTCACGACGTGCGGTTCTGCGAGAAAGGCGGCGACGTCGGCGGCACCTGGTACTGGAACCGTTATCCCGGCATCGCATGCGACGTGGAATCGTACAGCTATCTGCCTCTGTTGGAGGAGATGGGCTACTTCCCGACGATGAAATTCGCGTCAGGATTCGAAATTCTGGAATATTGCCAGAGCATGGCGGAGAAATACGGCTTCTACGATCACTGCCTGTTCCACACGACCGTGGAGCGCACGATATGGGATGAGGCAACCGGCCGTTGGACGGTTTTCACCGACCGGGGCGATCGGATGCGAGCGCGATACGTCGTGCTGGCGAACGGCATTCTGACGACCCCGAAGCTGGCCCGCATCGACGGCATGGAGACCTTCGAGGGTCAGGCGTTCCATACGTCCCGCTGGGATTATAACGTGGAGTTGGAAGGCAAACGCGTCGGCATCATCGGGACCGGCGCGACGGCGGTGCAGGTCATTCCGGAAATCGCCAAGGTCGTGCGGCAGCTTCACGTCTTTCAGCGGACGCCCTCCACCATCGACGTGCGCGATCAACGCGCCACCACCCCTGAGGAGATCGAGACCTGGTCGAAAGAACCTGGTTGGGCGCGGGCGAGGCGCGAACGGCTCGCGCGGATTTCGTCCGGACGCACGGCGCTGCAAGGCAACGACGACTATCTCTCGGGCAAGGTCGCGGATTTCAGGCAGCGCCGGCAGTACGAACGGGAGTTGTCACCGGAAGAACTAATGGAGAAGCAGCTCAACACCAACTTCCGCATCATGGAGCAGATCCGCGCGCGGGTGGATGCGATCGTCAAGGATCCGAAGACGGCCGCCGCGCTGAAGCCTTACTACGTATATGGCTGCAAGCGGCCAACCTTCCACGACGAGTATTTGCCGACCTTCAACCTGCCGCACGTGACGCTGGTCGATACCGCGCCACTTGGCGTCAGCCGGATCAACACGCGAGGCGTGGTGCATGACGGGGTGGAATATCCGCTCGACGTGCTGATTTACGCGACCGGATTCCAATGGATGGCGACGTCGACCTTCAACATGATCACCGGCCGCGGCGGGCAAACATTGCGGGAGAAGTGGCAGTCCGATGGGGTGAAGACCTTCCTGGGTCTGCACAGCCATGGGTTTCCGAACCTGTTCATCATGTCGGGGCCGCAGGGCGGTGGCGGACAATTCAATTTCACTCTCGGGATCGAGGCGCATACCGACTATGTCCTGTGGATGTTGAAGACGCTCCGCGCGCGCGGCGCCAGTATTGTTGACATAAAGCAGGACCCGGAGATCGCCTACGCGGACCACTGCCGCGAGGTCGACATCAGAACCCGTCCGTTGCGCGATTGCATATCGTATTATAACGGAGACGGCGCGGCGGAGCCAGGCAGCCTCGCTTACTACGGCGGGCCGCGAACCTGGCACGCCATGCGGAGTGCGGCACAACAGTCGCTGGAGCCATTTGTTTTTGGCTCATTGGCGGGGTGAGGCATGCGCTGGGCGGGAAATCCGTTCCCGGCGCGTATGCCGTTCCACTTGTACCGACCGTCCGAACGATTGAAACACTGCCGCCCGAACCGTCATGGCCCGGCCTGACCGGGCCATCAGCCGCAACACGATGAACTGAGTGATGGCCCGGGCAGGTGTACAGACCGGGGACATAGCTGACAGTCGTTCGGAGACATGGTTGACGGTTTCGTTACGCATGTGACGGCCCCTTCCATGGTGCTTCGGGCGCGGCCGGTGCCGTCAAGCCCCGCGCCCTGAAGAAGGGCGCGCCCCTTCGGGGCCTTGGGGCCTGACTGCCCCGCCGTGCCCGAAGAAGTGGCATAAGTGCCGTCGACGGCGCGCTCTGCCTTTCGTCCGACTGTGGCCCCGGGAGTGGCGGACACCGCATAATGGCGTGGATCAACAGCCCGGGAGGCGATCCATGCCTTGGCGAGAGGTGTCTGCCATGGAGCAAAGAGAAGAATTCGTTCGGCTCGCGTTGCTGGAGGGCGCGAACCGGCGGGAATTGTGCCGTCGTTTCGGCATCAGCCCACAGTCGGGTTACAAATGGTTGCGCCGTTGGACGGCGGGCGAGACGGACCTGACCGATCATTCGCGCCGGCCGCGCCGCAGCCCGACGCAGACCGGGCCGGCACTGGAAAAGAAAGTGCTTAAACTTCGCGACGCGCATCCGGCGTGGGGCGCGCGCAAGCTCGCGGCCCGGTTGAAGCGGCAAAAGGTCGCGCCGCCGGCGGCCTCGACGGTGCATGCGATCCTGCGCCGCAACGACTGCGTGACCGAGACGGCGGGCCAGGGCGCGCCGTTGACGCGTTTCGAGAAAGCAGCGCCGAACCTGCTGTGGCAGATGGACTTCAAGGGCTGGGTGAAGATGACCAACGGGGCGCGGCTGCATCCGTTGACGGTATTGGACGATCATTCGCGCTATTTGGTGTGTCTGAAAGCCTGCGCGGGAGAAACCGAGGAAACGGTGCGTACTCATCTGGAGTCCGCGTTCCGTCATCATGGGCTGCCGGAGGCGATGTTCGTGGACAACGGCTCGCCTTGGGGTGGCGGTCCGGGCCAGCGTTGGACACACTTCGGCGTGTGGTTGATGAAGCTCGGCGTCACGGTATTGCACAGCCGGCCGTACCATCCGCAAAGCCGGGGTAAGATCGAACGGTTTCATCGCACGCTGAACACAGAAGTGATGTCGTTGACGTGCTTTCGCGGATTGCGCGAGGCGCAACGCGCGTTCGACGCGTGGTCGCCCATCTATAATGCAGAGCGTCCACACGAAGCACTGGGTATGGCCGTGCCGGCGGATCGCTACCGGCCGAGCCCAAGGCCGATGCCGGCGCGATTGATGGAGCCGGAGTATGACGAAGGGGACATTGTGCGGAAGGTTGGCACGACGAAGGCCTACATTCAGTTCAAGGGGCGCTCGTGGCCGGTTGGCCAGGCCTTCTTTGGTGAACGCGTCGCCATCCGCCCGCGTGGCGCCGATGGACATTATGGGATCTTCTTCGGCGCGCATCGGATCGGTAAAATCGACTTGACAACGACCTGAGGTGTCAACCATGTCTCCGAACAGGTGTCCACCATGTCCCCGAACGGTACAGCAGGCCGGGCCATGACGGTACTCGCAAGAGTCAATGGTTATGCCGGCCGGTATTCTATCAACCGTCATTACAATTGACTTTCGCCCATAACATCATGGCTCGGCCTGACAGGGCCATGCCGTGCAAGGGCGGTGTCACTGGTCGATCGTTGAGTCGGCGGTCCTACTCGAATTTGAAGTGCTTCTCGATATCTTTCTTCACCTCCGTCAGGTGCAGGAAATACTGGTGGAAGCCCCCGTTGTAATTGCCATCCTGACGGCGGTTCTCCTCGCCCTCGAAATTGTAATAGCCAGGCGTGCACTCGCGGTTCCGGTTGGTCTTGCCGCGGTGGCGGATCACCTCATCCACCCACCACTGCTCGGTCTCCGGTTTCGCATCGATCGTCGCGTAGCCATGCTCGCGGACATACCGGATGCACTCGGAAATGTGGTCGCCCTGCGTGCGCAGCATAAACGTCAGGTTGAACTGAAACGACGCCTGATAGCCGCCCATGATGAACAGGTTAGGATAGCCCGAGGAGTGGATGCCGAACACGGTGCGCATGCCCTCGGCATATTTTTCGTTCAGTTCCAGCCCGTTTTCGCCGCGAATATCGTTGTAGATGCCGGTCACCTGCACCTCGAACCCGGTGGCGTAGATCAACACGTCCACCGGATATTCCCGCCCCTCGAATACCGGGCCGTTCTTGCTGATTTCGGTAATGCCTTTGCCGTTGGTGTCCACCAGATGCACGTTCGGCAGATTGAACGCCGGCAGGTACTCGTCGTCATAACAGGGGCGCTTGCAGCGGTGCATATACCATGGCTTCAGCGCTTCGGCCGTGGCCTTGTCCCGCACGATCTCATCGACGCGCGCGTGGATGCGCATCTGGTGCTCGATGTTCTGGTTTTCCTGGCGGCGGATCTTTTCCTCACGCGGCAGGGCGGCGAGATCGGCCTTCTGTTGCTCAGTCAGCACGGGTCCGCGCATGTGTTTCGCCAGCCGTTCGGCCTGCCAGCCGGGCTTCAGTGCCGCCGCCCATGCCGGGTCGGTCGGAATGTCGTCGCGAATGTCGATGGCGGACGGCGTGCGCTGGAAAACGTAGAGTTCCTTCGCGGCGCGGCCAACACGCGGAATGATCTGCACCGCCGAGGCGCCGGTCCCGATGATCCCGACCACCTTGTCTTTCAGCCCCGAGAGGCCGGATCCCGTATAAGCGTAATCGAAGCGCGAGGAATGGAATGAATGGCCTTTGAAATTTTGCATGCCGTCGATCTTCGACAGCTTAGGCTTCGACAGTGTGCCGTTGGCGCAGATGACGAACCGGGCGGACATCGTATCGCCGCGATCGGTGCCGATCCGCCACAATTTCGCTTGCGCATCCCAAACGGTGGACGTGACCGTGGTCTGGAACACCGCCAGATCGTACAGGTCATAACGCCGCGCGATCGCCTGGCAATGCGCGAAGATCTCCGGCCCCTTGGCGAAGAAACTGCCGGGTACGTAATTCATTTCATCGAGCAACGGCAGGTAGTCATAGGCGGATACGTCGCAGGCGGCGCCGGGATAGCGGTTCCAGTACCAGGTGCCGCCGACGTCGCCGCCGCGCTCGACGATACGGATGCTCTGGACACCCTTTTCGCGCAGCCGCGCGGCGGTGAGCAAAGCGGAGAACCCGCCGCCGATGAACAGACATTCCACGGTGTCGTTGATCGGCGCGCGCTGTTCGGTCGCCTCCGTCCAGGGGTCGATCTCGTACTCCGCAAGCTCGCCGGTGAGGTCGGAGGTATATTGCGCGCGTCCATCCGGACGGTAGCTGAGGCGCAAATCGCGTGCCTCGGCGAACTTTTGCTTGATGGCGTCGTAATAGTCCTGCGGCTTTTCGGTCGGTCGCAGCGGGTCGAAGGCAACGCGGACAGCGGCGGCGTTCGGGTTCTGGACCCGTTTCGTTGGGGCTTTTTCGGTCGTCTCAGACATCGTGGGTTTCCCGCTTTGGTGACCGGCGGCCGGCCGGGTGGCTATGAAACTGATTCGTGGTTGACGGAGGGTAACGGTTTGGCGGACCGGACTCAACTCTTGGCGGCGCGCGCCAGTCTGACGGCGGCTTTACGGCACACCTGACTCGACGCATATAAACGGCATCAAACCCGGGAAGGAGACACCAATGCCGTTCTACCAACGAGGCGACGTCCGCATTCATTACGAAGAGACCGGCTCCGGCTTTCCGGTGTTGTTCATTCCCGGCGGCGGTCTGAACTCAAACATCTCGTCACTGACCGGCTTCGGGCCGTTTAACTGCATGGAGGAATTCAAGGGCGAATTCCGTTGCATCACCAGCGATCTGCGCAACGCGAACGGCGGCGAGTCCTCCGGGCCGCTGGAGATCGACCGGCCGTGGGACTCTTATACCGACGACCAGCTTGGCCTGATGGATCATCTGGGCTGCGAGGAATTCATGGTGATGGGCTTCTGCATCGGCGGTCCGTTCATCTGGAATATGTTGCAGCGTGCGGGCAACCGGGTGGTCGCCGCCGTATTGGCGCAGCCCAGTGGATCGCGGCCTGAAATGCGGGACCTGTTTTACAATAACAACATCACGGGCTGGGGCCCGCCGCTGTGCGCCCGGCGGCCCGAAATCACGATGCAGATGGTCGACGCGTTCCTGAAGAAGATGTACCTCTCGAACCCCGACTTCGTCTTCACGGTAACGCGCGATTTCGTGCGCAACTGCAAGACGCCCATCCTGGTGTTGCCCGACGACGTCCCGGCGCACCCGTACGCCGTGGCCATCGAATCAGCGAAGCTGGCGCCGAATTCTCAGGTTAGCATCTACCCCTGGAAGGAAACCAAGGAGCAGATCAGCCAGGCGCTGAACCATGTGCGTACCTTCTTGCGGGCGCATAAGCCTTTGGCCCAGGCGGCGGAGTAACCGCGGGTTGGCTGTCGCTTCCTGACCGGCAAACGGCCGGGAGAGACGGTGCGCCGTGTCTCCCGGTCCGTCGAACCATCATGACCGCCGTGGCGTGATCACGATCCGAAACGATGAGAGTGGAAAGCGCTGAGTTCCTCGGGCAGCGTGCCTGACAGAATGGCCGGCGCCAGGGCCAGCGCGTGCGCTCCGGCCAGCGTGACGCCGCTGTGGCAGGTCGCGGCGAAGGCGCCGGGGTAACGTTCCGACTGTTCATAGATCGGGAATCCGTCGGGCGACATCACGCGCAGGGCGGCCCAGGTGCGGACGATGTTGGCGGATTGGAGGGCAGGGAAAACCTGAACGTTACGCGCGGCGATCTCGCTCAGGATCGACACGCGGGTGGAAATGTCGAAGCCCACGTCCTCCTGGCTGTCGCCGAGCATGACGGTGCCCTCCTCGGTTTGCCGGATCTGGTGCGTGGCGTATTCGAGAAACCGCGGCAGCCGTTCGGTGACGATGATCTGGCCCTGCGACGGCGCGACCGGCATCGACAATCCCACCATCGGCGCGAGGTCGCGTGACCCCAGGCCGGCGGCGATCACCACGCGGGGGGCGGTGAACCGTTCGGAACCGGAATGGACGGCAAAGTCGTTCGGCGCGGCCTTGATCGCATCCACCTTGCACCCTGGCCGGTAAGCGACCCCAAGCCGTTGCGCGTCGCCGTGCAGCGCGCGCAGCAGGTAAAGCGGCGAGGCGTGGCCATCGATCGGGCAAAACGATGCGCCAACAACACGGTCTCCCAGGCCGGGGACCATGGCGCGCACCTCGGTCCGGTCCAGCATCCGCGTGCCGATGTCACCACTTTCGTTGTGCATGCGGCGAACGAGGGCGGCGCGGTGTTCGAACTCCTCGTCGCTGAGGCAAAACACGAAGCCGCCCGGCTGCCGCAAGGCGGGATCGACGCCAGTCGCTTGCTTCAGGGCGGCGGCGAGGGCCGGCCACAATTCGGAGGAGCGGCGTGTCCAATGCGCGTAGGGCGGCATGCCGGCGCCCTTGCTCTGCACCCAGACGAGGCCGAAATTGCCGCGCGCGGCACGGAACGCCACGTCGCCCTCGTCGAGCAGGGCGACCGACACGCCTTGCCGCGCCGCACCCCAGGCGATGGCGCCGCCGACAAGGCCGCCGCCGATGACGATCAGGTCGAACGAGGTTGGCATGGCAGGTCCCGTGGGCGTCCGCGTCAGTTTGTGCCACGCAGACGGTCCGGGCAATCCCGGGCCTTGACCGCCTTAATGAGCCATGTGCGGGCAATGTATCCGTCATAATCGGCTGGTCTGGCTCGCGTGGCGGATTGGCGAGCGTTCCGGCGTCGGGGCGCGACACCTCAACCCGTCTCGCGGCGACGGCGCGACAAGCGGAACGGTAGATATGTGGCACGCAGGCGCCAAATACCGTCGCCATGACGCCAGGCAGGGCCACCCGGGCGACAACCATCCACCCGGCGCGCCGACGGCGAAAGGCAGACAGACGGCGGCGGCGACCAGGCCGGTGATCATGCCGCACAGATCAAAGGCGAAGTATTTGTGCGGCTCGCCCGGGTCGCGATGGAAAAAGGCGAATTGTTGCATCAACCACAGCATCACGCCGATGCCGCACAGCCGAGCCAGGGCAATTTTCAGCACCATCAACAGACCGTCGCCCAGCGCCGGCGCCGCATGATGCAGATGCGAAAAGAACACGGTCAGCACGGCGAGATACGTGAACATACCCAATGCGAGAAGGGTAAAACTGTTGATTGGAAAAACCGGCTCGTTCATCGGCTCGGCGGCGGCGAACCCGAGGTCATGGACTCGGCGCAGGACGTCCTTCTCGTTCGCCTCGGAACGGAAAATCGCGCGCGCCAGATATACCGCCAGATCGTGAAACATCTCGCGACAGCTTTAGATTCCACCAGACATATGAATCGAGGTGCGGTCGATGAGCCACGTCGCGGTTTGGTCAATTTCTTTACATCGCGATACAGTCGGTTGGTCCTGGCCGATCCGGCAATGCACGCCGTCGCGGTCGTTGACACGTTTAGCGAACGATCTCATGATTTTGAGGCTGACAACAGGGGGAGCTGATGCGCTGGAGCAGAAGAACGATCACCTGGTGCGGCCTGGGCTCTGCCACGCTGTGCCTGCTGCTTTTAACCGGCCTCGCGGCTGCTCAATCGCCGCCGGTGGCGAAAGAGTGGGAAGGCAAGTACTATTATCCCACCGGAGACAAGCGCGCACCCGTACCATTCAGGTTGAGCCTTCAAATCGACCGCGACTCGCTGTCCGGCCAAATGTCCGAACCGGCGACCTTCGGCAATGGCTCGTCTCCTGAACTGTATGCTGATATTTCCGGTCATATTTCCGGGACGGCGGTTGCGTTCACGAAAACCTATGACGGTACCGGCGGCGTCAATCATTCGGTGGAATATCTCGGCACCATCGCGGCCACCGGATCCAGCATGTCGGGATCATGGCATGTCGGTGATTTTGGTGGCGCATTCAGTGCCACGCCGGCACGGTAGGTTTGCAATCGCGCCGCGCCGAGAAAGCAGATTATGATCCGCGAGCGGCAGAATATCGAGGTGCATCTTGCGAATCCTCCGAGTTGGATGGCTGCTCCTGGGATTTTTCGTACAAGCCCATACCAGCCACGGCGCGGTCATGCCTGACGCATGGACAACGTTTCAGGACCACAGAGTTGCTTACGCCGCGGATCTCGCGAAGCAAATTGAGGCCTGTGTCACGAGAAACGACACTTCGTATCCTGCGTTCCACGGTTGTATGGACTGGCATTCGGCTGTTCACGGCACCTGGGCACTCGCCGCTTACGCACGGCTGACCGGCGATAAACGGTACGACAACCTCGTCGCCACGATTCTGACAGACGATAACCTGAGATTGGAGCAGGCGTATTTGGAGGCCAACCCGCAATTTGAAATGCCATACGGGCTGGCGTGGTTTCTCCGGCTGGCGGTCGAGCGCGCCAAATCCGGCGGGAGTCCTATGTTGGATGCCATGGCGGCGCGGGTCGCACGCTCGATGGTCAGTTATATCGGCGAGGCAAAGATCGACGTCCTGAGTCAGGAGTACGACAACATCAGTTGGGCGCTGGTGAACCTACTGGATTACGCGAATTATTACCGAAACGAAGACATCAGGAAATTCGTCAGGACGGTGGTGCGCGACCACTACCTGACGTTCTCCGGCAGGTGTCCCATCGAGAAAGAAGTAAGCGAATGGCGAGGCTTCATGGCGGTCTGCACAACAGCGGCGTGGCTCGTCTCCGACGCGGTTTCTCCGGCGGAATTCAATAAGTGGATAGCGAATTTCCTGCCCCCCATGACCGTCTTCAACCCGGTGATCGCCCCGAATTCGGATCATCAGGCGGGCCTTGATTTCAGCCGCTGTTGGGGTTTCTGGAAATTGTACCGAAGAACGGGCGACACGCGTTATTTCGACGCGTTCATCGACCACTTTCACGAAAACATGTCGCACCGTGACAGGTGGGCGGGGGAGTATCGTCGCGTCGGTCACTGGGTCGCTCAGTTCGGTATTTTGGCGATCGCTCTGACGTTCGACGATCCGCCGCCCTGACGGAATTCCGCCAGCGGCGCTCAGCCGAAATGTGCGCGGCCCAGTACACCTTTGAAATCGCGCGTATTCACGTCGAACGCGCCGGTGAAAAAGATGTCGCCGTTGAGTTCCTCCGCGTCGGTTATGAACTGGCACGGAACATTGACGATTTGCTTCAGTTGTCCCGAGCGGGAAACAATCAGAAATCGGCCCGCACCGTAATTCGGCACGATCAAATCGCCGTTCGCGCGGAAATGCAGGTTGTCGGGACCCATCAGGGGGAAAGGTGGCACGTTTGGCTCCGGTAGTCCGCGGAGATCGAAGAATACCCGCCGTTCCTTTATGCCGAACAATTCGTCGAGTACGAACACGAAGATGCGGTTCTCGAAGTGCTCGGTGACGAAAAGTTCGCGTGTCCGAGGGTCGTAGGTTATGCCGTTGGCGTAATGCAACCTCTCGACCATCACTTTCGCCTGCGAGGACGCCGAGACGTGCATGACCGCGCCGGTCGCCGGTGCCTTGGCGTCAAAAACGCCGGAACTGGTGAGGAACACGCCACCCGCGCCATCGGATGTGCAGTCGTTGGGCCATGGGATCGGCCGATTGTCGATTGTGCTCATGATATTTCCCTTAAAATCCCCGAGTAATGACAGTACCTTCAAATGTCCGGTCATGTGGCAGGTTACCAGCACACGATCAGTCAGGAACGGTGCGATCGAGGTCGGACCGCAACTGCTCAGTTGGATGACGCGCTCGCGGCGGAATTGATCGGCGCTGTAGACGATAAGCTGATCTCTGATGATGTCCGCGACGTAGATTTCGCCGTTATGGATCAGGATACCTTCCGGGTAGCTCAGGCCGGCGTCGATTGTCGTGATATTCGGTGCGGGGGCCTGCGCGCCGGCTGGTTCGCTTCGCGTGGCCAATGCCGTTCCGAAGGCCAGCAGCGGAACCGACCTCAGCGCGGTCCGGCGGGATACGATCGGTGCACGGATGGTCATGGGACGGTGCCCCGATCGGACTCGGCATGTGTCGCCCGGGAAGGAATACTGAACAGCATGACGGCACAGACGCCGAGGATAATCGAGAACAAGTAAGTGATCGCCCGGGAGCCGATCGTCGGGATCAGATAGAACGTGGTGGCCAGCACACCGAACACATTGCCAACGGTGGAAATACCATAGACGAAACCGGCTATTCGGCCTGACTCGGCAGTCGTCCGCACCAACAGCCGGATCCCGATCGGTGAGAGCATTCCCAGCAGGGACATGGGCAACAGCAGCAACGCGGCGGAGGCGATCAACACGCCGGACGGTCCGTCTCCGAAACGGTTCAGGATCCAGGGCATGGCATCGTCCGCTGTCGAGGGTATGACCGCCAGGTAAGCCGCCGCCAGGACAATCGCGCTCGCGGCGATACGTGTGGTTGGCCACCGGTCGACGATTGAGCCGCCGACGGAATAACCGATGGTCAGCGCGATCAGAACCATGGATATCAACCCGGCCCAGGTCCCGATGCCACTGCCGAACCAGGGAAACAGGTAGCGGCTTCCCAGCATCTCGAAGCCCATGAGGACGCTGCCGACAATGAAAGCGTTCAGATAGAGCGCGACCGATGCGAGGACGTTCACTTCTGGTCCGACCATTTCCGGTTATGTTGCTGGATTGCTCTGAGCGACTCAACCGGAGAAAAATCGTCGGTCAGCAGTTTGGCGCTGGCGGAAATTGCGTTCGGACTTTCGGTGAGACGCTTGCGTGAGGTCAGCATGGAATGCAGGTCGTAGCGGAACTTGAACTCGGCCTGACGCTTCGCCGCCATGGCGTCCAGGCTGGCATCGCTCAACTCGGGTCCATCGTAGCCAACCGTAACGACATTTCCTTGCGCCAGGTAGAAATCGATCTCGGGAAACACCGCATTCATGGTTTTGACCGCTGAGTCGAATAACATCGTGGATGGCTCGACATTTTGGGCGACCACGCCGCCGTCGGCGAGATGATCCTTGACGATCTGGTAGAATTCTTTGGTCAGAAGATGAAATGGCACAAAAGGCCCGCGATAGGCGTCGATCAGGATGATGTCGTATTTGTCCTTGGTGTTGGTCAGAAAAATCCGGCCATCGGAATTGATCGTGCGGTAATTGGGCTCATCCCTGATGCCGAAATACTGATGCGCCAGGTCAACGACCGCCTGGTCGAGTTCAACCGACGTCACCGGAACATTGGGCAGAAATCTGTGCAGGTACCAGGAAGTCCGGCCGCCACCGAAGCCGATTTCCAGGATGGATTCAAGCTTCTTTGGATACATCAGGCTGGCCGTCATGTATCGGGTATAAACCACCGGAAGATCGCGGTCGTCGAGCGTGTTGTAAATGCTCTCGGTGTAAATCGTGCGATTGAACCCGAACGTCATGGAGATTTCATCGCCGTCTTTATAGACATAAATGTTATTATACATTGACTCTTTGGACGCGATTAGATCCCTCGCTTCCGCCCGGTGTAACCCGCCCGCGACCAGGATACCGTACGCGATGACGCAGGCTCCGGCGATCGACGCGCGGTGTATGACCATGCTTCGCCAAACATCCGTCAGTGACACGGCATAGCCTTCCTTCCTGGTCCACCGTGCGATCATCACAGGCAGGGCGCCGCGCGGCCTTCTCGTTCAAACGAAGTCCATTGTGTCGACGCGATATGTGATGCCGCGACCGAAACATCCATGCCGATGCACGTGCCGGCTTGTCAAGGCAACCCACCGGCCCGGGGCGGCTGCGATCCGGGGGGTAGGTCGCCTCCGGTAAGTGTATATCGAAAATTCGACATCCACGGTTCGGCTTTCGCGCGATAGGCCTGTTCCGTTGGCGCGTCGAAGTGACCGCGCCAGTCGCCAGGCAAGCCCCGGCGGAAAAATGAGTGGCGGTCTTCCTGGCCGCGCGGGCGCCCGCCGCTCAACCGTGCGAAGTCCGCTCCCGCGCAACATGCGAGCAGGACCGAGGGGTCGCGTGATGCTCCCAGGAAACCACATAACCCGTCGAGTATTTTCGGCGGATTCGCGCAAAGATCCTCGTAGCGGATGGTCACGCAACGCCCGGGATTTTCGGCGGCGAATGTGGCTCCCAGCCTGACATTGCCAGCCCAGATTTGAGCGAAGTTTCCCGCGAACTCGCCGAACGAGGCGAACCTCTTGATAACCTGCGGTGAGTTCAATCTGAGGTTGTGAAACCAGGCCGAAACAGCACAATCACGAGCGTCGCGGACGATATGTATGAATTTTGACCGCGGGAACAACGTCGCCAGTAACAAGAATGATCGCACGTTGTCCGGCGTTTTGTCACCGATGATACCGACGGTATTCGCCTTGTCCGGCTGGCGGAGCATCAGGCTGATCGCGACGGTTACCAGGTAGTAGGCGTGCTGGGTCGTGAAAAGTGGCTGCCCTTTCATCTGCTCGTAGATCGACTGGTTCTTAACCATGATCCCGGTGTTGTACAACTGCAACGCCTTGCTCAGCACTGGCAACAACCGGTTCGGGAAGTGTCCTTCGCCACCACAATTGATTTCGGGATGACCGTGCAACAGAAGCTGTAGCCATGTTGTGCCGGACTTTGGTGCCCCGCCGACGAAAAACACCTGTTTATTCCTCACATCGGCGACCGCGCGATGAAGTCCTTCGAAGTCCAGTGCATCGGTTTGGGCCGATAAACCCACCATGGAAGCCCGCCACGCCAAGGAGTTGCCCAGTACCACCCCGGTATCTCGCCACTGACAAATGCTGCATCTGGGGCATGTTTTGCAACCCGCTATAATGCGACAAAACGTTGCAGAATCCCCGAGTGGTCGACCCGCCGCCATTATTGGCGGACGGTTGGTTGACAAAAGGATTATACCAGCGGGCGTACGGTTCACGGTGAGCCGTTGCCTGACCACCAAATCGGCCCGGGTTTTGGGAAGACTCCCGACCGGGATCGCACCGCTCTCGATAGCCGCATTCAACTGAAAGGGCAGTCGCCCAAATGGGAAGTCGCCCAAAAGGGGATCGCATGGTACGCATCAACCGAGTGACAACGCGCGGCGGTGACAAAGGCCAGACATCACTGGGCGACGGCACCCGCGTCGGCAAGCACGATCCGCGTATAATCGCGATCGGCGAGGTCGACGAGGCCAACGCCACCATCGGCGTGCTGCGCTGGATCACCCGCGATCTACCACACGTAACCGCGATGCTGGCACGCATCCAAAACGACCTGTTCGACCTGGGCGCCGATTTGTGCGTGCCCGGACAGGCGGGCGACCGGCTGCGTTTGACCGACGTTCCGGTGCTGCGGCTGGAGGCCGAGGTCACCGCCATGAACGCCAGCCTGCCGCCTCTGACCAGTTTCATCCTGCCCGGCGGATCGGAGGGTTCCGCCCATGCGCAAATCGCCCGGGCCGTGGCGCGGCGTGCCGAGCGGGCGGTCGTTGCCGTGGCCGGGGTTAATCCGATCCTGATCCGTTACCTGAACCGTTTGTCAGACCATTTGTTCGTACTGGGCCGCGTGCTGAACGACAACGGCGCCAACGACGTGCTTTGGGTGCCAGGCGCCAACCGGTAGGGCTGGAACTACACGGGCCGCTGATCATTTCGCGATCGTAGCACTACCTCCAACCGCTCCCATTCCGCCGCCGCTCCGGGCAGCCCGAAACGCAACCATTCCGGATGAGTGGCGAACGGACGGGTCAGTATCCCGGATTGGCCCAGGTGCTCGAACCAAATGGAAGCGGCGCGGTGGCTGGCAAGGCGGAACAACGGTGTGCCGCCCACGATGCTGAACCCCGCCGGCATCAAAAGCATGTCCAGGCGATCAGCCGCTTTGTGAAGCCGCGCGATCGTGTCCGCCAGCCAGTCCCGGTCAGCCAGGGCCCGCCGGCCGATGTCGATGGCGGGCCCGGAGACGGCCCAGGGACCCAGCGCGGCACGGAGAGACCGGGCGACGGCGGGCGGTACGACCGCGAAACCGAGCCGCACACCGGCCAGTCCATAAATCTTGCCAAACGATCGCAGGACGATGGCGCCGCGCAGCGGCAGCCGCGGCACGACACTGTGGCGCATCCCCAGCGGATCGATGAAAGCTTCATCGACGATCAGCCATCCGCCGCGCCGCGCCAACCTGTCCGCTGTCGCCACGAGAATGTCCGGCGGCACGATCCGTCCGTCGGGATTGTTCGGATTGACAACGACACCAACATCGAACGCGGCGAGCTCCTCCGGCGAAGCCACCGTCGTGACTTCCGCGCCAGCCGCCCGCCAGCACTTTTCGTGTTCGCCATAAGTGAAGCCAAGAATGCCAACCCGGCGCGCCGGTATCACGCGCGGCAGCCATTGCAGCAGAGCCTGCGTACCCGGTGCCGCGACAACCTCGGCCTCCGGGTTGGCGCCGTAAGCGATACGTGCGGTCGCTTCGAGCGCCGACGGCTCCGGCAGCCTGGTCCATGCGTCTGGCGCGATGCTTCCAATCGGCCAGGGAAATGGGTTGATCCCGGTCGACAGATCCATCCACGGCGCGGGCGCGTCCGGAAACCGCGAGCGGGCGGCGTTGATATTGCCGCCGTGTTGCCGTAGCTCGTCAGGATGTTTTGCTGGCGTCACGGGTCGATTCATGTGGCATCTGTCCAATGTCGAGCTGGCGCTGGCCGCCGTCCTGGCGGAAGCGGCGATCGGCTATCCCGCCTTCGTCCATCGCGCGATCGGGCATCCCGTCACCTGGATGGGCGCGTTGCTGACCGTTCTGGATACCCTTTTCAATCGGCCGGACCTGGGCCGCGCCCGAGGGATTTTGGCACTCGCCGTGCTGCTCGGCGTCACTGGTTTCGCGGCGGTGGCGCTCGATCGTCTCTTCGCGTTCGGCCCGATCGGCGCGGTGTTGTTGGTGCTGACAGCCAGCGGTTTGATCGCCCAGAACAGCCTGCATCGGCACGTGCGAGCGGTCGCGGACGCGTTGGATCGGGACGGGCTTTCGGTCGGGCGTCAGGCGGTGTCGATGATCGTCGGACGCAATCCCGACCGGCTCGACGAAGCCGGCGTCGCGCGGGCGGCGATCGAGAGTCTGGCGGAAAATTTCGCTGACGGCATTATTGCTCCAGCGTTCTGGTTGGCGGTCGCGGGATTGCCAGGGGGCGCTTTGTACAAGGCGGTGAACACGGCGGATTCGATGATTGGGCACCGGACACCGCGCTACGCCGCGTTTGGTTGGGCGGCGGCGCGGCTCGACGACCTGGTCAATCTTCCCGCGTCCCGTCTGGCGGCGCTGTTCATTGTCGTCGCGGCGGCCGTGACGGGTGCATCGCCGCGCGGTGCGGCGCGCTCGGTCTGGCGCGACGCATCGCGGCACCGTTCGCCTAACGCCGGATGGCCGGAAGCCGCGATGGCCGGCGCGCTTGGTCTTAAACTGGCGGGACCGCGGTTCTATGGCGAGGACCTCGTCGACGATGCATTCATGGGTGACGGCACGCGGGACGCGACCACCGCCGACATCCGCCGCGCGCTGCGCCTGTTCCGCGCGTCTTGCATCACGGCCTGGCTGGTGCTGTTCGTCATTGTGCTGATCTGCCGAGTTTAAGCAACCGGTCAAGATCGATGTGGCGCCCAAGATGCGCGGCCAGCGCGTCAAGCACTCGGTCGACATCCGCGTCGTACGACACGCCGGACGCCGTCTCACCAAGCCAGGCCAGGCACGCGGCGCGTTGGCGGTCGCCGGTGAACAGTCCGTGCACATAGGCCCCCCGAATGCGTCCGTCGGGCGATGTCGCGCCATCGGGGCGGCCATCGGCGAAGCGCAGCAGCGGGTGAGCGCAATCGGGTCCCTCGGTCCGCCCGACATGCATCTCGTAACCGTGAAACGGCACACCGTCCGCGACCGAGATACCGGTGACTTCGGTTAGTGTTTTGTCCGCGCTCAGGACCGTTTCGACATCGAGCAGACCAAGTCCGGGAGCGCTGCCGGGACGACCTTCGATGCCTTGCGGGTCGGCAACGATCCGGCCGAGCATCTGATAACCGCCGCAAATGCCAAGCACGCGGCAGCCGCGGCGGACGTGGGCCAGCAGATCGATGTCCCAGCCGTTGCGCCGGAAATCCTCCAGGTCCGCCAGCGTCGCCTTCGAACCTGGCAGGATCACCAGATTGGCGTTACCCGGCAGGGGCTTGCCAGGTTGGACGAACACCAGCCGGATCGACGGTTCGAGCCGAAGTGGATCGAGATCGTCAAAATTGGCGATATGCGCCAGGCGAGGTACAGCCACGACGCATGTTCCACCGGGCGCGTCGATAAGCCGGTCCAGAGCGACCGAGTCCTCCGCGGGAAGCCGGCTTGCCTCGGGAAATAATGGGATCAGCCCCAGCGCGGGCCATCCGGTGTGCGCGGTGATCAGCTCCATGCCGGATTGGAACAGCGTGGGGTCGCCGCGAAACTTGTTGATCAGATAACCAACGATCAACGCCGAGTCGTCTGGATCGAGCACGGTTTTGGTGCCGGCGATCTGCGCGATGACGCCGCCACGGTCGATATCGCCGATCAGGATGACCGGCACACCGGCGGCTCGGGCGAAGCCCATGTTGGCGATGTCGTTGGTGCGTAGATTGATTTCCGAAGCACTGCCCGCACCTTCGACAAAGACGATGTCAGCTTCCGCCCGCAGCCGTTGGAAGCTGGCGACGACAGTTGGAAGCAGCGCTTGTTTCATTGACTGGAACTCTCGCGCCGCGGCGTTGCCGGTCACCTGGCCGAGCACGACAACCTGGGCGCCAACCTCGCTTTGGGGTTTGAGCAACACCGGGTTCATATGCACCGATGCGGGCACGCGGCAGGCGCGGGCCTGTAACGCCTGCGCCCGTCCGATCTCGCCGCCATCCGCCGTGACCGCCGCGTTGTTCGACATGTTCTGCGGCTTGAATGGGCGGATGCGCAAACCTCGATTGGTGAAGGCGCGGCACAGGCCCGCGACTATCAGGGATTTGCCGACATCGCTGCCGGTGCCCTGGAACATCAATGCGGCCATCAGAATTCGATTCCGCTCTGAGCTTTTACTCCGGCGGCGAAATGATGCTTTACCAGACCCATTTCCGTCACCAGGTCGGCGATCGCGATCAGCTCCGGTTTCGCGTTGCGGCCGGTGACGACGATATTCAGATCGTCGCGGCGCTTAACCAACGCGGTCAGAACATCGTTAAGCGGCAGATAGTCATAGCGCAATG
>Ga0207015_1159_pt1 | contig 18576 bp, 22 predicted proteins | sample Alteio_BWMinCont_53_FD_153486 | JGI IMG/M metagenome (GOLD analysis project Ga0207015, IMG submission 153486) | Enriched cells from forest soil in Barre Woods Harvard Forest LTER site, Petersham, Massachusetts, United States -... | ecosystem: Environmental > Terrestrial > Soil > Temperate forest >...
TGGAAAACGGTCGGACAGCTCGTGGGAAATGCGATATCCTTCAGGAGATGGTGCAAGCAAAAAGTCTTTCCGTCAGCCGTTTCATCCCATTCCTCGCTCTGCCTGCTCTTTATGTGTTCCTCGTTACATTTACGATGATTCAGTCCACTGGAGTACCCGGAGGAACTTACTATCGAATATTTGGAGTCAATCCGATGGCCGCCGCCGTCGGCATGGTTTCCGAAGGAGCATTGTTTTTTGGCATCCTTATAGTTTGGGGCACGTTTTGGTGGTTCTATGTTGGATGGATTGGGCGAAAGAGTTGGGAAGGGAGCGTGAGCCGTCTCAGCAGTGCTTTAGGTGCAGTTCTTTCTCTACTTTCTGCGTTGGCGGGCGTCGGCTTAACTCATTCCATTCCCGGCAGCGATGACAGTGCATTGCAGGCGGGCGCTATCGTTCAATACGCGTGCGTTGGATTGCTGTGCCTTAGCGCGGTGGGTGCCGCAATCTATTCAACGATTGCGGTACTCCGGCAATTCAAAAGTCCTACGCACCCTCGCCACCCTTAGAAATGAACGCAGTTGTCCGATGCGCTAACCGAAGTGGTATAACATTCGTCTCTCTAGCATGAGGCGGACGCTCTACAAAACTATCATCCCGTTGCTAGGGTCGATGCTTGCTCTTACGGCTGGTCACACACAGGAATCAAATCCGGATGTAGGCACGAAACTCGTGTGGCGTTACACCTCGGGCAGCTTTGCAGGCGGAGAGGTGACGACCTACATCATGGGTGACAGGCGGCGCACGGAGTTCCACAACACCTCTATGAAGCGCCAGTCAGACGGCTCTTTCTCGCTTTCAGACCCGCCCGCAAACGTTGTAATTGACAGGTGTGATCTTGGCCTGAGCTTTGGTTTGAATACAGACTCACACGAGTATTCGCAGCATCGGTTTCCGCCGAAACCCTTGACGCCAGAGGAAATGAAGGCGAGTGGTTGGGATGACTCGGATTGGGACACCGCGAAACTCCCGGCCGTCCGAGTCGAGGTAACAACCGTAGATACGGGCGAGCGCGAAATAATCTTCGACCAGCCAGCGCGACACGTCATCACCACGATTAAGACGACGCTAGTGGGCAACGCTAAAGACATACCATCACCCCCTGCAGCACATCTGGTTTCGCACGGACCATGGGTGCGCGTGAAGGATGGCTGGTATATCGATTATGAGCGCAGAGTTTCGTGTGAACCTGTCCCCGAGACGAAAGTCCACTCATTCGGCGGCTTGGTGGAGGCCAACCATCTGTTCAGGACGGAGAAGACGGAAACCATTTTGATTGGACCGCTTGAAAACGGGCTCTTGGTTAGAGGAGAAGTGAATCCAATCACGACCAGCACGATCAGTGGCAGCAACGGGGTGAATGTGAGAGTGAGTGATGATAATAGCGTGACGCAGTTCTACCGTGGACCATTGGACCCGGCCCTGTTTGCAATCCCCACGGGGTTTGTGCTGGGCAACAACATTCTCTTCCAATAACCGCACGTGGCATTGTATCGGCGCTCACTTAGAACCGCGCCCGTACGAACTCCTGATAATCGGAGAAGTGAAGTGATACTTTATTTGTCCGGTTTGCGCGTTCACCAGGCACTGGCGGTCATGGGCGGACACTTATAGAATCGCTAAGGAAGTAGGGGGCTAGCACCGAGAACTAAGTACGCGAGTCCTGAACTTAACATTTCCAGTTCTAATATGAATCCCTGGGAATTTCTTAAACGTCAATTTCAACGAGGAAATAACAAAGACGACGGTGAGAAAGCCGTCATGCGTCTAGTTAATTTGGCGTTTTCTCTGTTGCAAGGAGGCAAGTACGTCGAAGCTCAAGGGCTCCTTTTGAAAGCCCTCGAATACAAAAGTGAAATGCAAAATCCAGTTCTCTTGGATTGGATTTTGACCTCGCTGTCGAAGACTTGGGAAGAGACCGAGGAATATCAGAAATGGACAGAATTTTTCTCGACTTTCATCGCTCGGAATCCCAATCAAGGGGTAGCCTACCATCTTCGAGCAGAGTCACACTGGTACGGAGGTAGTCTCAGCGATGCAATTGCGGACTATTCGCGAGCGCTCGAATTGAATCCGAAAGATGTCTCCGCATTTTTGGGGCGCGGCCAGGTCTTTATGGAATGTCGCGATTTCAGTCGAGCGCTTGAGGACCTTGACACTGCATTGGGCTCTATCGATAGCGTCCCAGGCGCTGACGCCACTTGGAAGGCCGAGTTTGAAGCGTTTGCAAGAAACGGGCGAGCAGCTACCTACGCCGGACTCGGCGACTTCGCTTGTGCTTTGGAAGAGTTTGGCAAGTCCGTAGACCTTTGCCCAGAAAATGCTTGGGTCTACTACAATCTTGCTGAGGCATATCAAAACAACGGTGACCGAAAGAACGCTGTCGAGAATTATAAACTGGCCCTCGTAAAAAATAAGCCCAAACTCACTTTACGAAAGAGAACGCGCGCGAAACTCGCACTCGGGGCGCTAGAAGCCTAATCCCATTGCAGCCTGGGCTAACTCCTGTGTAGTCGGATAACCGGAGAAGTGAAGTGATACTTTATTTGTCGGGTTTGTGCGGCCCTAGCCAATTGGCTGGATTGTCCAAAGCACTCCGCTAGTCCGTCACACTCCACGCAAGATAGGGCTGCGAAATGGATTCGATAATGTCATCCGGTTCTTCGTGCAGGCTATCTCGTTCATTATTTCGCGCTTTGAACCGGACATCCACCTTGATGTAGGGGCATTCGGAATATACGTAAGTCTGCTGGAAACGTGTGGATAATCCCCCTTCGGTATTGAATACTTTTAGCAGCTCTCGCCTCGTCATGCCGGGCCGAATCGTGGCGATTTGGCGCAGAACTTTGGCGACCCACTTAGTGCGCTCCCTGGAGTAAGCGTCGCCCATTGGAACGGATTCATCTTCGGTCTGAGCACGGCTCTTTGCCCATTCGGGGAGTAGACTCTCATCCGATGGACCTACAAGTTCCTCAATGAGACGGGCACTGGCCGCATCATAGAGCGCGCAGCGCTGCTTTCCATCGAGCAAACGCGAACGCACGGCCACCTGCTGGCCATCGCGCCAGAAATGCCACTCCATTGGCGTCTCAGTTTCGATTATTTCTTTTTTTCCGTTCCTCAGGTAAATCTCCAGCCGCAAGGACTGCATAGACTCTGGGAGCTTCGTTCCCCGCGCAACGCTGCATCCGACCGTTTGGTTATCGTCTGCAAATATTGTCTCTATGCAATGCGCCACGGTGGTCACCTTTAGCCGCTTGCCCTCATCGGAGGCCACATAAACATTTCCATCAGAATCGATTCCACCCTCAATGGTGTTGTTGAGCTTCGACTCTTGCTGCGACATACCGGTGGGAGCGAGTGCTACGCCGACGAGAAGATTGACGAGCATGAATCTCCACATATTGCATCTCTCTGCACGGACTTCAGCGTAAAAGCAAAAGAGTGGTGGCGAGAAGCGTTTTAACTTGCCTGATTCGTCGGATAACCTGACAAATGACGTCCGAGAACTCTAGTTGTCAGCTTTGTGCGTTAATCACTTACCAGAGTCGCGCTCCCTAAGGGATTTCTTGGAGTATCCTTTGCCAGAGTGTCGGCCCGCGCTTGCCAAAAATCACAATCTCTCCGGGTCGTGCTGATGCCGAGTAATGAAATTTTGCGCCCGAACAAATATTTCTACTAACCAAGCCGGTCTTTAGTATTTGCTCGGTCGAAAATGGCATACCGTCCGAACATTCTCCGAACTCGTCTGGAAAAAAGCTAATACCGATTTGTTCAGGAAGAGGGTCGGTCAGATGAAAGACTGCGACGCCATTAGAATTGGTTTTCTGGTTTAAACGTATTGGTAGTTTTCCTTTAACTACGATGAGCGGTTCAATGCCTTTGATGGGCTTACCACTGTTTCCATCAAGAACTATTACAGTCAGATTCGTCGGTGGCGCGTTTGTGATTTGCTGCGCCTGAACTGCGCAGCGGGCAAACACCGCAAGTCCAAAGAGAACCACGGTGAAGGCGAGCGAGCGCATGGTCGCAGCATAACGCGAAAGAAGACTCATGTCAGCATCCCACCCCAGTACAGGCGTTCGTATTTCAGGTGAAAGCTTGTTAACTTCTTATTAGTCGGATATTTACTGAGAGCGTTGAATGGGGAAATTCTCGAAAGAAAGGATGTGGCAGGCAATTGCATGTCTCGCGTGCACAGCCGTGCTTTGGATTCATTTGCAGGACTACGGTGCTTCAGATTTCCGCGGCGGTTGGCTGACAGGACCGCTGGTTAAAATGGCTGACTTTGGTTCGCTGTTTTTTCTGTTGGCTTTTGTCCTGGCTTTCTTTTTTCGGCGAACTGCGGCCACAATCGCCCTTGCGGCCACGCTACTTTGTTTTCCGTTTTACCTGTACATATTAATGCCGGGACCTTACCGATGGATATTCAAAGGCGAATACTCTGCCCCACTGTCTCGTCCGTTTTATTGGAACGGTTGGGCGGTTGTTGGAGTATGCAGTCTCCTGTTCGTTACGATTATTAGCGTTCGCAGTTATTCCAAGGTCCAACTGGCAAGTCCAGATTAGCCGGGTAGCCAAAGACCTGGCGAACGAAACGAGAATTCCGATGAGAGCGAGGATGTTATTTTTGTTGGGCGCTCTAGCATTTTGGCTGCCTGAAATCGCTTTGTACATTTGGAACAAGCAAGACATTAATGGAAAGCTCATCACCTTTCTGCTTCCAGGCATTTTTCTAATCGTTTACCTACTGGTCGTCATACTTCGACCAAGACGAACTGTGAGGCCGTCTGCAGCCATTTTCATGGTGTTTGGAGTAATCTTTCTAGGAACACTAGCTATGGCAATTGGCGCAACTGTAAGAGGTGCAGGATTTCTGGAGCACCCAGGTTCCACACTACTAGCCGTTTTGCTAGGCACTATCATCCCAATTTACGCCTTCATTGCGGCAACTTATGACGGCAGTTTGTATGCGCTGGTTTTCATATCAATTCTCATGCCTGTCATCCATTTAGTCTTTGAGCGGCAAAACTGGATAGTCCCGCCGAAAAGGCAGACGAAGGATATTTAGTGGAATCGGCTGGGGTACAAGCCGAACTTCATAAGGTGAATCTGGTTTAGCAAGAAGCTGTTTTGGACACTGAAATTGTTTTTCCCCACCGTGTATTCGTTTGACGCGGAACTGGGCATCGGCGACTGCTGGTTCGTTTATTCGTTCCAGATAGCGAGTTTTTCCTGCCAGGGACCGTGCAACTGTTCAAGTGATCGCCACTTCGCCCGAAAGCCCAGATTTTAGAAAATAGCAAAATTCACGTTCCGGCAGCGTTGCGCTGCTCAATTAAAAGCCGCTAGGCGCTAATAGCAGCCGCTGAGGCCAACGTTTGGGGGCCGGATGCGGGAATATGTGGGGTTGGTATCGGAAACGCGGCGTTTGGAAGCGAATTATAATTTGGGTTTCGCAATATCTTCATTTCACAGTTTCGACCGGATTGTCGCCTCGTCATTTACTTCTCGCTTTCTGAAAGCCAGACTTCCTCTTGATACCAGCATTCCAGTAACCTCACTGCTCTTGATTCCATACTCTGTAACTGTGTTCCCAATACAGTGTGTAGATAGAGATAGTATTTACCTCCGCTAGAATGTGATGACCCGCACATCGTCGCTGTGCATTCATTCGACACGGACAAGCTGTCTGTTGGAGTGCAAGCGCGGTGTTTAATCGAACTTGATTGCATAACAACGCCGGCTCCTTAGACCCGAGTACACTGTGGTTTGTCGAAGACCATTGGCTCGGGAGAAAGGAGCCGACATGATCATTATAGGCGTGGATTATCATCCGAGCGATCAGTACATCGCGTTTGTCGACACAGAAACGGGAGAGTATGGGGAACGGCAATTGAACCACAGCGCAGGAGAAGCCGAGAAGTTTTACCGGGAACTGGCCGCACGAGGAGTCAGCGTACGAGTGGGGATGGAGGCCACGGGGTACTCCCGCTGGTTCGAGCGGCTACTGACCGAACTGGGTATCGAGGTATGGATCGGCGATGCAGCGGAGATCAAGACCAAACGCGTCCGCAAGCAGAAGACCGATCGGGAGGATGCCCGACTGCTGTTACGACTGCTGCGAGAAAATAATTTTCCTCGGATCTGGGTACCCAGTCCGGAGAATCGGGACCTGCGACAACTGCTGTGGCACCGGCATCGGCTGGTGCAGATGCGCACGCGGATCATGAATCAACTGCAGGCCCTGGCGATGAACGAAGGTCAGCGACGGAAGAAAAAGCTGTGGAGCGCGCAAGGACGAGCGCAGCTGGAAAAGCTTGCGCTGGGTACCTGGGCCTCCCGGCGCCGCAAGGATCTGCTCGAGCTGCTGGACCGCATGAACCCCACGATCGAAGAATTAACCCGCGCCGTCGAGCAGGAAGGGAAGAAGTGGCCGGAGGTGCTGCGGCTGATGACGCATCCGGGCGTAGGACCGCTGACGGCGCTGGCCTTCGTGCTGATCATCGGAACTCCGCAGCGGTTTCGTCGGGGCAAGCAGATCGGCAGCTATGTGGGGTTGATTCCGGAGGAAGATTCCAGTGCCGGCCATCAACGGCTGGGACACATCACCAAGCAAGGCAGTTCTTTGTTGCGTTTCTTGCTGGTGGAAGCAGCCCAAGCCGCAGCACGTTGTGATGCGGACTGGAGACGACGGTACATGCGCCTGGCGGTGCGTCGACAGAGGAACATCGCCAAGGTGGGCATGGCCCGAAGACTCTCGGTTCGGCTGTACTGGATGTGGCGAAACGGTTGGGAGTATGCGCAGTGGGTCAAGTTCAGTTCGCACGCGGGAGAGCTCGGAACCGGACATGGCGCGAAGTAGAACGCCGTCCACTTGAATGGGCATCCCGCTCCCTCGCAAGAGGGAGTTTGAACGAGTAATCATGGTCTGAAATTGGATCGAAGAGATGTGTGGGTCGGACTGAAACCGACCGAAAGATTACAGGCGAGCCGTGGTCGTCGACACTGGGCCAAAGAAATACGACGAAAGCAATCATTCTTCGGAGTGAATGGAGAAGTGCGTTCAAAAAAAGATTGACAGAGTCGGCGTTGTTAGAGATGTCCGGTTTGCAGTGCCAGCGTTAATCAGGAGCTTGCGCGGGACGCCCAGCGAACGGAACGAATAATTACATTTATCGTTGCTCGATATTCCAAATAAGACCTAAACTCTTCAGGAACCAAGCCCATGTTCGAACGCTACACAGAGAAAGCTCGTCGCGCCATTTTCTTTGCGTGCTACGAGGCCAGTAATTATGGAAGCCCATACGTCGAGACAGAGCACTTGCTTCTGGGTATCTTGAGGGAAGACCGCAGACTGGCAACGTGGTTCCCTGAAGAAAGTAATATTCAGGCCAATATTCGCTCTGAAATCGAAAAGCGGATTACGCCAGGCGAACGTATTTCGAATTCCGTGGAAGTCCCGCTTAGCTCCGAATGCAAGAAAGTTTTGAATCTCGCCGCGGAGACGTCTGAGAGGCTCGCTCACCACGAAGTCGAACCGGAGCACATCTTGATTGGTATTCTACGATTCGAAACGTCGCTGGCTGCTCAAATCCTTTTTGCGAGTGGCCTCAAAGCTGACCCGATTCTGGCGCGGCTCGCGAATACGCCGGGAAATCAGAATGCGGAAGCAGCAAGCGTATTACTGATACTCGAAAGTTTCCTTTCCGGACTCAAATCCCTCAACTCAGAAGAACTAATTTCCTTTTTCGCGAAGAACGCGCAATTTATCGATGTTTTCGGCAAACAATGGAATCGCGATGAAATTTCGAAGCGATTCGATACCCTCTTTGCTCCTTACGCAAAGAAAAACGCAACTTCCGTTATCGAGAGAACGCTAGCTGATAGCCACGGACTCTTCATCGCAACTGTTCGATGGAACAACGCCCTTCTCGCCAGCGAACAGCGCGCCTGGATGCACCGCGCGAGTATTGTTCTCGTACCCGGAGGGGATAGCTGGGAAATCCTCTTGGTACAGGTAACTGCTGTAGATTTTTCCTCATTCCGCCAAGCGCGAACTGGATAGTGCCCGATAACTCGGAAAACCAGTAACTTGGATACCGGACCCACTTTGCCGGTAATCAGATGGGATGAGAAGGCCGGTCTCCAGCGGGATGCGTTACGCTCCCAATGTTGGACGTGCTCAAGGCACAAAAAAGGAGACCGGCGATGAAGAAGATTAGCACTATGCAGGACTTGGTGCGGAGATAATCGGAATCAATTCGGCTTAGAACTCCACAGAGCACGTTGGCCGGAACAAGATATGCAACGGAAAATCATCGGGCAGGCTGCCAGGATTTCCAGCTTTCAGTTTGAATTTCAAGGTGCGAACCGAATCAGTGGCAACATTGTCGAGGCGGGAGGAGAGCGATTTGACGACGCGTACACTTGCTACTTTACCCTCGGCATTGACGGTGACAGAGAGAATCATCTCCCCGGCGATGCCAGCCGTTCTGTCTTCGGTGAAGTATTGCGGTAATACCCAGTCAACGTCATCTCTGACTTCAACGATTGTGCCCTTTGCGCTTTTGAGCATCTGCGAAGCGATTACCTCACCGTTCTCGGATACCGGGCCAGGACAATCCTTCGGATGACCGTAGGAGACTTCAGCATTAGTCACCACCGGCGCGCGGGCAGGCGGCTCGAATTCCCATTGCTTTACGCTATCCAGAGCGGCCTGGAACAGTTCGGGAGGCCCGCTCAAAGCCTTGGCGTCCGAAACTCTTCCCTTCGCATCCACCACGACGCGTAAGGTAGCTTTCCCTTCGATGTTTTTCTTCAGGGCTTCTTCTGGATATGCAACTGTCGGCGACTTGATGAGCTTCAACTCAGCCGTCTGCTCGTCTGCGCTCTCTTGCTTCTGCGGCGGGGTCCCGTCTCGCGCTGGTTCTGCGGACAAGCTGGTAGCCGCGAGCAGCGAGACCACAAAGAGCGGAAACAGACGGAAGGACCTCACGTCGCCCCCTAGACTGCTCACGATTCTACTGCTAAAACGTGGTGCGGGCGATAGTGCTTGGTAAATTCGCGTTCACGACCATAGCTTTTGGCTACAGCCGCCGAAGGTGGTTTGAAACCTGCTCCTGTAAGCCGGTTCCGAGGGGCCTACCCTCATCAGTCAAGCAGTTGCGCACTACTCAGCGTTTTCTCCTTTCGTGCTCGTGGCACACGAGAGTCGGATAACCGGTCAAGTGAACTCGACTCGTTTTACTAGCTACTCTTCCTTAGACTCTGTCATGCCACTCCAACCCTTGCGGCAAATCTTCGGTGGCAAACTCGCAATGGATCACCCTCCGCGGCTTTGGCACGGTGCACGAGGAAGAAGCGTGCAGCAGTAGAGGACGCATGAGTAATGCGCCGCCCTTCGGAACGATGCACGTCACGTAGTTCGATTTCTTCCAATGCGCGACTCGTTGTGCAGAAAGACGGCCCTCTTTATGAGAACTGGAAATCACACGCAATGGCCCGTTGTCAGCAGCACTGTCATCCAGATGTAATCTGATGGCTAGAATACGGCTCATGATTTCGGGTGGTGGCTGAACGTGCGGGATACCAGCTTTTTTGGTCCAGGACCCGAATCCGCCAACTGCTCGACGTTCACGAACAGAAATCGTCAAATCTTGGTGCCAAACAACTTTCCAGTTCGACTCTTGCGTTTTGTTGAAAAGGATTGCTTTCACAGCGAAACAATTTGGCCCAAGAATAGCCCCAACAATTCCCCGCACCGGCATTGACGTCGCGAGGTCGCGTACGATTGGTACGGACAAGAGGTTTCTCTGCGCATATCCATTCTCGTCAAAATGGTTGCGAAGTCGTTCCACCGTGCTTTCATCCAAACACGAGGGAAGTACGGCAAAACCGTGCTCCTCCACGGTTGCTCCTAGGTCGTTCACCGCGCTCGCATCGCCCAGTTCCATCTTTTCCAGAGAAATTTACCACGTTTGCCCGCTAGTGCCTGAAGTTCGGCAAGCAGGTTTATCACTCTGCTCCTCTCTCACCAGTCTCCCGGTCGGAGGGTGCCAAACTTGCTCACTGTTGATGCATCGATGTGGTGTGCCTGCCGCAGAATCCTTTGGATTCCCTCCAATTCGGCGGTGACCGCTCGTTTTTGATTGTCATCATCCCAAATTTCTGCGGCGTGTTTGTTCACGCTGAAGTACCCGATGGTAGTAGACCCTTGAACGTTCGTGCGCTTTGAATTAAATACTTGGAATGTATAAAAGTCCTGTTGGTTCAGTTTTTGATTGGTTTGAAGTTCCGACCTGATGTCCATTCCCTGATTTCTAAGTTCTCGCCCCTGAGGCAAAAGATAGATGAGTATTTCGCCTTCGTAGAGAGCAATCGGCTCAGGCGAAGATGAGGTCTGAGAAGGCTGGGTGACAGCTTTCTTCGGAATTACGAGCGAGAGACATCATTCCGCCTGTTATTAGGCTTCTTTCGGCTTTCCCGGTGTCAACCGAATCGAAACGCCCGTCGCGTCGATTGTCCCGGCAATTCCATAACAATCTTCAAGAGCCAGCCGATAACCATGATCGACCCTGTCAATCGTAAGACCGAATAGGACATTCTGATGGCTAAAACCGTCTAGCCTCAAACCTACAACTTCCTTCATCACAAATTCAACGACGATGTGCTTCCTTAGAACATAGAAACCCTTCTCATCCACCTCTTCGGTCATCTCCCAAGTGTGGAGAACCAGAGCAGACGCATCGGTGCGATCGAGGTGCGGCCGAATCACCTCCGCGTCGTGAAATTTCGGCCAGTATCCGAACCAATCGTGGAGATCTTTCGCGCCCTCAACATCTTCCAGTTCAGGTGGAAATTCCATGAGTCCCCGACTTGACACGCGCATTAGACCATTTCAGCGCGGTGTTTGGCTAAGTCCTGGTTGCGTCAGATTACCAGAGAAGTGAAGTGATACTTTATTTGTCCGGTTTGCGTTAATCAGTTGGGTTTATAATCTCGTCGCGGGCGAAATGATTTGAAAATCGCATATTCACTCACGTGTGTGTGTTTATTAGGCTTGGCGGCGGCAAGCACTTTGGTCGCTCCCCCTGTTGCGAGTGGACAGTCTTCTAATACTTGTGATAAAGGCAGGCCGTTCACCGCTCGCAAGGCCGGACACCTGGTGAGCGAGCAGCCTGATGGAAGCAACATCACGCAAGAGTTCGGCGGCTTGTTGGCCCGCGACAGTAGCGGCCGAATTTATAGCGAGATGCGCACTATTGGAATTGGTCTAACCCCAAAGAAACTCCAAGACACCCGCGAAAGCAGTATTCATCTCGGGCACCCGGCCAAAACCCGAATCGATTCCACCATCTGGATTTCTGATTGTCGAAATGAACTAGATATCACAGTATTTCCCGACCTGAAGATTGCTCGGACCTCTGACAACAGTAACGCCTCCTCCCGGAAACGAAAGAATGGAACTTCACTTTTTGCGTTCCTTACGAGTGGGCCGCGTCCACCCAATGTGGTCTTTGAAGACCTTGGGCTAAAGGATGTGGAGGGCGTTCTTACCCATGGCTATAGAAGCACAATTCTCGGAACGCAAGATGACGGCGAGTGGAACGGAAGGGTTCGGTACATAGATGAAACCTGGATTTCGGACGACCTCTCAGAAATTATTCTGCAAATTCTAACGAATCTGGACGGTAAGACCGAAACCAGACTCACGCTAGCCGACATCGAACGCGAAGAACCGGATGCCTCGCTCTTCGAAATTCCTGCTGGCTACAAAATCGACCCAGCCCCAGAGAATTGAAGTGCCCCATGCGTTATTCAATTTCTCAGGGACCCAGAAGCCTAACCGTTGTCGTCCCGCGAAGGTTCAGTTTGTTTCGGCTCCTCTTCATTCCCTTATGGATTGCGGTATGGGTAACAATAGCGGTTACGAACCCTAGCGGAAAACCGGAATCGATTCTTGTGACGTCGGCGTTCGGGGTCGTCACAGTCTTGATGGTTTATCAGTGGCTCTGGAATTTGAACGGCAAAGACGAGTTGAAGTTCACCACCTCGGAGCTTACGCACCGTCAAATCTTATTCGGCTTCTCGCGCACCAGCGTGTATGTGATGGATAGAATTACTGACCCGCATTTTGCGGCAGCGCGGACCAGGGGAAGGACACATACGCCGAGCGGCTTGGGATTTTCCTACGATGGAAAGCAGGTCAGAATGTGTAACCAACTGAGCCAAAAGGAAGCAAATGAAATAGTAAAGTCAGTGACCCAGCAGTTCCCGGAACTGCGTGACCGTTGGGGAAGCTATGTCGAGGGAATTTTTGACTACGATACCGAATCCGTGACGGCCTCGCCAGAGGTCTAAGTCCCGCTTACCGCGTTAAGAAGCTGTTTATTCGTTATAGGTCGAGACCCGCGGACCTGATAATTCTTCTTCCTACTGTGTATTCGTTTAAGACCGAATCGAATAGCTTCGGCTCTCTGATTTGTTTATTCGCTCTACCGTAGGACTACTCCCGCCATAGCGAGGACTGTGCAATCGTTCAAGTGATAGGCCATTCCGCTCAAACGCCCAGATTTGAAAAAACAGCAGAATTCACGTTCCGGCAGCGTTGCGCTGCTCAATTAAGAGCCGCTAGGCGCTAATAGCAGCCGCTGGGGCCGACGTTGGGGGCCAGATGCGGGAATATGTGGGGTTGGTATCGGAAACGCGGCGTTTGGAAGCGAATTATAATTTGGGTTTCGCAATATCTTCATTTCACAGTTTCGACCGGATTGTCGCCTCGCTCAACTTCTTCTCACTTTCTGAAAGCCAAACTTAACTCTTGATTCCAGAATTCTAGTTACTCACTACTCTTCATTCGACCCTCTGTACTGTATTCCAATACGGTGTGTAGATAGAGATAGTATTTACCTCCGCCAGGACGTGATGACCGCCACATCGCCGCTGTGCATTCGTTCGACAGGACAAGCTGTCTGCTGGAGTGCAAACGCGGTGTTTAATCGAATGGGAATTTGGGGTTAGACTTGGGAATAGTGAAAAATATTTTGCTCGGCGTCGGTGTCGTCTTGGCGACGGCCACGTTGGCGATTATTGCGGAAATAATCGCATTTTTTGTTAGCCTGCCGCCCCCAGCAACGGGGTCGCCTAGTACGGAAGTTGGCATCGACCTCGTGGTCCTTGCAAAAGAGAAACTGTTTACCCCCACCGGTCTCATAACCGGAGCCGTCATCTTCACGCTTACTATCCTGCTGAGCACTCGACGAGGAACTCAATAGTCAGGACTTAGCCGACCGCCGACCAATGTTTGCATCTCACGAGCGTTCGACTTAAGCTCCCTTTCATGCGGAGGCGTTTCCTATCGTTGATGGTCTGCGTCGTGAGCTTCTCCATATTTGTCGGAAGTGCACAGACGCAATCTCCCGCTGGCTCCGATACGCCCCAACGCAGAGTCTTCCTAACCAAAGTGCATGATCCCGTTTACCCTCAAGTTGTACACGTCGCTAACGTTTATGGTGACGTGGAGTTGATGCTCCAGATTCGGCAGGATGGAACTATTCAGTCAGTGGAGGTCGCAAGTGGTCCCCCGCTGCTGCAACGGGTTGCAGTCGAAAGTGCTCGACAATCCCAGTTCGAGTGTCGAGCATGCACCGATGGTGTGACGCCGTACAAGCTGGTTTATTCGTTTCAACTATCAAAGGGAGATTGCTGTAATTCCCAAAATTCCCCGAAGGTGTCAGCGTCAGAAGACCACGTTTGGGTTACGAATTCTCAATTCTGCTTCTGCGACCCTGCCGCAACGGTGGGGCGCAAAGTGCGGTCTATTAAATGCCTGTACTTGTGGAGATGCGCCGTTCGCTAGGGTCAGCGACGATTCCTCCATATGCTATTTGCTACCTCCTGATTAACCCTGACTGCGTCTTCGACGCGTCACTGGTGCCACAAACTTGTCCAGACCGATTCGTTGATTCCAGAGAACTTGTCAGACAAGTTTATGGAGAGTCGGATAATCGGAGAAGTGGTTTTGGCCGGGATTCCACTTGATCGCGCGTTAATCAGAAGTTGAAGCGTCTCTATCGCGATAGCGTTCGACCCAGTTTCGTTGTTCGACTGTGTCTGGTACCGGGCAGCCTCGGGCTTCGCGTATAGCGAAGAATGCGGCTTCGGGGGAAAGCCCGTTCTCAATAAGCAACGAAGCGACAATGAGAGAAGAGCGCCCAATCCCAGCGCGGCAATGCACTCCAACCGCCTTGCCTTCGGCCAAAGAGACATTCAAGGAATTGAGCAGCTCCCTAAACGAACTTGAAGAGGGGGGAACCGACCTATCTTCGATTGGAAACGAAAAAAATTCGATGCCATTCGTGCGGCAGCATTCAGGTTCTTCTAACAGTCCCAATTCTTCGGTCTCGATTGGAGTTAGGGCTGAGACAATCACGTCTACCCCGGCCCTGCGGAGAAGGCCAATGTCATCAGGTAGCCAATCCTGTCCCCTGGGTCGCCGTACTATAGCGAGCCGAATGTCCTGTGCATTTATCCAATAGGGAATCATTGAGATGTGAATGCGCTCCGCGTGCGAGAGGTTACTGTACGTTTTGCGAAACTTCAATTACGAGAGTCTGCGAGACACGATCGACTCCTGATTAGCCCTGACTGCGTCTTCGACGCGTCGCTAGTGCCAGAAACTTGTCCAGACCGATTCATTGATTCCAGAGAACTTATCAAGTTTATGGAGAGTCGTTAACAAGGAGTTGATGGAAGCAACGTGCATGCGAGTTGTGGAATCACACCGCACGACGTGAAGAGAGAAGTCCAAGTCGTCGGGACGAGCGCGGCATTGCTGGTTTTGATGGCGTTAGCTTCAATTCCTGCCAAGGCTCAAAATTCGCCGCCCTCTTCATCAGAAAATCTTCCTTCAAAACCGGAGCCCACTTCGAACTATAAGCTCAAGTCGACAAATCCTTACGAGTATTCTAGTCAGAAGCAAACGCCGAACATTCCAACACACGAACCAATTGATACGACTCCCGAACCGCTAGCGACGCAACTCGTCGAACCGTTCGGTGCAGCATCAAGCGAACCGGCGCAGGATGGGTTACCGGTTAGCCAAAAGAAAATTCGGGTCTCCACCAACGAAGTGATCGTGCCAGTCACCGTGCTGAATGATCAAGGAGAGTTAGTTCTCGACCTCGCCCAAAAGGATTTTCATGTTTTCGACAACGGAGTGGAACAACCGATTGATCATTGGGACCTGGGAGGTGATCCATTGGCTGTAGCCCTCGTGCTTGAAACCAGCTCGCACATTCAAATGATGGCTCCAGTAATTCGACGCATGGGCAGCATTTTTACAGAGACGGTTATGGCTCTCAGCGGCGAAGCTGCCGTGATTACCTACGACAGCACTGTGGACTTGCGGCAGCCTTTCACCCCCGACCACTACGCGGTTGAACGCGCCATCAAAAACGTGGATTTCGGTGCACCCGAGATGCGTCTCTACGACGCGATGGGAACTGCAGTAGATTTGCTCAAAACGCGGCAACCCAAGTTTCGACGTGTGATGCTAGTCGTCGGCGAATCGCAGGATCTCGCAAGTGACTCAAAACTTGCTCTCGTCTTGCGCGACGCACAGCTCGCAAATGTATCGATCTACGCAGTCGGTCCCAGCACTACGACGGCTGACCTTCGATTTGGTAGAGGCGCGTTTGGCGGAGACAATCAACCAGTAATCGTACTGCCCAAGCCTTTGCCCTCTATCTACAGACACGGGCCGGGTGCCGATCCCATAGGGCGCCCTTACTTCGATCTTGTGACTCCGGCCATGTGGCTCATCATGCGTGGGATAAATGAAATAAAAAATCATCAGCTCGAATTAGCCGTCGCGGCGACGGGCGGCGTGCACTATCGGGCGGTCCGTGACAGTACGATTCGCAGCGCACTCGATCAAATCGGCGGCGAACTGCACGCGCAATATGTCATCGCCTACACCCCCACATCCGAGCGGACTGCTGGATTTCATACAATCGCAGTGACGGTCACACGACCAAACACCACAGTTCGCGCACGGCCGGGTTACTTTGTAGTTGAACTCGGCGACTCAACAACTCCGGTTTCCAACGATTCGCCTCCGCCTTCGAAACCACAAAACTGACTTCCGAACAAGAGCCCCAAGATAACTACTGATTAGCGTTAATCAGACCTATGCGAAATCGACAAAGCAAAACGCGCTGGTGATACACTCAGTGGCGCGTCAAGGTGAATCGGTGTTGCGAGAAATTCAATCCCGCATCAAGAAGCCCTACTGGAAAGATTTGTGCGACACTGTGCTCGCTCGAATTAAATCAGGCAAGCTGACGGAGGATATGGAATTGACGTCGGTTTTAGATTCCTTAGATACCGTGCAGTTGATGACCGAAATTGAGAAGCTCGGCGTTGAGGCGACCGTTCCAATTAGGTCAGTTGGAGATTTATTGTGGCTATTCAAAGCTATCGACCTTAAGCACGAGAAGCAGCATAAAAGGCCGAGGCAAGCGATATAACCGGACTTGTCGGGTAAGTGCGGTTGACTTGGATGCGTGACTTTTCGACGATAGGAGACGTTGACCTATTTTGACGAAAAGACATATTTTTTTTCTTATCGTTGTGAATGCCGGGATAGTGTTTAGCTGTCTTAATCTTTATAGACAAGGGCACTCAGCGAGAGAAATGCTGTTAGTTTTCGTAATATCGACAGTTGTCCTCAATATAATTGCTGAATTGGCTCGACGAAGGAAAGCCAAACGTGATACTAGAGGCTAGTGACTTAGCCGTTCCATTAATTGGCGGGAGATGTCGCTCGAATGAGGGAAATCGAGTGGAACTATTTCACTTGCCTGGTTAGTCCGCCCTTATTATCGCGCGCCGGATAGATTGCTCGTTCCCGGATATATCCGCCCAAACAAAGCCCCGAGAGAATAAGAAACCGAGACATAAAAAGGCATCGTGATTATGAGCTGATCGAGACAGAGATTCTCGACGCGACAGCCCGAACCGAAGTAATGAGATAGGGAAGAGTGATTTCCCGTAGCCTGCATGATTACCGATGTGAACGCCATATTAGGCGTAAGTGTTGGAATCGCCGCCACGGCATAACACAAGAGCAGGAGAGGAAGAACCCAGACCCACAGCATAGCTCGGTGCTGAAATCGTCGGCCAAAGGACCATCCGGTCCAGAGTGCCAAAATTATCTGCATGGGAAAGTAATGCAACTCTGTCAATAAAATGCTCGCGTTATGCGAAACGAACAGGCTAGAACTCAGCGGCCTTAGGATTTCAAAAGAGGCAAAAACCAGAAACGCAGCTGCAATCCCAACTCCCCACGTGCCGATAAGCTGGTGCATAGCGAACACCAGGACGCCCCTAATCTGCACCTTACTCATCTCTCTCTCCAGAAAGATTAGCGGATCGATACCTGTAAGTGCGTGTCACTGATAGCCAGGCCGATCATAAACATTTTCTTGCGGAGTTTTGCGACTTTCTCAACAGGGCGCGCCATCGCCACGCGAATTTCGGTGCGCGTCCGCTCGGCTAACTGATTAGAGTCGGATAACCGGAAAAGTCAAATAGTCCGAATTCTACATGGAAGGTAAGCGCGTTTATCAGGCGTTTGGTTGACGCTTCGGACCGCAGTCGCAACGGTTGTGCTGAACGACATGGCGCATTAGAGCATAGTTAGGAGCGTGAATTCCGCTACGCCAGCCATTCTGGTTCTCTCTCTTGTCGCTGCGGCACTCGCCTACGCCGCAACTTACGCTCTGTTCGTGAACCCCTCTACCCCACACGGTAAGAAGCGCAAGCAGGAAGTAATAAACGGATTTCAGCTGGCTGGTGGCGTCCTGCTTGGTTTTGCTCTGATGGGCAGCTTGGTCGGCTTCACGGGAGTTGAGTTCGGTGCTACTCCTAGCTCGTTTCATGTTTCGCGGTTTTTCGCGGTAATAATTGCTGGCTGTGCACTAGTCATTATCGGTCTGATGGCTCAACGGTGGGCGAAGTACTTCGCGGGTTGGATTGCATGGGCCTCCTCAACTCGCTCGTGATGGCGAGTTCTGGGCATCTGCTGAACAATCCCACGATACCAGTGAAGCGTTCGCTCGCGTACACCATGGCAGGACTGTGTTTGGTAACCGTCTATGTGACGCGGCGCTTCACAAGCGCGTACAAACTGCATGCGATGGAAAGGATTGCATTGCTGGCTTGGATAGTGGGATTCGCTCTTTCGGCAAATTCAAACGTGGAATGGTTTTCGATTCCAGCGTTGGCCACGGGCACCCTTGCGCTGGTTTTTGCGTGGTGGTGGCACCGTTCTGAGGTACGAAGCCGGAGCCAACGCATCATCCAGCAACGTGAGTCAACGTCAGGGCGGCCCTGATTGATTCGGGTCATTGTAGGCGCGTTACCGACGCGGCGGCGTGCACACTCCTGATTAGCAGCTTGTTGAAAAACCCACTTCTTCTGCAACTTTAGTCTAAAAAACTCGTCTGAAGTGAAGAAGGTCAAGGAGGCGAG
>Ga0207015_1161_pt1 | contig 18075 bp, 16 predicted proteins | sample Alteio_BWMinCont_53_FD_153486 | JGI IMG/M metagenome (GOLD analysis project Ga0207015, IMG submission 153486) | Enriched cells from forest soil in Barre Woods Harvard Forest LTER site, Petersham, Massachusetts, United States -... | ecosystem: Environmental > Terrestrial > Soil > Temperate forest >...
GGGCAAGTTATAGCGCAATTGGCTGAACACCATGTTAGCGTTGGCTGACTTTGGACCATTGCCAGCCTCCCAAGGATAGACCCAAACATGCGCGTATTGCAGCCCCCACTGCACCGACCCCAGGTTTTCATATTTCCAGAGCACTCGTGAGTAGCCGCCCGTAGCCTCCTCGATCAATCGGTCGGCAGCGTTGCTGGCACCTGGAAAACCGAATCCCACGCAGCAGGTGCCGTCGCTGTTTAAGGTAGCGTTCTTCTCCGCGTACAAGCCGCTGTAGTAGAAGTACAGTCCCGTAGCTTTATTCGGTGCAACCTCGAAACCGCTGACCCACGAATACGAATGGATTGGCGAAATGCTGCCATCGGCCCTGACGATTAAGTCGGGAGCTAAGCCGCCGATATAGCGACCCGCACCGTCACCGGCAAAACCGTCCAACACCCAGCGCACGCCTTTCTTGACCTCAACGTTGAAGTTGGCACTGACGCCCCAACCAAAAGCATAATTTTTTCCCGAAACGCTGGTCCCATCCCAACTGCGAAAAGTTCGCATCACTGTGCCGATATCGAAGTGAATTGCGCGACCGCCCATGACCTTGTCGTCGAACGAGCCCTTCAGGACGAAATCCGGAGTCATGTTCGGGACATTCAGTCCGCTGCTGCCGTTGTTGTATTGCGTCGTGAGCGTGCTACTCAGCGCGCTGGGGAATACCACACTATTTGACACCTGCTGCTCAGGGTTCTCGACCGAAAAACCGAACGCCATCTTCTCAGATGACCGATAAACGAGCCGGAATTGCGGATAGCGCCCAACCACAAACCCAGCGACAAAGTTGAGATCAACCACCTGGGGAGCGGCTATATCACCCGGCCACGGAAGAATATCTTCCTTATTCGGTGTCATCAGCGACCACATCTGACCGCCGGCCATCTCCCACTTTCCTTTGCGCCAGTCAAACCAAGCCTGACGAATCCGGAACGGATAGCCGGATTGCGTCACAAGATTTCCGCCGACGGGCGCACCGACAAAATCCATTTCGAAATATCCAGCGATTTGGCTGGATTTTAGGTCGGCGTCCACGCGCAGCGCCAGGCGCGTATTCTGCGGCGATAGACGGAATTCGCTGGTCGTGCCTGGAACCGTGTTGTCGTACAGGATGTTGTTAAAGTTGGTGGCCACGTTGCCGCCGTTGTTGCTCGATCTCCACACCGAGGTCAGTGCAGGGTAGCCGATTAGACGAATCTTCGCAGGGCCTAACTGGAGGGCCGGTGTGGTGGGCGTCACGTCGGCAATTTCCGGACCACGCTGCAACTCTTCCTCGACTTGCGTCTGCTGGGGGGTAAGCGGCTGTTGTTCACTTGGAACGGAGGATGGTTCATTTTGCGCTTGCAAGTAGTTGTCCGTCTTGAGATTTGTGGGCGGATTCGCCGTGTTACCGCTAGTCGCTTCTTGCACCAGGCTCACCAGCATCTTCTTTTGTTCCGTCAAGGCGGACTGCAGCGCCTGGATTTGCGCTTGTTGTTGCTCTAGCGCTTTCTGTTGCTGATCGACAATTAACTTCAGGTTTTCAATTTCGGCACTGTTGCTCGAATTCTGAGCCATTGCCGATAGGCAAGCGACTGAAAAACTCCAAAAAACGGAGACAACAGGAACAATACACTTCATGAGAAGACGCATCTTTAGACTTTTCATTATTCCTCTCCATGTTCTTCCCCCGCAGGCCGTTGCGAGGAGCTTGGGGGAAACGCATGGATTCTATACCTCTGCTCGCAGCGCCTAAACTTAGGAATTGATAAGCAGCGACTCCGAGAGGTTGTGAACGACGGCATTGGGATTGGGCCCAGCGCCTGATTGCAGCGTGACTACCTAACGAGCCAGACCGCGTTGTTGTTCACCGTTCGACTTCGAGTTCCCGCCGGGCAAGAGCTAAGCATTGGTTCCAGTTCCAGCCGCTTACTGGCACGCCACGTGGCCGAATTGGCGGCAGCCATGGCCAACGTGGCGTAGGAGGTTGCGGTAAGTGGCTCACATTCTCTTTTCTGACTCTTTTCTCCGCCGCCCCTATACGCTATACGCGTAAATGCTAAACTTAGTTTAAATATATAACTAGCACTAGGTAGACCACTAATATCCTCTACTTCGTAGAGGATGGCTTCGCCGTACTCAACTCATCCAGCTTCTTCTCAGCTAAGGCAAGTATCTTTTCAAAACCAATTTCACAGGAAACCTTATACACAGGGACACCTATCTTTTTCAGTGCAATGAGTCGCCCCGCCGCCTTGGCAAACCTGTAGCTTTCCGATTTGTTTATTCGTTCTAGGTAACGGATTGCTTTCGAAAAAGCTGCGATTGTATAATCGTTCCTCCTATAACTATCGATGCTCTCGCCCCGGCGTTAGAAAAGTATAGATCTCCAGCTTCCCGCTGGGTTTTCTAGCTCAATTAAATGCCGCTAGAAGCCAATAGGAGCCGCTAGCGCCGACGCTATTCGGCGGATGCGGGAATGGGTTAGATTGGTTTCGGAGAAAGGCGTTCGGGTGCGTTTCATCAGTGTCCTCACGAATTTTTTCGTCATAGAAAGAGACTCGGTACTTGCCGTCCGTAAAGATTATTCGCTCCCGCTTTCTGTAACCTCTAGATTTGGCCTTTCCAAACGTCATTCTCCGCTACTCACCATAATCTTCAGTATCTGTGTATACCTACGGACTCTACGGACTACCCTTACTGTTACCTCTACATTGTTTATAGGTATAAATAGTATTTCCCTCTGGACTGGCGCTGACTCGCGTTGCATCGCTGTGTATTCTTTCGACGAGCAGTCACCGTCGCTGCGGGATGATTTTTCAAAGACCGCCGCGTGATAAACTCTCGCAATGCCGCTCTCGGAAATTGAGGCAACATCGTCAGGAAAGTGGTTGACCGCTTCCTGAACCTGAAGGAATCGACTGAGCGAAAAGCTTTGGTAATCGAGTTTCAAGACCCCGATGCAATCAACCGCTTAATTGGATGGCACCTTCTGAAGACGTTGGACGGTAACTTTTATCTTCCTACGACTTTGTCGTTTCACTATTGCGAGATTCCTGAAGTGGAAGCGCTGGCAAAGCGCTCAGTAGAGGTACTCGCGCAGGTTCTAAGAAAGCAGTACATTGAGGACAGGCCCGACTTCACCCAACGGGAATCAGTGAAGAAATTGTGAACCTGAAAAACATTGGCACGCTTTGAGATGACTACGTTAGTCAACATGTCCCATGGCCTGTGCAGGATTCAACGGGTGGCATCATCAATTGGAAGTCCCCTTCCCCACCTTGCCGGTAAGCATTAATCAGGCATTGACCTCTCGATGTTGAGATGGATCTCGGCTTTACTGGGATTGAATTCCAGTATAAAAACTGGCGGGCTGCTTGCTCAGGAGGTTGTTATGAAAGTATTTGCCAGCCAGCGCTTTTTGGCTATCTATTCGGGGGTTCTTACGCTGGTTTTCGCGATCACGGTGGTTTGCGGGTTTGGAGCGCCGCGCGACGCGACGTTTGACCAAATCACGGTGCATCGGATCAATTTCGTCGAGCCGGACGGAACGCCGCGACTGATTATTTCCGATCGGGCCGAGTTTCCGGGCGAGTACATTCACGGAAAGGAATATCGGCGCTCTGACCGAAGCGTTGTTGCAGGAATGCTATTCATGAACGATGAAGCCACCGAGAATGGAGGGATGCTGTGGGGCGGGCGAAAAAATAGCGATGGGAAGATCGAGAACTTCGGGCACCTGAGTTTCGATCAGTACGACCAAGATCAAATCTTCACGATTGACTCGGGGCGAGAGGGTGAGGATAGGTTCTCCGGAATCCAGATTGACGACCGTGGCGACTATCCAATTCAAGAGGGGATCGAAGCGGGCTCACGGATAAAAGCACTACCGCAAGATCAACGGGAAGCAGAATTGAAGAAATTCCTCGCCACACACAGGGGTGACGCCAATCGGATTTACCTTGGACGTGCGCCGGATAAATCCGCGTCACTTCGCATGAAGGACGAGCAAGGGCGTGATCGCCTGGTGCTGCGCGTCAATGCCGAGGGCAATCCGGTTATTCAGTTCCTTGACGCGAATGGCAAGGTGACCAACGAATTTACGGGGAACAAGTAGCCTCGTGATTCGCGCTCCACTGGCGGCGAGCAGCTTCGTGCCTGATGAGAGTTTGATATAACCGGACAGTACTTTTTAGTAGTATTCCACTTTTCCGGTTAGCACGTTTAATCAGGTATGTGGCGTGCGACAATGCCTATACCCTGGAAAACAAGTCTCCACATCAACGCCCGCAGATTACGCTTTTCCATGTCCTCTGGGTCTCCTTCGTTATCGTTTGTGCGTTTTTCGCCGGTCGGAAACTCGTGCTCTATTGGGGTAAGGGGGGCTGGGTAGCGGGTGGGTTGATAGGGATATTCAGTAGTGTTTTGCTGGTCTATGCTTTGGTGGTACTGGCCGAGGTCTATTATCGGGCTCGGCCGCTCCGCCCGGCCTGTCGACAAGGAAAATGCCATTCTGCAGACTACGAGATTAAAATCGTGACAAAGGAAGGCTCTTGGGAATCTGAAAATCGATGCAAATGCGGTGAGACATATGTGAGGAGAGGAAATCGGTTCATGCTTCTCCGGTCGGATGGTTCCACTCAGCCGTATGTGTTGCGAAAACCATTTCACAACTGGGAACCTGATAAGTAGTCATGAAAAATCTAATTGACGTAAGGTGGATTAAATTAAAGGGCATGCTCTTTCTGTTGCTAGGGCTGCTTGCGGCGGCTTTCCTTTTCTACGAGCACCCCACGCTTAGCGTAGCGTTTCTGATGGTCGTTGCTGTGTGGTCATTCTGTCGGTTCTATTATTTCGCCTTCTATGTAATCGAGCACTACGTGGACTCGGGTTACAGATTTTCCGGGCTTCTATCTTTTGCTCTCTACCTGATACAGAAAAAAAAGGGCGCCCGGACCCGTGTGTGAGAGTTTCACGTTGTGCTTCTCAACACTATAGGAGCCTTGTAGTGTCTCTCTGGGATTTGCTGACTGTCCTCTGTTGCGAGATGCCTATTGTAGGTGCGGTGGGCTCGGCAAACCTCGCAAGAGTCTGCATCAAGTGGCATTCGGTTGTCGCGGGCGTTGTTGCCATACTCTGTGGCTTGCCTTTGACTGCTTTGCTTTTTCTCGTTTTCAGGACACGGTGGAACGGTGAGTGAAGCTCTAGCACGAGGCTGTGCGAGGATTTTTCTTCTGAAAGCATCGTGACGAATAACGCTTACGAGGAACAATGGAAGCGGATGCGGCGAATCCATCGCCAGCTTTTCCTTTATTTCTTGATTGGTCCGATTGGCTTCGCATTCAACCACTTTTTTATTGACCCTACGAACCGAGTGTCATTTCTAGCTACTCCAGGCTTTACGATATTCGTTGTGATTTGGCTTTCATTCGGCGTATGGACAGCTATTAAATACAACACCATGCCGTGTCCCCGGTGTGGGCGCCCTTGGAGAGGAGAGTGGTTCTCGCTATCGCGTGTGGGACCGTGGGGCGTCCTTTTCCTGCGTCACCAGTGTCCTCATTGCGGATTGGTGTTGCCTCAATGATTTGGGCTGACGGAATGAGACCGTGGGGGCTCTCTAGGGCGCTGCGAATGGGAGAATAGTGCCCGATTAGCCGGCACGACTTTGAACGGACATCCTCTTGAGTTACGATTTTTCTAGCAGGGCGTCCAGATATGAACAAAAAACTGGTGGCCGACGTCTCAGCCTCTGCAAGCTTAATCTGCCCGTTCTCATTCTGGCTCGGCTTTGGTCTTAGTCACATGCCAAGTCTTCCGCAGTTGAATCTCTCGCCCCTTCACTGGCTGGGAGTAGAAGCATTAGCAGTGGTTCTAGCTATCGTCGCGGCGCTACTTCGTTCAAGAATTTGGCCTGCTTCTCTAGCTGCTTCGCTGGCCATGTTATTGTTCACCATGTATGTTGTAGGTTCATAAAATCGTTTAGCGAAATTTGAGTACGGCGAGCCAAATGTTCAGTTATCCGACTCTAATCAGTTAGCCCACCAAAACGCCTTCGGACAAGGAAAAAGCTGACGGTAAAATAAATTACGCTGGCGACACACGGAGCAACTAAATTGCCAGACCATATGAACAATCCACCCAGCATAAGGCCGATTATCAACTCAGCGAGAGTGCCTCCCTGCCTGATCCTTGAAGGAAGTCCACTCAGGTGTGCCAAAAGGAAAGCGAATGCAGATAACAAATTTGCCATAACTGAGTTGTAGCCGTTCTGGTGCAAGGCAACTATACAAAATGCTCTCCAATACTCTTCGACGAAACCGCCGCTCAGGAAAACAGATATCCACAAAATAGTGGATCCATGTAGAAAATAATCGTTCATCTCACTCGATGCCGCAGAAGGTGACAGCAAAGAAAAAAGACGCCGAACCGCCAGCATTATTACGCCCCCGGCAATTCCTAACGCGACCGGCCCTACCCACACACCTGAACGTGGCGCAATGGGAACGACTTGCCAAAAGGAGCTTCCAGCAAGGCCGCGTAGAACGAGTAATAAAAGGGCATATCTAGCGAGGAGGAAGCGTCTCCCTGAATCTTCAGTTTTCCTAGCCAGATCTGGCGGCGGAAAAAATGATCGGTTTTCTCTGGCCCATCGCCCACCCGCGTTGAACCAATTGAAAACGAAAGTTACGATAGCAGGGTAAGCGGCAAGTGCAAAATATGCCTTAAGTTCACTCATAAGATGCCTTCGAAGATAACGCGCTTACCGCGTTTAAGAAGCTGTTTATTCGTTATAGGTCGAGACTCGCGGACCTGATGATTCTGCTTCCTACTGTGTATTCGTTTAAGACAGAATCGAATAGCTTCGGCTCTCTGATTTGTTTATTCGCTCTACCGTAGGACTACTCCCGCCATAGCGAGGACTGTGCAATCGTTCAAGTGATCGCCACTTCGCCCGAAAGCCCGGATTTGAAAAAAAGGCAAAAATTCACGTTCCGGCAGGCTTACGCTGCTCAATTAAAAGCCGCTAGGCGCTAATAGCAGCCGCTGGGGCCAACGCCTTTTGGCCGGATGCGGGAATATGTGGGATTGGTATCGGAAGCGCGGCGTTTGGAAGCGCATTATAATATGGTTTCGCAATATTTTCATTTCACAGTTTCGACCGGATTGTCGCCTCGCTCAACTTCTTCTCACTTTCTGAAAGCCAAACTTAACTCTTGATTCCAGAATTCTAGTACCTGCTCTTCATTCCATACTCTGTACCTGTATTCCAATACGGTGTGTAGATAGAGATAGTATTTACGTCCGGCAGGATGTGATGACCCGCGCATCGCCGCTGTGCATTCGTTCGACACGGACAAGCTGTCTATTGGAGTGCAAGCGCGATGTTTAATCGAACTCCTCCGGTTTGTGCTGCGTTAATCAGGAGTAGGACATCGAATGGGAATTTGGGGTTAGACTTGGGAATGACGAAAAGTATTTTGCTCGGCCTAGGTGCCGTCTTGGTGACGGCTACGTTGGCGATTATCGCGGAAATAATCGCATTTTTTGCGGGCCAGCCGCCCGCGGCAACGGGGTCGCCTAATTCGGAAGTTGGTATCGACCTCGTGGTCCTTGCAAAAGAGAAACTGTTTACCCCCACGGGTCACATGGCCGGAGCCGTCATCTTCACGCTTACTATCCTGGTGAGCACTCGACGAGGAACTCAACAGTCAGGACTTTGAATAAGTCGGCTATTCCACTTGTGCGGTTTGTGCGTTATCGGGCGCTAGACTGTAAAAATGCCGGTTCCGCAGAAGCGGCGTCGGTTCGCGTTTGACACCGCTGGTCGGGAGGAATACGCTCGGCTTTAAGGAAGTCCAAGACGGAAATCACCCTACTGAGGATTACACGATGCGGCTCACTAACATTGCGGCAAGCATTCTTACCTTGGTGTTTGCGGGATATGTAGGAGTCACGACGAAGGCACCATCCAATCAGCCATCGGGCCAACCATCGAATCAGCAGAATCCGCCGCAAGCTCAGGGACCGCTGCAAGTTCAGACCAACGTCGTCAACGTGTTCGCGACGGTTCGCAATAAGCAGCACGGGATCGTCACCGATCTGACCAAGGATGATTTCAGGGTCACGGAGGATGGCGTCGAGCAGAAGGTGGAATTTTTCCAGAAAGAAGTGAATATGCCGATTAGGCTGGGCATGCTGATTAACACCAGCGCCAGGATGGACCGGATGATTGACGCGGAACGTGACGCCGCTTCGCGATTCCTGCGGGATGTGATGCGTCCGAAAGACGAGGCCATGGTGATTACTTTCGACTTCGACGTGGACCTCGTTGCTGATTTGACGCAGGACACTTCCGTGCTCGCCAGTGCAATTCACAAACCCCGTGTGAAGCTGAAGCCGGTGGGCGGAGGCTGCGTGGTGACGGCTGGACCGTTTCCAGAAGAAAACAATAGCGGCTGCACGGTCCTCTACGACGCGATTTACCTGGCCTGCCATGAAGAACTGGCTACCGAAGCCGGACGGAAGGGCCTGATAATTCTGACCGACGCAGAAGATAGCGGTAGCAAAATGCGTTTGCAGGACGCTTTGGGGGCGGCGCAGCGGGCCGATGCGGTCATTCACGTGATTTTGATTTCGGATCGCATGGCAACATTCGGAACGGAACCTGGGGCGGCGCAGCGCATGGCGGAAGACACCGGCGGGCGCGTGATTGATGTGCACAACGAAGAGTTGCTGGAAAAGGCGTTCGACGCACTTTCCGAAGAACTGCGCTCGCAGTACGTGCTGGCCTACTATCCCACCAATGTCAAGCGCGATGGCGTTTTCCGCAAGATCCAGGTGACCGTGGCTCGTCCTGACGTGAAAGTTCTGGCACGCAAGGGGTATTACGCGCCGAGCACGTTGGGGAACTGAAAGCCCTCCGCACTCTTGACATCCTTGTCGTCATTGCCGCCGAAGTCGAATATGTGGAGCTTCATTACTTTCCGGGCAGCGTAGAAGAGCCGACCGGAGACTCCGTTTCGTCTGTCAGTGGACGATTAGAATCAGGGGTTAGCTGGGTGGATTACCCAATCTCCAGTGCACCGGTTGGTTTTCCGATTGGCTTTCTCCTACTATGTGAGTGCTGTGGGATACGTGAAATGAGAACCGTGCTGAAGCTACTGGTTGCCTTATTGATAGGAGCGCCCCCTCTGGCCGCTCAGTCAGTTCAGGACTCCTCAGTTGCTGCACAACCGCGAAACGCGACTTACTGCGAAATAGCGAAAGACCCAAAGGTTTACAACCATGAATTCGTGCGTCTGAGCGCTTTTCTGACGCACGGATTTGAGGATTTCGGCCTTGCTGAACCGAATTGTCCCGCTCCCCCGGTGCACTTCTCTATTTGGGTTATGTACGGCGGCAAAGCCGAGTCGAACACAGCCTATTGTTGTCCAGGAGAAACAGGAGGCGAACAAAGATCTGAGCCTTTGGTGGTAGAAGGAATAAAAACTCCTCTTGAGAGCGACGCAATGTTTCAGCAGTTCACGGATCTTCTAAAGAGAGAGCGCGACACCACCGTGCGCGTCACGGTTGTGGGGAGATTTTTCTCCGGAAAAAAGCTAGCGATTAATGGTTCGACATATTGGAGAGGTTTCGGACATCTTGGTTGTTGCAGCCTGTTTGTGATTCAGCGCGTGGAGCGCTTTGAACCGCACACAAGATCCGACCTCGATTACACGTCAGAGGCGGGCTGGTATGAGAAGGAAGGGTGTAAAGCCAGCAGCTTCCGTTGGGTTAGGCATATCTCGATCTCCGATGGGACGGCGGAACAGGCTATTGGAGAGCAAAGGTTAGCCGACGGCGGCGCGCAAGCTTGGGCATTCGACGACCCCCGACGAGTAGCGGTCGAATCATTGAAGCCCTACTATAAAGACCAAGTCCCGACTCTCCGCGAAATAACAAAGAGTCCTGAGCGACAAGTATTCAGCTGGAGAAATGGCAAAAAGTCCATAGCTATCGTTGTAATTCGACCTTACTGGCTTTCGTTCTACGCAAGTGGAAGTGCCGTTGCTTGGGTAAGTACGACGATTAAAGAGGCAGACTGCGATTTAGTCGGATAACCGGACATTTCAAGTAGATCTTTATTTGTCCGGTGAGCGCAACGTTAATCAGCGGCTGTTCCCACAGTCTCAGTCCTCTGTGTATATTTGGGCGGGCGAGTTCCGAATGTTTGCGGCAATGATTTTGGGCTTGGTCTACACTGAAGATGTTAGGCAAACAGATTGACGACAGACAAAACACTTCTTGCTGACGAACCGGAACCTCTCAAAACGCGAGGGAATTCCCGGAGCGTTTACTCCTGGGTTCCGAGCGCCTTCTTGGGCGCATTTCTTACCGTTATTTTACTGGGAGCGGTGATATGGCTGTCTAGCGGGCTCGGGCTGTTGCACCTGATGGGCGTTTTGCGCGGGGGACGCACGCAGTTCAATGTGGATCAGCCGACCGTGGTTCATCAAATTCAACAACTTCAGCGGCTGGAAACCGTGAACTATACGATGGACAAGATTATTTCGGGCGAACACGCGAATGCTTATCTGCCGAAATTCCTGGCGGGTGATCGCTTACTCCTAGTGGTGCATGGAGAAGTGGTCGGGGGCATCAATCTCGCGAATTTGCAGTCAAGCGACGTGCTAATACAAGAGCAGAAAGTGTCGATTCACCTACCTGCTGCGGAGGTCTTGAGTACGCGAATCGATAATGCAAGAACGCGAGTATATTCACGTGACACCGGACTTTTCTCTTTCCCGGACCCCAACCTTGAAAGCGAAGTCCGTGAAGAAGCTGAGCGCCAACTCCTGCGAGCCGCGGTGCAAGATGGCATCCTCAAGATCGCTGCGGACAACGCGCGAGTCACAATTTCGGGCATGTTAAAGGGCCTGGGGTTTCACGAAGTGGATATCCACTAGGATTTTCGGATGAGCTTACATGCCGTCGCCTAAGTCCCGATTTTAATAGAACTGGATGGTTCATTTTCCTGTCAGACGCGGCGTATTATGGACTATTAACACTTCTGATTCTTTCCTTGCTAACGCATCGCCGTACAAAAATATCCTGACTGAAATTCATCTCGGATTCGGTTCGGCCCGAAAATCATACTGCCTGATAAGTCGGATAATCTACTTTTCCGGTGTGCCCATTAATCAAGACTTAGGCGCTTCCTGTCCGCACGGAGATTTCATTCCACCTTTTGCGCGATTTCAAGCTGAATGCGTTTAGCTAGTTGCAGCAGCGCTTCGCCGTAATCGCCTGTTTTGAGCATGGGCACCATCTCTCGCCCTAGACGATCAGCCTCTTCGTCGGGCAGTACAGATTCAAGGCCGAGGCCAACGGCAATGCGGTATTGCCGATCCATGACGGACAACAGAATCAGAAGTCCCCGATTCGTTCCTTTGTGCCCCACACCCCAGAGGTTTGCCAATTGAGTTGCAAAATCTTTGATCGGCTCCCCTTCGAGCGACTCAATCGTCACGATGGCTATTTGAATTTCCTTTTTCTGGTCTAGGTCCTTACAGATCAGATCGAGTCGCGATTTATCCTCCGAATCGATGACTCCGGCGAAATCGTTTACGTACCCAGTGGGCTTATAACGATAGACTGGCTTTTTTTCAAGTTCTTGCGACGCGTCTGATGTGGGTAGCCCGCCCTGCGTGAAAACAACCGACACCGTGGTATCCACTTGAACCGCTTTGCCGTTGATGAGCGTGGGTTTGTACCTCCATTGGCGCACAGCGTCCATAGCGGACTTCATCAGCAGGGGTGGCCCGGAGACATATTGAAGGTCCTGAACTGTGCCGTCTGTGCCGATGATGCAGTGAAGGAGGACTGTACCGCTAACGTGTGCACTCTTCGCAACCGCCGGGTAAACGGGCGCGACTTGATACATCAAACTTGTTTGAGCCACATTTCCACCAACGCGAACCGGATGCGTAGTTTCTGCGTCTGCGGAGCTGTGCGAGGAAGGCTCCGGTGCGGAAGATTGTGACGTTGGAGTTCCCTGCGGCGAAGATGTCTGACCCTGCGCGAGAGCTGCTGTCGCCATCAAGATTACGAGCGCGAATGCGCTTGCGAGCGGCGTGCCCACCTTTTGTACCCTTGCTAACTGCGGTGGACAGATCAATAACAGACGAGTAAGCCAAGAGGTCTTTAACGGTATCGCCTTCACTTCAAATGTTCCTTGAACCGAACGTACGATAGCTTTCTATCACAATTCGGAGCTTGTGCCTGATTAGACTCTTTGCGTATTCTCGGCGTATTAGTGGTGTTGTTTTTTGCGGCTCTAGCCACCGTAGCTTCCTTGTGTTCAGGAGGAAACTCCGACACTATTTCAGTCAGGCTCTTTGATGGAACGACCGGCAAGCCTATGGCCCGGGTCTCGATACTGGTGGGAGTGCCAGCGGGAAATAAGAACGCGAACCAATTAAGAGATATTACAAATTCTCAAGGTACTGCAAGATTCAACCTCTCCGACCTGATTCCTGACCAAATCCATCCAAATTCTGGGCCTGATGTCGTCATGTGTCCGAGCTGGACGTTCACAACCGAGCAAATCTTGAAGACCGGAGTTATAGCTGATAATAAATGCGCGGGTAAGAATTTCGAGTACGACGGGCATCCGATACCAGGGAATTGGTTGTATTTGCAAGGCGCTTGAGCATGTGGGAAAGATTCTGGCGTGCCTGGTAAGTTCATACAGTCCGTACGCGCGTTAACCATGCACGGCTACGAGACAGTCACCATCGTCTGAGCCTAAATCTTTCCTTGGTATGCGTCGTACCGTTGAAGCCATTGAATTCTGTTGGTCTCTATGTACCGAACATCGTTCGAGGGTTCAGACACGGGACTCTGACTGAGGAATTCTGCAAGAGTTCCACCACGTATCCAATATCCATTGGCGTCGAACCGAAGGATTGTGGCGTCCATTATCGTGTCGTGCCCATGTATTTTGAAAACGACACGTTGGTTTAAGAGCGGGTCAAGTTGCATGCCTCTGCCTCATTGGGTTGACTGGTCCGGGTACTCTAATTCTAAGTTCGTCCTGCGCTACGAAGGTCGCTTGAGCAGAGAATCGAGCTTCTTGGTCCATTCTTTGTCACTAAGGTCGAAACTTAGCGTTTGAAAACAGTCACAATCTTCAACCTGACAACGCATTTCTCCGCCCTTGGCAAGGTCGTTGCTGTCGTAAGCTATTACCACATGCGGGTCAAAGGGATGACCGCATACTTTGCAGTTTTCGTTCTCATCGTCACGGGCGTCGGGGTTGTGTTTGTTCATGGGATTGATTTATCACATTGAGCGGCTCTGGCCAGTACGTTACATCTGTAATCTTTGCTACCGACTACCGACACCCTATTGGTTGTCGGTTTCCGACAGGCGCGTCATGAACGCGCGGTTCCATATTCTTTCTATCCGCGTAAAGCCGGTTAATCCTTGGCTGAATAACCCAAATTCCTACTGGAAAAAACCAAAGAAGAAGAAATGGTCCCGCATAATCGAAGAACGAAGTCGTCGGCTTGCCCGTCTCTGCCACTACAAGACTGTTAGATACGAAATATAGATTGTGCAACATACAGAACAGAGCCAACAGGTGCGGCAGAAAAATAATGGCGAACGCCCGTGCCGAATCCAAGTGGTCGAAGAAGGCTAAGGAGGCGACAGCATAAACAGCGGAGTAGATGAGGGTAAAGCGAAAGGAAGGAATTTTAATTCTCAACGGCGACGGAAGAATCGAATGCAAGAACGAACCCATTGACCACAACCAAGCTAAATAAACGTAGATGACTGACGCGCTGGCCAACGCAGATGGAAGAGAAACTGTTAATGGCGCGAAATGCAAAGCCACTGCTTCCGCTACAGAACTGATGCAGAATACTAAGAAAACCTGCCAATGCTTGGCACGGAGAAAAAATGTCTCAATCGTGCTCATGTTTTTTCCGAACCCCGTCACCTCTTCGCGAAATTGACCCGCAATGAGCGTTTATATCATGGTACAGAGGGGTTACATTACTGGTACTTATTAACTCCTTCTATGAGAAGGCCGATCGATGTCAGGGCACAGTTTTGGGTTTGCTGTTCGTGCCATGATTTTCTTTCTATTCAGCCAAGCCGCCCCTGTCGCCATCCTTCTATCCGCACTCTTTAGTGAGCGATATTCGCTCGGTGATGAGAGGAGGCTCCGTTATCGACTTTTCCGGCTTGAGTAAGCCCACGATCGTGAGTGCTTTCCGCTGTTTTTGGGACTTTCGGGTGAACGAGTTGCGATATAGTTATTATGCGTATGGATTCAGTTAGCTTTAGACGTCGTCTCACGGAACGTACGGAGGGAGCAGCAAGATTTTGCGTGAAGTTCGGTTTGATCTTGCTGTTTGTCACGTGCTGTTCACTAGCCCTCGTATCGTACGCTTGGGGACAGACCGAATCTGTGGCGTCAGTCAGACGAGACAATCTCACTGCTAAAGATGCCAAGGCTCTCGAAGAAGGATTGAACCTAAACCCCGACAATCTCGCCGCACGAGACCAACTCATTCGCTACTACTTCGAAGAAACGCTCACGTCTCAAGCGCCGGAACTCGAGGAAAAAAGGGACAAGCATATTTTCTGGCTGATCGAACACCATCCTGAATCCGAGATGGCGGGTGAGCCCGAAACGGATATTGTGCCGACGACCTCCGAAAGTATGGAGGCATACCAACGCGGGAGGCAGTTGTGGCTGCAGGCGGTGGACAAGCATCCGGACAATCAGCGAATTCTATGCAATGCTGCGCAATTCGTCTTGTTATTCGATCGAAAGATAGGACAGGAACTACTGGAAAAAGCGGTGGCGCTCGATCCCGGCGACGTACAAGCCGGGTCCAAGCTGGCCCAATCATACGAGCTCGAGCGAGCCCAAGTCACTTCGCTCGGCGAGAAGACATCGTTGGCGCAAAAGGCGTTGTCGGTTCGAGAGCGCGGACTGGAACGGGCTGACAGCGAACATCGATTCTATGAATTGAAGGACCTGGCCTTCTCCGCATTCGAAGCCGGTGAAATCGCGAAAGCTCAACAGTACGCGTCGGAGCTTTTGCAAGCCGCCCCAGAATTCAAACACGATTGGAATTACGGCAACGCACTTCACAACGGAAACATTATTCTCGGGCGCATTGCGTTGCGGCGCGACGACATCGCGGGCGCCAAGGAGCATCTGCTCGCGGCGGGCCAGACGCCCGGGTCGCCACAGCTTAATTCCTTCGGTCCGAATATGATTCTCGCGAAAGAGCTTCTTGAAAAGAATGAGCGCGATGTGGTCTTAGCTTATCTGGAGTCCTGCGAAAAGTTTTGGAAGATGGACCGCGGTAAATTACAGAGTTGGATCGCTACGATAAAGGGAGGGGGAACGCCCGATTTTGGCGCCAACCTGCTGTATTAACATCAACGCAGTGTCCGCATGATCCCGAATGGCCTTCCAATCCCGCCGAATTGGATGGACCCTGGTGTTGCGCCTTTGCTCCTAACTCCGGATGAGTCGGATAACCGGAGAAGTGATTCTTTATTTGTCCAGTTTGCGTTAATCAGGCATCTGAATATTTGAACGCTCGGTCTGGTTGTTACCTTGCCACTGATGTCGGTGTCCGATAATTTCAGTTCCGCTATACTGTGCGGCGAGGAGGCATGGTCACATGAGTCGAGCGTGGATTCGTGTTTCAATAGCCCTGCTCGTGGTACGAACTTTCGGCGCGGAAGGCTCGGCCACCGGCCGCATAGCAACGTCAAAATCCGAACCTTTTCTGCACACACCGCAGAAAAAGTTCGGCACCCGCACAGGTCGGAACTAAGTAGTGAACTGGTGGTGTGGCACTATCCGCTCGGGCCATATCGAGTCGCAAAATCATGGAGAAACTGGTGGCCCATCCGCCTATGCTAAAGAGCCATTGTTTCCCGTCTTTATTGCTAGTGAGGCTGTTGCATAGGGAGGGATTGGACATAACCCTTTGGACCATAGTCGAAGTAGCTCATTAGGCCGTTTGGATCTTTCAGGAAATTTTGCCGGATCTCTCTGCGCGCGCCGAGATTGTATCCGAACTCGAGACGCTCTCGATTCCCGAAGGTCTGGCTGGCAATCATATTGAGCGAAGTATATTCATTCGTGATGACCGGAGTTCCAGCGGCATCGACAACGGAAAGCATTTCATTTCTGTCGTTGTAGGTATAGGACTCTGATTGGCCTTCCGAATCGCGCACCCTCACTAGCTGTCCGCTGGAATTGTAATCGTACTGCACGGAACGACCTCCTGAGCCCGTAATTCGGTGAAAGCGGTGCGCGGCGTCGTGTTCAAAGTGCAGCCATTTTCCCGAAGGCGTGACGATACTAAGCAAATCGCCGGAATCGTCGCGGGCCATCTCATATTTATGTCCGGTAGGATCGACGAAGCCAGTCAGCACAGTTACGTCGATGTCCTGAGCTTTTGCGCGATAGGGAAAATAGTACGTCCATCCATCCTTGGTCATAACGCGCCAGCCCGCCCCTTCAAAGACGGCGTTGGTGAATCGTCCCGGAGTCGTAGCCCGATAATTTTCGGAAGGTTCGCCAGGTTTAGCATTTATATGCACGAAGTGAACGCGGCCGCCACCCTCCTGAATTAAGTCGACGAAAGCATCCATTTGACCTATCAGGAAAATGTCCAGAGAGTCCATGGTTCCGGCGCCGAACTGGCGAGGTCGATCATCGCCATTGATATAAACGCGCGCAAACTGGAGAGGGTATTCGTCATCAAAGTAGAAATCGATCTTGCGGTCCAAAAATAGTCCAACGGAGAGATCTGCATTGAAATATTCCATGTGGGTGTTTGGCGCAGAATAGCCCACGCCATCCATGGTCCAGGAAGTAGGTTTGCCCGGAGCGACAGTGATGCCAATCAGGGGTGCTCCTCCATTTTGCAATGAGACCCAGTGGCCTTTCGCGCCGATGATTTGGCCGCTCATATAATCCACCTGTTCGCCCGAAAGTACGCCCGCACTGAGAAGGCTGGTGTAGTCGCTGCTGAGCGGCAAATTGAAATATAGAATGGCGATATTCTTCGTAAGCATCTTCTGAAGCCGGCTTGCCAGCAACTCCTTGTTCCATTTACCGGGGTAATCGGTAGGCTGCAAACGCGCAGCGGATACAACGGCGAAGCGCCCTTCGACACGGAAGTTCTCGGCATAACTCCAGTCAAATGCGCCGATGAACATGTCCTGTGAGGTGACGCCAACGAGAATGGCGGACGGATCGCTCGATATATTCCGATATGAACGAGAAATTAAATCGATACATTTTTCGGCGACATACTGATGACGCTTCTGGTCCTGCTCTGCAGGACTTAGCTGAACCGGAGAGAGAATCTCGACGTCAACGCCGAGCTTGGCTCGGTAATACGCAGGCGCCCAATCCAAGGATTCATCCGGCGCGAGACTAAGAGGAATGAGATAAACCTTCTTTGAGTTCACGGGAGAAAGTCGTAAGCGGGAGGGAGTCGGAGTCAGGTCAATTATTGACCCACCCTTCGCCGGCGCGAAAGTCAGACGAGAAAATTCCCATGCACTCCCGATACGATTCGCGACTCCGTAAAGCTTGCCGATTCCAGCCGAGCCTTCTAGGGCGACTGACCATTCCGCGAAGTCCGAGCCATAGCTCCGCAGCGCTGAACCGATCGGAAAACCGCGGGTCTCGATTGCCGTACCGAGAATTTTTTCCAAAGCGGGTGAGGACTTGGCAAGGTTGACGGAACGGCGGTAGGCATCGGACGTCAGCAAACGGCCATAGAAATACAGCGGTAACGCGAGCCACAAGACGTGCACGAGAAGATTAATTTTTAACGATCGACTGCGTTCCTTGGCCTTGGTGGAGGGAGTATTCGGTTCATTAGGGACATATCCATATCGTGGAAGGGTTGCCGCGCCCGAAGAGGAATCGTCTCTTGTACTCGTCATTTAGTCTGAATATCAAGTTAAATGGACGCATGGTATGGTACTCAGGCGTTAAGATGTCCTTTTGATTAA
>Ga0207015_1164_pt1 | contig 17882 bp, 13 predicted proteins | sample Alteio_BWMinCont_53_FD_153486 | JGI IMG/M metagenome (GOLD analysis project Ga0207015, IMG submission 153486) | Enriched cells from forest soil in Barre Woods Harvard Forest LTER site, Petersham, Massachusetts, United States -... | ecosystem: Environmental > Terrestrial > Soil > Temperate forest >...
TTTTTCAGCGATGGGAGTAGTGGCGCCGGTGGTGAAGCCGGATTGGACCTCGATCATTTCTTTGTAAATTTCGCGGGCCAATTGTTTTTCGGAGTCGGGGCGGGTGGTTTGGGCGTGGGAGGCAAAGGCGGAGAGAAGGAGTATGAATGTGGATTGCGAGACGCGTCGAAGTTTGGTTTGCATGGCGGGGCATTCTGGCACGGAGAGGGCTGTTCTGCAAACGATGTGTCGACTGTCGATGCCGTGGGCGGGTTTACACCGAAGGACCGCCTCAGAAGGCGTCCCTACAACTGCAGAGTCGACAAGCGGCCGCGACCTTGCCGAGACGGGGTGCGAAGATTACATCAGGTTGAGAGGGTCGACGTCGATGACCGCGGCGGTTGGGGGGATTTGGTGGGAGTCGGCGTAGGAGATGGCGCCGGAGAGGAGTTTGGTGAGCAGGGCGCGCTTGGGGGATTTGAGCAAGAACTGGAAGCGGTGCTCGCGCTTGAGGCGGGAGAGCGGTGCGGAGGCTGGGCCCAGGACGCGGAGGCCCTTGCCGTCGTGCGGGGAGAAATACTCGGAGAGTTGGCGGGAATAGCGGATGGCGTTTTCCAGGCTGGTGTCGCGCACGATGATGTTGGCGAGCGCGGTGAACGGCGGGTAGGCCATCATGCGGCGGAAGCGCAGTTCGCGTTCGAAGAATGCAGAATAATCCTGGCGGACGGCGTCCTGAATGGCGTAGTGGTCGGGGTAGTAGGTCTGGATAAGGACGCGGCCGGGGAGATCGCCGCGGCCAGCGCGGCCGGCGACTTGGGTGAGGAGTTGGAAGGTACGCTCGGCGGCGCGGAAGTCCGGCATGGTGAGCGAAGAGTCGGCGCTGATGACGCCGACGAGAGTGACGCGGTGGAAGTCGTGGCCTTTGGCTAGCATTTGCGTGCCGACGAGGATGTCCAGCGCGCCTGCAGCGAATGCGCCTAGCGTTTCCTGGTATTGGCGCTTGGTGCGGGCGGTGTCGCGGTCCAGGCGGGCGATACGCGCGCCGGGAAATTCTTTGCGGAGGCGTTCTTCGAGTTGCTCTGAGCCTTCGCCGAAAAAATAGACGTATTGCGATTGGCATTTGGGGCATTGCTTGGGGATTTGTTGCGTGGAGCCACAGTAGTGGCATTCGAGGCGGTTGCGGGATTTGTGGTGAGTCATGGAGATGCTGCAGTTGGCGCATTGCACAGAGGCACCGCAACTGCGACACAGCACGGACCAGGAGTAGCCGCGGCGATTGATGAGGATGAGGGCTTGGGTTTTGTTGGCCAGGCATTCTTGCAGTCCGGCGTGAAGAGCTGCGCTGATGGGGCTGGTTTGATGGGTTTGCTTGAAGTCTTCGCGCAGGTCGATGATTTCGACTCCGGCGAGCGGGCGGGCGGCTACGCGGGAAGCCAGGGTGATGAGTTCGTATTTGCCGGACTGGGCGTGGTGATAGGTTTCTAGCGAGGGCGTGGCGGAACCGAGAAGGGCTACGGCGTTTTCCAGTTTGGCGCGGACGATAGCGGCGTCGCGGCCGTGATATTTGGGAGTTTCTTCCTGCTTGTAACTGTTTTCCTGTTCTTCGTCGACGATGATCAGGCCGAGATTTTGCAGCGGCGCGAAAATGGCGGAGCGCGTGCCGACAACGACGCGAGCTTCGCCGTTGCGGACCCGCCACCATTCACGGGCGCGCTCGACGTCACTCAGCGCGGAATGCAGGACAGCTACTCCTTCAAAGCGCGCACCGAACCAGGCGCGGCACTGGCGGCCTACCCAAAGAGTCAGCGCAATTTCCGGAACGAGGATGATGGCGGTTTTGCCGCGAGCGAGCGTTTCCTGGACGGCGCGAAGATAGACCTCGGTTTTGCCGCTGCCGGTAACGCCGTGGAGAAGCAGCGTGCCGAATTCGCCGAGCTCGAAACGGGAGCGAATGGCCAGCATGGCGGATTCCTGATCGGGGTTGAGTTCGTGGGCGGGTGGAGTGTAGCCGGTGTCAAAGGGATCTTCAGCGGGGTCGATCGTCTCGTCCCAGGATTCGATGAGGCCGTCTTTTTGCATGCGATCGATTACGGAGCGGGAGACTTTCGCGAGCTTAAGAAGTTGGGCTAGCGGGAGGGCGCCGCGTTCCGTGGTGAGGAGATGGCGGACACGCTCTTCTTTTTCGCCGAGAGATGACGGGGTATCGGACTTGGGCGCGTCGGTTGGCGATTTCCAGGCTACGACGCGCTGCGTCTTGCGTTCGCGCGACTGAATGACCTCGCGCAGTTCGATCAGGCCGCGGCGCTGGAGGCGGGGGATTACGGTGTTGAGATTGATGTGGTCGGAGCGGCGGAGTTGGATGGGAGATTTTTTGATGTAGAGGATGGCTAGGAATTGGGCTTCTTCGAGAGCGAGCGGAGTGGCCAGCGAGCTGGCGATGGAGTTGCCCGGTGCGTTTGGGGAGGCCAACGAATTGGCGTGCTCGGCGATTAGGTCCGATCCGGCTTGGGTGATGACGACTAGGCGCTGCGTTTTTAGCTCAACGAGGGGCGGGAGCATGGTGCGGAAGACTTCGCCGATGGGCGCGACATAATAGTTGGCTAGCCATTGGGCTAGTTCGATGAGCTTGGGAGTCACGGCGGGGGTGAAGTCGAGAAGTTTGGTGAGTTCGCGGATCTTGGTCTTGGGCGGCGCAGAATCCGCGAGTTCGACTACTACGCCTACCATCGATTTTTTGCGGAAGGGGACGAGAACGCGGTGGCCCGGTTGCAGTGAATCGCTGAGGTTGGCTGGGATGGCGTAAGTGAACAGCGTGCGGAGCGGGACGGGGAGCGCGACGTTGCAGTAAGGGACGGACATTAGGAGTGGGTAGTTTAGCAGGCGGGAGGAAGAGGTGAGCGATAGGGGGCAGAACACGTGGGATTTGGGTAGCACAGGCACTCCTGCCTGTGCGGCGTTACGTTCTGCGTCTCGCTTCTCGCGGAGCCACCTCGATGTGCTGTCAGCTGCACAGGCAGGAGTGCCTGCGCTACTGACGGGAGATGAGGAGAATGCCGGAGAAGATGGCGAGGATGCCGAGCCACTGGAGGCGGGAGATGCGCTCGTGGAGGATGGCGGCGGCGTAGGCGACGGTGACGGCTCCATAGAGAGAGGCCAGGACGCTGACGACGCTGACCTGCTCGAGCTGCATGCCACGATTGTTGAAGCAGTAAGCGGTGGTGTCGAGAACGGCCATGCCGGCGACGAAAGAGCGCGCGCCACGGACTGGCGGGGCAGCGGACTGGCGGGAGACTAGCATCACGGCGAGAGTGGCGACGGCGCTGACGAGGCGGATAATCCAGACGGAAGGAAGCGCGCCGACGATGGGCACGAAGCGGATGCCGACGAGCCAGAACATGACGCCCATGGCAACCGCGGAAGCGAGCGCCCAGCGGAGACCGGTTATTTCTCTCGCCGCGTTATGGGCGGAGACAGGCGCGGATTTGTCGAGGGAAGAAGCGTCTTCGCGGGCGACGAGAATCGCCCCTGCCAGGACGAGGACAATGCCGAAGGCACGGGCAGTGTTGAGGCGTTCGCCGGTCAAGAGTGAGAGCAGCACAGTGATGACGGGGTAGGAAGCGGAAAGCGGAGCGACGACGGCCATTTTGCCAAGCTCGAAAGAGCGATAGATGGAAAGCGTGGCAACGGTGTTGAGCGCGCCAGCGAAAAGGCCCCATACCCAGGGGCGAAGGCCGGAGCCATCAGCAAGATGTCCCCAGCCGCCGAGAAATGGAAGAGCGGCGGAGAGCAGGGCGAAACCCAGAAGCTGCATGTAGAGTGTGGTGCGCAGCGTGCCGGTGCGGCGAGTGGCGAAACGCGCGAGGAAGTCCGAACTGCCCCAACTGAACGCGGTAAGCAAACCGAAGAGGACACCCATTGTGAGTTAGGCGGACTTGCCTTTTTTCACTTCGAGGCCAAGGACGGCCATTACTTTTTGCAGATCTTTCCACACTTCGGCTTTTGCGCTGGGATTGCGGAGGAGATACGCGGGGTGATAAGTAGCCATGAGTTTGTGGCCGCGGAAATCCAGCCACTGGCCGCGGAATTGTGAGATGCCGCGATTGGTTTCGAGAAGAGTTTGCGCGGCGCAAGCGCCCAGGCAAACGATAACTTTGGGCGCGATGGTATCGAGCTGGCGCAGCAGAAACGGCGAACACTTTTCGATTTCGTCTTTTTCCGGTAGGCGATTCTCCGGCGGGCGGCATTTGACGACATTGCAGATGTACACGTCCTGGCGGCGCATGCCCATGGCTTCGATCATTTGGTTGAGGAGCTTTCCGGCGCGGCCGACGAACGGGAGGCCTTGGGCGTCTTCATCGGCGCCGGGGCCTTCGCCGACGAAAATCAGCTCGGCTGTAGGATTGCCGTCGGCGAAGACGATGTTTTTGCGCGTCTTGTGGAGTTTGCAGCGAGTGCAATCGCCGAGGTCTTCGCGGATTTTCAAGAGCGTGTCGCCGGGGATTTTATTGACGGCGTCGAAGAGAGATGGAGCCGCGGCGCGGGGCGGCAGGACGAGAGCCGGGGCGGCGGCGGGAGAGGCCTGGCTAGAGCCAGAGCGTACGACAGGATTGGGACGTGACGTCGTCTTGGGCAACGGAGGTTCCTCGTAAGAAACTCTGGACGCGGCGGCGGGCGCGACCGGCATGGCTGGGCTGGCGTCCACCGCTGACGCACGAACGGCAGGATCTTTGTAGAATTGGCGAATGCCGAGATCTTCGTAGTAATGCAGGCGGGCGGCGAGTTTTTTCTCGATGGCTTCGGAGAGAGGCGGCATCGGTCAGGCCCGCGTGCGCTGTGCAGCGGCGCTAGTGCGAGCGGTGGCACGGAGGCGCAGGACTTCGTCGAGGATACGGTTGGCGACTTCTTTTTTCGTGAGCTTGGGCAGCGGGAGGTCGCGGCCGTCGCGGCTGAAAAGCGTGACGATGTTGGTATCGAGGTCAAAGCCGGCGCCTTCGGCAGTGACGTCGTTGGCGACGATGAGATCAGCGTTCTTGGCACTGAGTTTCTTGCGGGCGTTTTCGGCGACGTGATCGGTCTCGGCGGCAAAACCTACCACGATGGTCGCCTGCTTGTTGCGCGCAACCTCGGCGAGGATATCGGTAGTGGGCTCGAGCTCAATCGACAAGGAGTCGCCGGTCTTTTTGATTTTGGTTGCGGATTGTTGGGCTGGGCGATAGTCGGCGACGGCGGCTGCGAGAACGGCGATGGAGCTGGAAGAAAAGCGTTCAACGACGGCGCGATGCATGTCGTGAGCCGAACGCACATCGATGCGCTCAACGCCAGCGGGTGTGTCGAGCGCGGTTGGTCCAGTGACGAGAAAAACCTTGGCGCCGCGCTCGGCGGCGGCTTCGGCTACGGCATAGCCCATTTTGCCGGACGAGCGATTGGTGATGTAGCGGATCGGGTCGAGGTCTTCGCAGGTCGGACCCGCGGTGATGAGCACGGTATCGCCTTGCAGATCGCGCTGCGACTTCAGCACTTCGTGCACGGCGGCGACGATAGCTTCTTGTCCGGCGAGACGTCCGGCGCCAGTCATTCCGCAAGCGAGATAGCCTTCGTCGGGATCGACAATTTTTGCGCCGCGAGCGCGGAGCGTGGCGACATTGTCCTGCGTGGCTGGATGATTCCACATGTTCACATTCATCGCAGGAGCCAGGATTACAGGCGCGGTGGATGCGAGGTAGAGCGTGGACAGAAAATCATCGGCGATGCCGCGAGTGAGCTTGGCGAGAATGTCGGCGGTGGCTGGCGCAACGAGCAGCAAATCGGTGCGCTGGGCAACCGCGATGTGTTCGATGGCGCTTTCGAGATTGGCTTCGCCATCAGCGCCGCCAAAAAGATCGGTGATGACTCTCTGGCCGCTGAGAGCAGCGAAGGTGAGCGGCGTGATAAATTCCCGTGCCGAACGGGTCATGACCACTTGCACGGTGAAGCCATCCTGTTGGAGGCGGCGCACCAGTTCCGCGGCTTTGTAAGCCGCAACTCCACCGGTTACGCCAAGAGTGATGCGCATGGTTCGCCTGCGCGGCTACTTGCGCCGCTTGTTGCCGTCCTTGTCTTCGTCGATGGAAGACGGCTCGGTGAAATCGTACTCGAGCAAACCGTTCTCGACCTCCTCGCAGGCAATGCGAGTGGGCTTAAGGGTTCTCGGATTTTCCACTAACGGCGGAGCTCCGGCCATCAACTGGCGGGCGCGCCGAGCAGCGAGAACTACGTACGCAAACTGGCTCTCGGGAGCTTTGGTTTGCACGGTCATCTCAGTCTTTCCCTCCAAAGGATGCCAGAAGCTGTTCCACTCGGGGCCGGCGCCGAGCGCTGGTGCAGCGCAGAGCGGTTACAATCGATTGCGCTTCCAAGCTGGCGCGATCGACATTTTCATTCACCACGCAAAAATCGTAATACTTGCCGAAAGCTGCAATCTCGTCGCGGGCTTTGGCTAGACGCCGGGCGATTTCTTCGTCGGCATCCTGACCGCGGCCACGCAGCCTGCGCTCCAGTTCTTCGCGCGAAGGCGGCAAGATGAAGATGGCCACCGATTCCGGCAGCTTCTCTTTTACCTGCGCGGCACCCTGTACGTCAATTTCCAGGACCAGGTCCAGGCCGGACTTGCGGGACTCCTCGAGCCATTTCTTCGGCGTGCCATAGGAATGCTTGCCGAAAACTCTGGCGTATTCGAGGAATTCACCGCGCGCGACCATGGCATCGAATTCTGCTTCGCTGACAAAATCATAGCACTTCCCACTGGCCTCGGTCCCGCGACGCGGCCGGGTAGTACATGAGACCGAAGGCATGGTGCCGGGCAGTTCGAGAATTCTCTGAACCAGCGTGGATTTTCCGGAACCCGACGGACCGGAGACGATCAATACGAGCGGGGCGAGCTCGGTTTTGGCGCTGGCGGTCATTCTATGTTCTGTACCTGCTCGCGCAATTTTTCAATCTCCGCCTTGATTTCCAGTGCCAAGCCGGTGATGGCCAGCGCTTCGCTTTCCACGCCGGGCGTCTTCGACAACATGGTGTTGGCTTCGCGATGCATTTCCTGCAACAGGAAGTCGAGTTTCTTTCCGAGTTCTCCGGCGCCGTCGAGCAGCTTGGCGAATTGCTGCAGGTGGCTGCGCAGGCGGTCTAATTCTTCACTGACATCGCTGCGTTGCGCAAGCAGCGCGGCCTCCTGAGCGATGCGCGCGGGATCGATGGCCACCGTGGCCAGCAAATCCTTGAGTCGGGATTCCAAACGTCGCGCAAACGCGGGCATGAGCTTGGTGGTGAGTTCACGAACCTGCTCGGTGAGGCCGACAATCCGCGTGACACGGTCGCGCAAATCGGAAGCGAGGTGGCGGCCTTCGGCGCGGCGCATGTCGTCCAGGCGCGCAAGCGCATCGCGCAAGCAACGATCCAGAGCCTGGCCCAGCTTTTCCTGCTCCTCCTCGGAATCCGGGATTTGCGGAGCCAGGCTGCCGATGACGCCGGGCAACCGTAGCAACGCGACAATATCGACCGCAGCGGCGCCGAGAGTCTCCTTGCGCAATTCCTCTGCAGCGCGCAGATATGCTTGCAGGAGTTCATGATTGACCTGAACTGGCGCTCCGGACGCCGGCTCGACGCCAACGTAAACATCCACATGACCGCGAGCGATGCGTTCGCGCACGGTTTGCCGCAGGCGAATCTCGAAGAGGTCGAAGCCTTCCGGCAAGCGGATTTTCAAATCGAGGAACCGGTGATTCACGCTCTTGACGCTGACTCGCAAAGCCCAGCCATTCAGATCGCCGCGGGCCTGCGCGTAGCCAGTCATCGACAGGCAGTCTGCAGCTTTTGCTGAAGTAGCAGTTTTTTCGCTCATGAGGGATCGACAGAAACGGTCAGGTTTGCGGTGGCTGCCGGGGGTGCCGCGACCAGGTCCTCGTCCGCGAACTGCAGACTGTGCAAGCGGGCGTACGTGCCGCCGCGAGCCAATAGTTCAGCGTGCGTGCCGCTCTCGCGAATTTGCCCCTCCTCCAGAACCAATATCTTATCCGCGCGGCGCACCGTGGCAAGCCGATGGGCGATGACGAAGGTGGTCCGGCCAACCATCAGATTGGCCAGCGCCTTTTGCACCAGCATTTCGGATTCGGTGTCCAGCTCGGACGTGGCTTCGTCAAGAATGAGAATAGGCGAGTCCTTCAAGATCGCGCGCGCGATGGCGATACGCTGGCGTTGTCCACCGCTGAGGCGCGTGCCACGCTCACCGATGACCGTCTCGTAGCCTTGCGGAAGCTCCATGATGAAATCGTGAGCCAGAGCGGCTTGAGCAGCGGCGGTGACTTTTTCTTTGGAGACGTTTGTCAAACCGTAGCAGATATTGTTCCACACGCTGTCGTAGAAGAGGATATTTTCCTGCGTCACCATGGCGATCTGGGAACGCAGCGAGCGCAGGGTTACAGCGCCGGCATCCACACCGTCGATGATAATCGCGCCGGACGTGGGCTCGTAGAATCGCGGCAACAAATTGAGCAGCGTGGTCTTTCCCGCGCCGCTCGAACCGACGATGGCCAGGACTTCACCGCGGTGGGCCCGGAAGGAGATGCCGCGAAGAATGAGAGCGGAATCGTAGGCAAAACCCACGTTCCGATATTCAATTTCTCCTTGAAACGGGGCCAGACTGCTGGCACCCGGCGCATCAGCAACTTCTTCAGGAAGGTCCAGATAAGCGAAGACTTGCGTGCTCGCGCCCTGCGCGGATTGGAACTGCTGATACACAGAACCCAAGCGCCGCAACGGCATGTAAGCATTGAACATGGCGTACAGGAAAGTGAAGAACTGGCCGGGGCTCATCAGTTGCTGGCGAATCTGGTCGCGAGCATAGAGCAGCAACAGCGGGATCACCAGCGCTCCAAGCAAATCCATCAACGGAGGAGTGATGGCACCGGCGCGAATCCAGCGCATATTTTCACGCAACAGGCGGCGGGCGGATTCGCCAAATTTGCGAATCTCAAAATCTTCCATGCCAAAGGCTTTGACCACGCGATTTCCCGTAGTGGTCTCTTGCAGTATCTGGGTGACGTCTCCCAGCCGGAGCTGACTGTTTTCCGCGGAACGCCGAATCTTCCGGCCAAATTTGCTGATCGGCCAGACCACCAGCGGAAGCAGAATGCCCGTGCCCAAAGCCATCTTCCAATTGATGACCAGCAGGATGGTTATGAACACGAGAAACGAGAGGCCCTTTTGGCAGAGATCGACGAGAAACTCCCCAAGCGCGGGGCGAGTGCGATCCACGTCATTGACCACAACGGAGAGCAGCCGTCCGGTCGAATGGTCGCGGAAGAATCCGATGGGCTGGCGAAGGATTTTCGCAAACACGCGATTGCGCAGGTCGGTCATCGCGGAGAAGCCTGCGAAATAAATCTGCACGATCCCCAGGTACTCGGCAAAGGCTTTGGCAAAAAAGACGATCGCCAGCGTAATCGCGAAGATGGTCCAGACGTTGTGGATGCGCGGCGGGAAGAAGTTGTTCAGGTAAATGACCTGGTGATTCCAGGGCAGAGTGACGAGCCGGACGGAGCGGCCAAACACGCTGGGGTTCAGAACCTGGTCTACCGCGGGAGTGATGAGCAGTGCAACGACACCTTCCGCCAGGGCCACGAAAGCGAGCAAGACTATGCCCGCGATCAGCCGGAGCGAATAAGGCCAAACGTAGTTCAATAAACGCCGCAGATAGGGTGAAGCGATGGAAATCAAACTCGGGAATCCCCAGTACTCAACGTAGGTACGCTAGTGCGTGGGCTCGCCTGGTGTCAAGCGAGGCAGACGAAATGTGTCGTGGGCAATGCCCATGCCGGAAGATCGCCGGGCGGTGCTGTTTCAACCGGGTTCCTTTTCCAGGATCATGAAATGATTCTTATGCATCAGCTCCGGTGAAAAAATACCCACGACCTTGGATTTGACATTGCGGAAGCCGTGCGTAAGCAGGAAAGCCAAAGCGTCGTAGCCTGGGTCAATGTGCATCGGAGCGGAACTGGTCGGGCCGTTGTAGTAAGTGGCCAGGAGCTTGCCACCGGGCCGCAACAACTGGCGGAACAGCTCGAAGATTGGCGGCAAATCGACGAGATGCTCAACGACGTCGAGACAAAACACGACGTCGTACGGCGCCTGCAGGGTGTTCTTGTCGTGCGTCACTTTTAGCGGCAAGCCTTCGCGTTCGGCGCGCCACTTCACGTAACGTGCTGCATCCCCGGGCACGTCGAGGTAGGTGGTGTCAAAGCCGTCGCGAGCCAAAGCCCTGCTGAAATCGCCGTTGCCGCCACCGAAATCGAGAACGCGGCCGCGCGCAACCCTGAGCAGCCCGAGCGTGTACATGATGTGCCGATAGAGCAAGTGGTGCTGACAATTGGCCAGCAGATAGAGGCGGGCGTTGGCGCTGTACCAGGCGGCCACCGCTTCCTGGCCCTGCGGCTGGTCGCGGCGCCAGTTTTCGGCGAGCGTTGGGACCGAGAGAAGAAGGATTTTTAGGATCGACTCGCGAGTCTCTCCGAGGAAGGCCTGCAGATTTTCCAAGAGGTCGTCATAGTTGGCCAGGTTGTGCCGGCTCGCAGCAACGAGCAGATAGATCGTACCGGTCGTCCAAACGAATGCGCCGGCAGCGATGACCACCCGACCGAGCTCAGGTGCAGCAGCTGCGGTGAAGAAGTAAGACAAACCCGCTGCGGCCAGGCCGAATGCAATCACGTGAACCAACGAGCGGCTGCGCAGAAGAACGGCCAAAAGAAACAGAAACCAGACCAGCAGTTCAGAAAGGAGCAGAGGCGATGCGCCGCCGCGGTGGGCAAGCCAAAGAAGAAGGCCATCGGTGGCGCCGTAAACGAGGGCGAGTGCGGAGATCCTCGCCGGAATGGACTCACGCAAATCGCGGCGCTCCAGCTTCAGGAGCGCTCGCAGCAGGAGTAAATGGAGAAGAGCTGCTACGACGGCAGCGCCGAGGGCAGTCTTGGCGCCAGCAAAAAGGGCCACGCCTGCGAACAAAAATAGCGCAACCCAACGGGCGCGCGAGAACCAGTACAGCCGGCGCCAGGGATCCGCATCCAGACCTAGATAGTTAGGAAGATAGTAGGCGGCCCACACAAAAGCGAGGGCCAGCGCAGCGCCGAGCACTCGCTCCCCAACTCCTTGCGGTTCGCGCACCGCTTCGATGAGGAAAGCGGCGCAGGCCGCTACCGGCAGCAGCAGCCGAACGCGCTGCACGGCCAAAAACTTTCTCTGGATTTCGTAGTTCATCGATTCGCTGGAGGCTCCCTGGGCCTGTTTGCAGGCGCACCAATACGACAACGCCAACTCCGATTTCGCAATAAATTAGATCAATCTTGCGGAAGAAAAAGCTTAGTGGAGCACAGAGCGCGCCGTCAAGCACGGCAGCAGACCAGCAGAATCACTTGTCGATGTCGCGGTGTACAACTTTCGTGGAGAACTTGTGTTTGGCGAGGTTTTTTTCGATTTCTTCGGACAGCATGACCGAGCGATGCTTGCCGCCGGTGCATCCCAGCGCGATCGTCAGATAGCTCTTTCCTTCTTCGATGTAGTGCGGAATCAGGTAAGCCAGTAAGCCGCTGATGCGTCGCAGGAATTCGCCGGTTTGCGGAAACGACTGGATATACCGGCGAACCTTGGGGTCGCGGCCAGTGTATTCGCGAAGTCGCGGAACGAAATGCGGATTCGGCAGGAAGCGCACGTCGAAGACCAGGTCGGCATCCGTCGGTACACCGTATTTGTAGCCGAAACTCACTAGCGAGACGAGCATGGGGCTACGATCGGGGTTCTTGAAGCGCTCCGTGATGAAATGGCGAAGCTCGTGAACATTGAATTTCGTCGTGTCGATGACCACGTCGGCGAGCTTGCGGATCGGCTCCATCAGCGCCCGCTCGTGTGTAAGGCTCTCACGAACCGAGAACTTCTTGCCCAGAGGATGCGGTCGGCGAGTCTCGCTGTAGCGCCGCAACAGCGCATCTTCAGCGGCGTCGATGAACACCAGCGTAATCGGGTGGTCTTTTTTCAGATGGCGCAGCAGTGCCGGAAGTTTATCGAGTTGCTGGCCTTCCCGGGCGTCCACCAGGAGCGCCGCGCGGACAAAATCCCCTTCGCCGGCGGCGTGCAGCTCGGCAAAAATTGGAATCAGCTCGACTGGAAGATTGTCAACGCAATAAAAACCCATGTCCTCGAACGCGTGAAGAACGGTGCTTTTCCCGGAGCCGGAGAGGCCAGTCAGGACCACGAGTTGCCGCGGGTCACGTCGCGTCGACAGCTTCGCGGCACGGTGCTTAGTTTTTGACACGGCGCTGGTGGGTGCTGGGAATGCGCATGTCTTCGCGATACTTCGCGACGGTCCGGCGGGTTACGTGAATTCCGGCGTCGTCCAGTTTCTTGGCAATTTGCTCGTCGGTCAGCGGCTTGGTGCCGTCTTCCTCTTCGATCATTTTCTTAACCAGGCGCTTCAGCGTAAGCAGCGACATCCCGCCGCCCTCCGGACCGTTGACCGCCTCGCTGAAGAACGAGCGCAGCTCCAGCACGCCTTGCGAAGTGTGCGCGTACTTGCTGGCGACCGCGCGGCTTACCGTTGACGGATGCACGCCAACCTCTTCGGCAACTTCCTTGATCATCATGGGCTTGAGCGCATCCTGCCCTTGATCGAGAAACTCTCCTTGCCGGGCGATGATGGATTGGCAGACCCGCAGGATGGTGTGCTTGCGCTGCTCGATGTTCTTCATCAGCTGAATGGCTGCCGTGAAGCGTTCCTTGACGTAGTTGCGCACATCGCGGTCCGCAGCGTCGCGAGCAAGCAAACGGCGATAAGTGGGGCTCAAGCGCAACTGCGGCATATCATCTTCATTCAGAAACGCCTGCCACGCGCCGTCCACCTTGCGGAAGTACACGTCCGGCTCGACCAGCCGTGGTTCGGTCTTGTTGTAACGTAGCCCCGGGCGCGGATCGAGCTTCTTGATCACGTCGAGCGCGCGCTTCAAGACTTCGATGGGCCGGTTCAACGCGCGTGCGATTTCCTTCAGCTGGTTCGATTGCACCTGCTTGAGGTGTTCGGAAACAATCTGCTGCGCGAGAGTATTTTGCGGATCGAAGGCTTTTAGCTGCCGCAGCAGGCACTCTCGCAAGTCGCGCGTTCCAACGCCGATGGGATCGAAATCCTGCACCACCGCCAGCGCATCCTCCAAATCGTCCTGCGAATATTTCCCATTTTGCGCTAATTCTTCGCTCGAAGCAGTCAGATACCCGTTTTCGTCGAGGTTGCCGATAATGTTTTCGGCGATCTCGCGCACCTCGTCCGAACAAACGGTCATACTCAACTGCCAAGTCAGATGATCGGTGAGCCCGCTGGCGGAGGAGAGAAACTTCTCGAAGGAGGGACGTTCGGAGACTTCGCGTTCTTGAGATTGGCCGCCATCGCCGCCGGTATCCAGATACTGATTGAAGAAGCTGCCCACGTCGAATTCGTCGAAAGGATTCGCTTCCGGCTTGTCCGGCACTTTTTCCACTTCGGTCTTCAGAAAGTTTTCGTCGCTGTAGTTGTCGGTTTGCGTTGGCTCTTCGTTTTGCTCTTCCAGAACCGGATTGGCGATCATCTCCTGATTAATCATCTCGCGCAGTTCCAGACGGTTCAGCGCCAGCACACTGACCATCTGCACCAGGCCAGGCGTCAGGATTTGCTTCTGCGCGACCCTAAGGTTGAGTTTGAGTCCCTGCCAAGCCATGAACGCCGCTCGCCGGTTCCTTTCTCAGTTCAGGCGAAATTGCTCGCCTAAATAAACGCGCCGCACTTCCGGATCATTGCTTAATTCCTCCGGGCGGCCCTTCCGGAATATCTTCCCACTTTTCAGGATGTACGCGCGATCCGTAACGTTCAGGGTTTCCCGCACGTTGTGGTCGGTGATTAGGATGCCAATACCCGAGCGGGCGAGCTCGCGAATCGTTTCCTGAAGGTCCTTCACGGTGAGAGGGTCGATGCCGGAGAAGGGCTCGTCCAACAGTATAAACGAAGGCTCCAGCGTCAGCGAACGGGCAATCTCCAGACGGCGCCTCTCGCCGCCGGAAAGCATGTACGCCTTGCTGGTGCGCACCGTCTCCAGCCCCATCTTGACCAGCAATTCCTCGAGCCGGTCGCGCTGCTGTTCGGGAGTCAGCGGCAACGTTTCAAGAACGGCGAGTAAATTCTCTTCACTGGTGAGCTGACGAAAAACAGAAGGTTCCTGCGGTAGGTAGCTGATGCCATTGCGGGCCCGGAGGTACATCGGCAGATCCGTTATTTCGTCGCCGTTGAGGAGCACGCGTCCGGAGTCTGGCCGGGCCAGCCCCACGATGATGTAGAACGTCGTGGTCTTGCCGGCGCCGTTCGGCCCGAGCAACCCAACCACCTCACCCTGGCCGATTTCCAGCTCTACGTTGTCAACGACTCGGCGACCGCGATAGGACTTGCTTAACTCGAGGGCTTGAAGCTTGAGCATTCCTCGTCACGTGCGGCTTGCTACAGGCCGCATTATCGATCGACTCGGTGCTTCGTCAGCGTGCGCGAACCGTTTTCGGAGTCGACGATGATGGTATCATCCGCTAAAAAGAAGGTCAATTGACGCCCCTTCGTAGTGCCCGCCGAGCCGTCGAACAACGTGGGATTTCCTCCGCTCATCACGAATTTTCCTTCCGCCGCAGTGTACTCGCCGTGGTCGGCAACCGCTCTGCGCGCCCCTTCGTCGACGGTGACGTCGCCAGTGGCCACGGCGCGGCTGATTTGCTGCGCGCCTGGTGCTTGCGGTGGTGTCTCCAAATGGGACGAAGCGCTGCGTGTGAAATACAAGTCCATCGCCGCGGCCCGGATTTTTTGCTCAGCCGACTGCGCCACAACATTCCGCTCCAGGTGCGCTCGGTTCTCCGCATCCCAATAGCTGAGTCTTTCAGCTGTGACGTGCCAAAGGTTGGACTTCTTTGTGCCCGCTCTGGTAGCACTGCCCGGTACGGGCGTTGCTGTTTGTGGAAAAACGGCGCGGACATGGTCGTTCGCGTTCAGCATCTGGCCGGCCCGCAGCAATTCGATGGAATCGGCCTCCAAAACGGATTCGCCTTGCCACAGCCGGGCGTGGCCGGAATAAAGCGCGCGGCCCGTCTTCGAATTTGCCTCCAGCGAGTCCGCCGTAACGTTGGCAGGTGCCGCTGCCAGCTGCACCGAGCTGCCGCGTGCGGAAAGGTCCGTTGATCGCACACGACCCTCGGCCAGAATATCGCCAGTCATCTGATGCAAGACTATGCGCGGCGCAGCCGTTTCCGTGGAAGCGTCTCGAATGACCGCCTTCCCGGTCAAGGTAGCAGTCTGTTCGTCGCGCCGCAGCAAGGCGTGCTCTGCTTGGGCGCTGCGATCCCCTTCTCTCATTCTTACGTCGCCCTGCAGTTCCATCTGCGACCATCCGCCGCTGGCCAGCAGCTGTGCACTTCCCGCTTTCGCGGTGGCGGTCTGCAAGGCTCGGCCGGGAATAGCCCGCTCGGTTTGCACATTGCCGGTTGCGACGAGTTGCTCCGGCCTGCCTTGCGAGCTGAACCTCGTTTCCAGCTTATTGGCGCGCAACTTGGTACGCGCCACGCCAGTTCCAGCGGCACCCGCGTCCGTCCACTCCAGCGTTCCGGGTGCCAGCGTTTGCGCCACTTGCGGCTTGTTGGGCTCGCCGGCGGCGCCCCCGGAGAAGCGCAGCTGGAATACGCTGGTCTGCAGCATCCTCGATTCAGAAGACTGCTTCGCTTGCGTCTTCAGAACTACCGCGCCATTCAGATTGAGTTCCTTTGGCCGCGATACTCTCGGCCACAAGTTCAGAGAACCAGTCGACGCGCTGAATTCTTCGTGCTCCGCTTCCGTTTGTCGTGAGCCGCGCACGTCTCCGGCTCCTTCTGCCTTGGTCACCCAACCTTCCGGCGCCAGATACGCCGTTAATTGCTCGGCGGACATCTCCGCGGAACTATCCCGCCCATGCAATTCCAAACTCGGCCGCTGACCTCCGTTCACCGTCACTGCGTGGAAAGCCTGCGCGCGAAAGGCCTGGTCGAGATCGAGAATCATTTCGTTCGATGACAGTCGGATATTCGTCGTTTGCGCTTCGGCAGGTCCGTGCAACACCATTTTGTGCGTGTCTCGATTGAAATCGAGCCTTACGCCCCGGACCTGCACTTCGCGTTCCGCATCCAACTGCCCCGGCTTCTTTTTCATAGCCGTTTCGTGGCTAGGCTTCAGTGTGAACCGAACGTCCTTCAGCAAGCGTACCGAACCTTCTTCCGAGTGGTACTCGACTCCCACCGCCCGGCCGCTACCGGTCGGAAACACAAACCTGACCGGTTGGTCCGTGCTGGCCATGCCATTGTTGCGATCGAAAGTCACGGCACGCGTCTCCACATGCACAATCTGAGCCGGGTGCGACACATTCTGCGCCGCCTTTTGCGCGTCCGCCGCGCTCTGCAGGTCCATCTGCACTTCGCCGCTGCACATCACTGACCCGCTGTTCTTGCTGTACTGGCAACTTTGTGTCTGGATTACGTCGTTGCGGTCGCCGGCCTTGCCGAAAATTGTTATTTTTACGGACTCCAGCAAGCTGGCGTCCATGTCCTTGAAATCCGTGGACTTCGAGGCAGTCACCGTAAAGATTTTTCGATCGCCATCGACCTTGGAGAACGTAAGCCCATTCGATTGCCGCTCCACGTTCATGGGAGCTGCTGCGGGCGCCTTCTTGCGGTCCACGTGCTGCGACCACTTTCGCTGCAGGTACACCCCAGCCGTCGCCGTTGCCAACAACAGCGCGGCACCCGCGGACCACCGCGCGTATCTCGCGGCCTCACTTCTTCGCATGGATTCAGTTAAGCAAAATCTGATTGCGCTGTATAGGCGTACGGGTGCGGATTACCGCCAGGACTAACCAGCCGTTTCAGCGGCAGCTGTTGTTTCCGGAAGAATGCCCATGTTCGCTGCGGCCACGCTATCGCGATTGGTGTTCTTCACCAGATACATCGCTTCATCGGCCAGGTGTAGCAAGCCCTCTTTGCTCCGCGAATCAACCGGGTAGGAAGCAATGCCCACGCTGGGAGTGACGTGGATGTTCAAGTTTTCGGCGGGAAGCCAGATCGCTTCGCGAATCAGCTTATGCAGGCGCTTAGCCACGTTGATGGCGTTGTCTTTGGACGTTTGCGGCAGCAAAATCACGAACTCGTCGCCGCCGTAACGAAAAGCAAAATCGATCAGCCGGCAGTGCGATTTCAGCGCATTGCCAATCTCCGCCAGCAGCCGGGAGCCCACCAGGTGACCATGCGTGTCGTTGACCTGCTTGAAATGGTCCAGGTCGATGAACACGATCGAAAACTCGTAGTTGTAGCGCTGCGAACGGTAAATCTCCGTCTCCAATATGAAACCCATGTGCCGCGCGTTGTACAACGTGGTGCAGTCATCGGTAATCGTCAGTTCGTGAATGCGTTTGACGTGCCGGGCATTCTCCAGCGCGATCGCCGCAAAGTCGGAAAGCGCTTCCAGCAGCTTCAAGTCCCGGGGATCAAATCCTTCCGGCCCGATGCAGTTGATCAACTCGATCACGCCCAGGCAGGTATCCCGAAACTTTACCGGAACCGCCACAATGGACTGCGTCTCGGTTTTCGTCTTTTCGTCAACCTGCGAAAAGAACCGCGTGTCCTTGGAAGTGTCCGGGACGACCACTGTCTCCCCATGTTGGGCGACCCAACCCGCGATGCCCTGCCCGATCTTGACCCGCACATCCTTCAGCGCTTGCGACGCTTTGCCCACCGCTAGTTCAAAATAGAGCTCCTGCGTCACCTCGTCCAGCAGCAGCAGCGACCAATTGTCCGGCCGCAGAAAC
>Ga0207015_1165_pt1 | contig 17854 bp, 16 predicted proteins | sample Alteio_BWMinCont_53_FD_153486 | JGI IMG/M metagenome (GOLD analysis project Ga0207015, IMG submission 153486) | Enriched cells from forest soil in Barre Woods Harvard Forest LTER site, Petersham, Massachusetts, United States -... | ecosystem: Environmental > Terrestrial > Soil > Temperate forest >...
GATCGCGCCGATTCGTGGTAATAAGAGCGCCGGCCGGGCCGAGTGCCTCGGTTTTTCCCATGAACCGCATTATACCATTTAGGGGCGAAGACAGAGCGAAGCTGGTAGGAAGGCCCCCTGCGCTTGCCAGTTGCCGGGCCGGTGGCGGAAAACCGTCAACCCCGGGAAATGGTTTCCGGAATGGTTTGCACACTCGCATATGTAGATACAACGAGCGGCTCTGCAATGCCTTCCCGGCACAGAGCTCGTGCTCACGGTAACCAGTGGGCTGCGCTCAGTGATTGAGGAAAATCGCGAGTTGCGCGTTGTGAAAGCGCCACGCTAATTGCATCCATTTCATTTCCTGATGGCTTGGCATTCGAGACTCAATAGCGATCCGCGCCACGTGTGGCTGCGTGAGGCGATGCGATCGACGACTCACGCTCTCCATAAATAAACCAATGGGGTCGAAGATTTCCTTCTGGAGCTCCCGGGTCGAGTGGACCATGTGAAACGACAACAAAGTCGGGATCCCCCAAATGGCAGAGCGTAGCGGGGATGCGATGGAAGCTTATAGAAGATCGGGTTGATTTGGTCATACCCTTTTAGGTTGGACACGCCAGCTCGTGCAACCAAGTATCGTGGGCAATTGACAGATAATCGTTCAGAGCTTTGATGTCATTTGCGTTGGTTCTCTTGAGTCGCCACAGGGACGCGGGTGCTATGCATGAAGACGATTCTCCACGTGCCTGCCTGTTTCTCCAAGAAGGCTGATTCCAACCAGTTCTGGTTCACGGTGCCGAGGCGTCGGTGATGCTGCCTTTATTGACGTAGGCGATCCACGCGATGTTGCCGCTGATGTGAACGTCGGGTTCGGTCACGTTCCATTCATAACGCTTGCCCGCGGCATGTTGTGCCTTGATGAAAGCCATGATGGAGTCTCCGTTGAATCGCGCGCCGCCATCGAATATGTAAAAGTCTGATGCAATGACGGAGTCGAATTTCGCAACATCGTCTGCGCGGGCTGCAATGAATATTGTGTTCAATGTATCTACGACTTGCCTCTGGTCGGAGGTAAGTGGTTTCTGCTGGGCTCTCGCCGTAAAGACGTTCGGAGAAAAGATTAGGGCGAAGGTAACGGCCAACGCGATGGTGAGTTTTGCTGACATAGAAGAAGCCTCTCTTTAGGTAAATCGAATAAATACGTCAGGGTTTTATTCATTTCCCGGACGTAAAGGTCTTAAGTCAACCACGTTGCCGAAGAGAGGGCGGCGATCATATCTCCCCTCGCGGCCTTGATCGGCGAAACAAATGTCCGTCTTCAAGCACCGCCGTCTTTCGGTCGAGCTCATCCCGCTTTTCGTGCGGCGGAACTCGACGAACGCTGGAATCTGATCTCAGCTCATGCCGGAGCACTGAATCGCTAAAACGACTCTCCGACGAGTTCTTCACTCTTCTTCCAAAGCGCCTCAGCAGTATTTGGGTCGAGCGCATATCCGCGCACTCCTTCGCTGATGGCGCTGATGGTCACGTGCTCCGGCACGACATAGCCGACATGGCAGTTCTCGCAATATCGGCCGCCGATCTCGTCGGCGGGAGCAACAACACCGGTCCATACCGAAGTTGCAGCTCCTTGAGGAACGGTCTTCCACTGGAAGGGCGGTTTACCCTCCGCCGCCAGCTGCTCATTCATCTGGTCGATGATCCCTTGTATGCGACTCGGATCGATGTGGCGACCGAGTTCCGTATGGATGCCTCCGGGGTGCACGGCCGCCGCGCGCACACCACGCTTACGGTGCCGCTCGTCGAAAGCAACAGCGAAGAGGATATTCGCCGTCTTCGATCGGCCGTAGGCAACGAAGGGCTCATAGGGCGTCCGTTCAAAGTTGGGATCCTGGAGATCCACGTTGGAGTAGCGGTGCCCCGAAGAAGACAGATTGATCAGCCGCCCCCCCGCACGAATAAGAGACGCTATCCGGTTGACCAGCACAAAGTGGCCCAGGTGATTGGTGCCGAACTGCGTTTCAAAGCCGTCCACGGTATGGCCAAACGGAGTGGCCATCACTCCCGCATTGGCGATCACGACGTCAAATGGTTCCTCTTTTGCGAGCAATTTGTCGGTGCACGCGCGCACGCTTTTGAGGCTGGCGAGATCGAGCTCAACCAGCTCGAAACTCCCACCGTGGGCTGCTGCATCCTTTCGTACTTGTGAGGTCGCGGCTTCGGCCTTCGTCAGATCCCGCGCCGCACCCACAACCTGCGCGCCGTGCGCGGCAAGAGACCGCGCAGTCTCCACGCCGAGCCCCGCCGAAACGCCCGTGACGAGGATCCGTTTACCGTGCAGATTCACGCCGGACAAAACTTCTTCTGTTGTTGAGGTCGCCCCAAATACTTCCACCATTGCCTTCCTCCTTGTGCTGGCCGGTTCGAATTGCCGTACATACGCAACCGATCTTAACGAACCGCCACGACTTCGATAAAACGGAGAGTGGCTCCGCAATAGAGTTAGATAATCGGAGACAGTCTACGGTTGCAAGTATTTTTTGGCATGCCTACGAAGCGTTCACAAACCGCTCAGCGAAGGCCCCGCACGGATGCGCAACTGAATCGCGAGCGTATTCTGGAAGTGGCGAAGCAAGCATTTGCCCGGTCAGGCGCAAGCACCAGCTTGGACGACGTCGCCAAACAGGCCGGTGTTGGAGCGGGAACTTTGTATCGTCACTTTCCTACGCGCGATACCCTTCTAGAGGCTAGCCCAGGACCTGGCTCCGATTGACGCTTTGCGAGCCTGGATGTTGTTGTTCGTTGACTACATCGCGACGAAACAGATCATCGCCCCTGCACTGAATACGCTCGTGGGAGGTCCCTCGAAGACGTACGAAGCTTCCCGCGCTCAGATTACAGGGGCGATTCACGCACTGGTGGAACGCGCCATCGAGAGCGGCGACATACCTAGAGGCCTCGACCCGCTCGATCTGACACAAACCGGATAAATCCTCGCGGGCTTCATTGCGGTTCGTATCCTACATCCCTCGATCGCCGCTCGAAATCCGCCACGAATTTCGCCCTGTCGCCCCCGCGCTTCGCAGCTTCCGTGAGCAGCAAGGAAACGGCTCTCTCTTGGGGCTTTTGAGTCCCAACGCTATCGCCCTGGGCTAACTTCTGTAACGCCTACGGCGTTTGACCTGAATCTTCTCTAATTTTCTCTGTGTTTGTCTGACTCTGTACGAACCCGCGCGAGTTTTCAATTGTGACTCGGGCATTTTGGTGCCCGGCGGATGGTTGGCCATCCGCCAGGCCGGTTGCCATGTGAGTCAAAGTGAGCCCTAGGTCGGATTCGACGGCTCACTGCTTGTCTGATTTAGCTGCGGCGGCCGGCGTCTCCGCGTCGGCATTTGCGGGTTTCATGGAGACCACATGATAGGCTTCCATTTTCTTATCACCATCGACCACTCGGAGAAACATTTCGTCCTTTTTGATCTTGAATTCAATTTCCTTGCCGACCGGCAGAATGACTGGATGTTTGGTGTCCGCGGGCCGAATGTGGTACTCCATGTTGTCGGTTATCACCATATATTGCGGGCATAACTTTTCGTCGGAATCCACGTGTGTGATTCCGGCCGAGGCCCACACCGTGCCCAACCCCGTGAGGCCTTTCTCTCGCGCGCCGCAAGGCACAGCTTCCATTTTCTCTAACAAGGCCCTCTCGGGCTGCTTCTTTTTCTTGTCGTCAGCGCTGAGAGGAACCGCTGAAACTAGGACGAGAGCCAAAATAAGTGCAGTCTTGAAATTCATAAAGCCTCCTTGGACCCACCAGCCCACCCGGCTGTCGACCGATCGAGGCCGCCCAGCAAGCGTTAAAAACTACCAGCGGCCTGGAAGGCCGGTCAGCGCCTTCCAGGCCACTAGGAAAATTTGGCTTTTACTGCTTCGGTTTGGGCTCGGCCGTCGAGCTCGGAGACTGACTCTGACTAGGAGTCTGAGTCTGGGCCGGTCGACCCTTGTCGCTGCTGAACTCCTTGGCCGACTTAACGAAAGTCGGTGGGTTTGCCATCAACTCCTTTTGAACGTCAGGATTGTCCTTCAAGTAGTCCCGAAGCTCAGGATGGTTTTCCATGAATTCCTGGTTCTTGACTAGAGAAGGATCCTTGGACAGTTGGTCCGCGACATTTGAATGGCCGTTGAGAAATTGTCCGAAACGGGCCGCTTGTTCGTGCGAGTCGCGGTCCCTGTCGTTGCCGCGGCCGTTTTCCTGACGGTCATAGCGGTCTTCCTGCCGCATGAAAGCATTCGGATTTTCCTTAATCTCCTCGCGGATCTCCGGATGGTCCTGCAGGTAGGCATAAAGCGCAGGATGGTTCTTCGTAAATTCTCCGTTATTCACGAGCGACGGATCTTTGCGAAGCTGTTCGGCAACTTCGCGGTGACTATCAAGGAACTGATCGAAGCGCGCCAGTTCGCCACGAGTAATGTCGTTGCGCCCGCCTTCGTGGCGGTCATAACGATCTTCTTGCCGCATGAACGCGTTCGGATTTTCCTTTAGCTCCTCACGAATCTGCGGATGATCCTGTAAATACGTGTGCAGCGCGGGGTGACTGCTTTCGAATTGTGGATTGTTTACCAGCGAAGGGTCTTTGCGAAGCTGTTCGGCAATTTCGCGATGGCTGTCGAGGAACTGATCGAAGCGCGCAAGCTCACCACGGGTGGTGTCATGGTCATTGCGATCTCTGTCGCGATCTCCATTGTCACGGTCGCCATCGTGGCGGTCGTAACGATTGTCGACGTCACGGCCATTCTCGTTGCGATCGTAGCGACTTTCCTGCCGCATAAAGGCGTTTGGATTTTCCTTTATCTCCTCGCGAATCTGCGGATGATCCGCTAGGTATGCCTGCAGCGCAGGGTGATTCTTCTCATACTCAGGATTATTTACGAGCGACGGATCTTTGCGAACCTGCTCGGAGATTTCCGGATGGTCGTCGAGGAACTGATCGAAGCGCGTCAATTCCTGACGGGTGGTGTCTCCGTCTTGTACAGGCCGGTCATTCTGAACGGTCTGAGATCGAACGTTCGCGGGCGAAAGAAGACAGAGAAAAGTAGTCAGAGCTGTTAGGGATAACCAGCTCCCAAAGTATGATTGTCGGTTTTTCATACAGCGCCCTCCTTGTGAAATGTTTTCACACGAAGTCAGGGTGCAAAATCCAGGCCAAACGGCTTCGCAAAGAACGAACGTTGGCGCAATCAATAGGTTGCAGGAACGAGAGAGAAGCCTTTAACCTGCAATCGAGGAGGAAATTCGACACACTTCAGGGAAAATCGTTATACGGGAAAGGCCTTACAGTAAAGGCTTTATCGTGACCCGCCTGGCCGAAAGCTAGTAGACGAAGTCCTGGCTAAGAGAAGTGAACAAAACGCATGGGGCGTTCGTATCTAGTGACTAGAGGAGCCACGCCCCATGAAAGATGTTCGTTACGCTCTACGGCAATTTATCAACGCTCCAATTTTCACTGCTACCGCTGTTTTGACTTTGGCGCTCGGAATTGGCGCGACTACGGCGATTTTTACGCTGGTGCACGCTGTGCTGTTAAATTCGCTTCCGGTGGCCAAGCCTAGCGAGCTATACCGGGTGGGCGATGTGGAGAATTGCTGCATTAATGGCGGGTTGCAGGACGATTGGGCGCTCTTCTCGTACGACAAATACAAAACTTTTCGCGACAACACGCCGGGCTTCGTGGAGATGGCCGCGTTCCAGGCTGGACACGATCTGATCGGAGCGCGGCGCGCCGGCAGCAGCCAACCTGCGGAATCGATGAGAAGCGAGTTCGTGTCTGGAAATTATTTTGCGATGTTTGGCGTTGGGCCTTACGCGGGACGCGTTTTGATGCCGGACGATGATCGCCAAGGCGCGTCACCGGTGGCGGTGATCAGCTATCGCGCGTGGCAGCAAAAATTCGGCGGCGATCCGGCGGTGGTGGGAGCGGCGTTTACTTTCAACGGCCAACCGTTCACGGTGGTGGGAATTGCACCGCCTGCTTTCTTTGGTGACAGGCTTTCGGATCCGGCCGCGTTTTTTATTCCGATTGCAGACGAGCCGCTTGTCGACGGCGATCCAGGTCTTGTGAATTTTCCGCAACAGGATTGGCTGGACATTATCGGGCGCATTGCGCCCGGCTCGGACCCGAAACAAATTGGCGCCCATCTGCAAGTGGAGCTGCAGCAGTGGTTGCTGAGTCCTGTCGCACAACTTCAGCCGGGAGAGCGCGACGCGGTGTCCAAGCAAACGCTTCGGCTGTCGCCGGGCGGCGGCGGGGTCCAACAGTTGCGCGACGAATACCAATCAAGTTTGCACTTGCTGATGTGGATTTCGGCGCTGGTGTTGGCCATCGCGTGCGCGAACGTGGCCAATCTGATGCTGGTGCGCGCGACTACGCGCAAACTTCAAACATCTATCAGGGCCGCGCTCGGCGCGTCTGTGTGGATGCAGATCCGGCAAGTGCTTATCGAGAGTGTGGTGCTGGCTGTGCTGGGCGGGATCGCGGGAGTGGCTATCGCATTCGGCGGAACACATTTAATTTTGCGACTCGCGTTTCAAAATACTTACGTGGCAATACACGCTTCGCCGTCGTTGCCCGTGCTCGCGTTTACATTTGCAGTGGCTGTTCTGACGGGAATTTTGTTCGGTGTTGCGCCGGCGTGGATCACGGCCAATGCGGCGCCTGCGGATGCGCTTCGAGGCGCAGGGCGTTCTACTGGGCGTAGCAAAGGCTGGGCGCAAAAATCGCTGGTGATTGCGCAGGCCGCGCTTTCGCTAGTGCTGCTTTCCGCAGCAGGGTTGTTGACGCAGAGCCTTTACAATATGCAGCGGCAAAATTTTGGATTCGAGACGCCCAACCGGTACATCGTGCACATCGATCCGGTGATGGCGGGATACAAAACCGAGCAGATGCAGGCACTCTTTCGCCAACTTCACGATTCGCTCGCGGCCATTCCGGGCGTTGGGCAGGTAAGCTTTTCACTTTACACTCCGATGGAGGGCGACAATTGGGGCGAGACTGTTTTCATCGAGGGACAGGCGCCGCCTCCGCCCGATTCGGATCAGAACCATGCTTCTTGGCTGCGCGTGAGCGGCGCTTACTTTGAAACATTGGGAACGAAAATCGTGCAAGGGCGGTCGATCAACGAGCTGGATTCGCCGACGTCGCGGCGCGTCGCCGTGGTGAACCAGACGTTCGCGAAAAACTTTTTCAAAGGCGAGAACCCGCTGGGACATCATTTCGGCTATATCGACCAGAAAAATGCGGGATTCTTTGAAATTGTTGGTGTGACGGAAGATACCCAATATCAAGATGCAACACATAAAATTCCGCCGATGTTTTTCTTGCCGTCTACCCAGAGCGTCGCGTTTGACAATCCGCGTTTCAAAGCTTTCGAAGAGAGATCGCACGATCTGAACGCGGTGGAGTTGAGGACGCTAGGCAAAGTGCCGGAGCTGGAAGCGCAAGTGCGCCACGTGCTCGCGGATGTGAATCCGGATCTCGCGCTGATCGACTTTACGAGCTTCGCAGACCAAGTGGACTTAAACTTTTCTCAGCAGAAGTTGATCGCGAAACTTACTTCGTTGTTCGGACTGCTTGCGCTAATGCTCGCTTCAGTGGGGCTGTACGGCGTCACCGCATATTCGGTGGAGCAACGCACAAACGAAATGGGGGTTCGCATGGCGCTGGGCGCGGACCGGTTAAACATTTTGAGGCTAGTGCTGCGTGGAGCATTAATGCAGATGGGAATCGCACTGGCGATCGGCATTCCCGTCACGATTGCCGCCGGTCGCGCGATGGCTACGCAACTATTTGGGATCAAACCGTACGATCCGCGCATCCTGCTGATGACGAGCACAACGCTTGCTTTCGCGGCGCTCCTGGCGGCGGTGGTTCCGGCTCGGCGCGCGGCAACGCTGGACCCAATTAGCGCGTTGCGCACAGAATAGTGGAAGGGCTTAATTGGGGGGTTTTTCGTCGTCGACCATGACGATGGTGCACGGGTCGGTTTTCGGCGCGAATTTTCTGCAATTTTCGAGCGCGAGCTTTTCGGCTTGTGCGGCGGTGCGTCGTCCCACGCTAGTTCCATATCCCTTTGCCGGCGAGGCAGCGAAGGCTTTGTGCGGCGCGCTCAACAAGTAGGTTTGGAATTCATCGCGGCCTTGAGTGCCGAGATAGGAAGGAGGATTCGCGACGGGCACGGAAATTTGCAATAGTGTATCGCGCAGCAGGAGATTTTGGCTCTTCAGAAAATCATCCACCATGGGAGTCCAGATAGGAATTCCATGCAGAGAAAAAAGCGTATGCCCATCCCCTCCAAAGGGAGGGGCAGCGATGAAGCGCGCGTTGCCTCCTTTCTCGGTAAACTCCCGATAAAAGCGATGCGCTAACGGCGGCCCGAAAAAATGGTCGTTGGTGGCGTAAATCCAGAGCATGGGGACTTTCGAATGTTTGCCAAATTCGCCGAAAGCCTGGACCAGATCGTCGGCGTGGCAAACGTGATCGGGGACGTCGGAACCGCGGCCTCCTGCAAAGCTGATTGCGGCGACGAGTCCCGGCGTCGGATCGGCGGATAGAGCAACCATCGCGAGGCCACCGGTGGAAACTCCGACGCTAATCATGCGCGAGGGATCCACTTCCGGCCTAGTGCGGAGATAGGCGACGGATTCGCGAAGATCCTTCACCGCCTGCTTTGTGGGGCCGACAAAGTCAGGGGCGCGGCCGCAGACGTGGCCGTCCTCGGAGTAGCCTCCGCCGGAATCGCCGAAGCCGCGGCGCATTACGATTACTGTGGTCCAACCGCGACGCGCGAATTCACGGGCTTGCGGGATGAATCTCAGCGGAGTCATGTCCGCGCGATCTTTGGCTTCGCGCGGGGTGCCGTGCGTCATAAGGGCCATCGGATGCGGCTTTGAATCATTGGGGCGCACCATGACGGCTTCCAGTCCCTTTTCTCCTGAGCTGTGCGTGGGGATGCGAAGCTCGGTCACGACGATATCTTGCGCGAGCGACGGGCTGGCTAACGCGGCCGTCGTCAGCAGAAACGCAAACAATATTGCAACGGGCTTAGTCGTCTTCATGCTGTCTCGCGAAACATATTCATGTATTGTTCGCCACCGACGATGCAACCGGCTCGAAGTGTAAAGATTAATATTACGCACAAGCTTCGCTCCGGACACTAACACCGGCTGGACAGATTAAGTTGCGAATTTGAACTGGAATCGAGGCATCCGTGAAGTCCGCCAAATTTGATTAATTTTTTGGTGACGTGAATGGTGCGGCTAGATCGGTGGTGCCCATTTTTCCGGAGGCGGTGTCGAGCACTACGAAGCGCAAGCGGGTTACTTTCGGGTCGATCGGTAACGTCAAGCGTAAGACCACTGGCATCTCCGGATATGTGGGAATTTTTGCAGCGGGTATGGTGGCGAGCTGCGCGTAGCTTTGCGGGTCTTGCGGTTCCTGGTCTTTGAAAAACGCAGCGGTGGCGGCACTGAATTCGCAACGCAAATCGCCGTTTGCGGACCTGGTCCAGGTAAGCATGTGACGGTTTGCTCGTACTACGACCTGAACGGAATGCGGCTGGTCCGGAAGAACGGTGGCGGTAGCCTTCAACGGAATGCCGGTGTAGAGAAGCGGACTCTTCAACGCGAGTTCGAATTGATCGACGAGTTCGTCTTTCGGGAGGGGCGTGTCCGGCACCGGAAAATAGCCAGCGCGTGTGCGAGCCTTTAGATCCGGACGATTCATTTTGACGGAAATGTTGCGATATTTGCCGTCTAACGATTGGTTGGCGGGGTAGTAGGTCAGCGTGTAGTAATTGGCTTCTTCGTTCATGCTGCGGGCTACTTCGTCGTCCACATCATTGCGGCCCCAGAAAGACTTGCCTCCGGTCTCGCTGGAAAATTGCTCGAGCACCATATCTTTGAAATCCAGTTTCGGATTATTCGAAAAATATTCCGATTGCGTATAAAAGGTTTGGGCAGTGACGGAACCGGAAGTCGCTATCAGGCCGCGCGGGTCAACGGTGTAGATCGTCAAGCGCGAGTGCAACAGGTCCAGAGATAATTTGCGAATGGCCAGGAAAAGTTTTGTTTGCGAAACTTGGTCCAACCTGGTGTCCGACAGTATGGGAAAGCCCGGACTGATCCACACGATGCTTCTTCGCACGGGGGAATCCGCGAAAGCCACGGCTACTTGTTCTAGCGCGCCGAGAGAAATATTGATGCGCTCCGACGCTCCATAAACTCCGCCTTGCAGACGCCAGGGAAGATCCGGGCGATGATGATCCAAGGCCGACCACAGAGCATTTCCGTCGCGCGTAGGCTGGTGCAATACGACGAGGCCTTTGTTGGTCAAAGCCATGAGCGCGGTTGATTGGCTCAGTTGGCCTTCATTTTTTTGAAGGAATTTGCGCATGCAATAGCGGGCATAGGCCAGGTCCGTATATTGCGTATTCATTTCGTCCACCAATATGATAGTTTGCGCGGTTTCTGGAGTTGCGCCGGCGCTGGCGTTTTGCAAACCGTGCTCTTCGAACGACGCGATATTCTGTGATTCCTTGTCTTCTGCAACTGTGAAATCGTCTTTTGTGAGGCCTGGAACAGGATGATCGTTTTTGTCGGTCACTGCGACATCGAGGACTACGAGGTAGGTGCGGCTCTTTACTACGTTTTGAGACGAAGCGTCTTGGGCTCCCTGCGAGTGCGCGAAAGGACTAATTGCAAGGCAGAGGAAAAGGCAGAACTGAAGTCGTGATCCCATATTAAACTTTGGCTGCCTGCTTATTTTTTGCTCCTAATTCGCTGGTGGAATCAATGATTCGTTACGTTAACCGTTTTAAGACGATGGCGCGCTGTTAAAGTAAATTTAAAATTGGGTCAAAGTAGTATGATTAGGCCTCAAATTGCTTTCACGCTGGATACGAATCCTCGTGGGGCTGTAGCTCAGATGGATAGAGCAATGGTTTCCTAAACCATTGGCCGGGAGTTCGACTCTCCCCAGCCCCACCATTATTTTTAATTTATCCTACGCAGCGGCCCAATCGGTGTTCTATGAATCGCATCCATAGCGTACTGGATGTCGTAAGCAATGATGAACCCGAATTTAGATTCACCGTTTGCCTTCGATGGTCAGGCGTTGTCGCTTGTGGCGTTGAGGTAGCATGTAATGCCGAGATAACGTCAGCAGGTTCCGAGACGTAACCTGAAATCACAGCGATAATCCTCTGGTCGGCTCCAGTTCCGAAAATTACTGGACCACCAGAGAATCCCTCATTGTTAATGCCATCTAGAATCCATATGTGGTCGCCTTCGTTGAAGAGAGCTGAAATAGTGCATCGCTTTTCAGAATGCGGAGAGCCACTGACCTTGCGGTGGTCGAGCCATACGGCGGGTGCTTTGCGCTTGTAAGAACATGCTTTGCTGTCACCCAGTAAAGCCAAGACCACTAACTGATTGCTCCAAAAGCCCAGAAGCCGACGAAGGATTGCAATTCGTCTGCCATTTCCTACAGCGAACTCCGGCGTCAATTTAAGGTTCCTATTGGATGGAGCATCGCAGCGCACCAGGCTAGGCTCGGCTAGACGTTCAGTATCCGACAGTCTCAGAATGGATAAAGCGCCCTAGGATTATCTGTTCGAGAATATTCAAATAAAAATGGCGAGGTGAATGATGCGCGGATTTGCATTTCTGGTGTTAGCTACTTTTGCCGGATTGTTCTTCACAGCAACCGCCCCGAGAGTGGCGGCTCAGGCTACCGTCACCGTGGGAGTAGAGCCCGCATGCCCGTACGGTTACTATGACGTTGCTCCCTACGCTTGTGCCCCGGTCGGTTACTACGGTCCGGAGTGGTTTGTCGGAGGAGTCTTCATTGGCGCAGGCCCATGGTTCCATGGTCCTGACAACTTTCGCGGCCATGTGAACAACCGCTTCCATCCCGACCACGGCTATAGGGGCCCAATGCCAAAAGCCGGTGAGAAAGCCGACGAGGGGAAACGAGTCGATGCTGCACACTTCAAAGGAAACGAAGAGCGGGACGGTCGTGGCCATGTAACTGGTGGCAAAAAGTAATCGACCGGAGTATATACAAGTCGCCTCCGCTGGAGCCCGCATTTCTGATTTTAGTCTTGCGTCGCTCCGGCGGCCCGAAGCGAGGCAGCGCTGCGTTCCTGCGTCAAGGCAAGGCGGGGTTTCCTCGATGCCCGGCTTTAGCCGATTATCCGCAGATTCGGGCCGTACTTATAAACTGCTTCCTGGGCGCGTTCTAATAGTTGCTCAATTCTTGGAAGAATCTCTTCCACACCCGGCCCCACTTTCCTTTCCACATCGTCCAGCCAATGCTTCGGAAGTTTCAGGAAGTGGTCCCTCGCGTCCTTGTCTACAATCGTCTCTTCAAGCTTCGTAGCCCACGCTTTCAGCGCCTCTAGTTTCTCTTGGCTCATTCTGCACTCCGCCGCACCGCATTCTACCACGGTGGGAAATTCGTTATCGACGACCGGTAAGCCGAATCGTTGTTTTGTATAGCCGCGGTGCGGATATTCCGACTACAGCCTTTCCTTGGCTTAAGACGTTACGAGCCTATGGCGCTCCAAATCTTCAGGAAGCGAATTCGTAAGGTGAGAATCGCCTCCATTTTCCATTTTCCTTTAGTTTTCCATTTAAGGGCTTTGCTAGGGAAGCTAAGCGCCGTTCCAACCGTTTAGATTAAATCCGACTTAGCTTCCCAAGCTATATGTCAGAAATTTCGATACTTGAAGTCCGCGGGGTCGCGTCTTTACTGAATTAACCCGGTGCTGGAAGAATTTGTGGCAGGCGCAACGCCCGACGATGAAAACATCTGGCACGCCCGCAGCTGCCATCCGACTCGAGAATGTAGAACGCAGATTGTAAATTGGGAAACTTGCTCAACTTCCTCTCGCTTTCTGAAAGCCAAACTTATCTCTTGATAATCAGAATTCTAGTAGCTCACTGCTCTTCATTCCATACTCTGTAACTGTATTCCAAAACTGTGTGTAGATAGAGATAGTACTGACCTCCGCTAGGATGTGATGACCCGCACATCGCTGCTGTGCAGTAAGCGTCTGGTGAGAGCCGCGTTGACTAAGGCGAAGATGTATTAAGCAGAGACGGGCTGAATACGTCACCTGCGCCAATACGGGATAATCCGCCTTTTTGGATCAGGAAACAGGTGAGTGCGGCGAACAGCGATTGAATCGGAGCGATGGACAGACATTTGCGCCGGGCAACTGCCTTCGTAGTCCGGGTGAAGTGAGTCTCAAGGATGGACTAAATCGGTAGTCGTCGCGTAGTGTCTGATCCATTCCATCTCAACTGCAGCCTCACGAGCTGGCGTTGACTCGATTAGCTTCGGTGGAGGCAGATCATCTGAAATCCTGAAGCGCTCCCGAGAGTAGCTAAGGAATGAGTGGATGCCGGGGGAGGAGTGGCACCCGCCGCACTGCCGAAGGATGATAGCCTGGCCTGCTTCCTCGGGATTATTTTCGTCCTCAAACTCATCGGGGCCCCGGTAGATATTAAAAAAGCCGAATTCTTTCTCGTCTGCGGCCACCGCATGAAATCCTCCTGATCGGCCGGAAAACAGCACCTGCCGATCCACTCTGAGTTCGAATACCCGCTGGGGTGGATCCCTGAATGCATTCTCATCTGAGAAGGGACGAATCGAGCGATAGACGCGGATCTGCGCACTTTCTGTCAGATGGGTAGGTACCAACCTCCCGCTGTTGTCCATGAGCACGGCCTGACGCACCAGCGCCATGCGTGTGCCAAGTGGAAGCTGCGGCGGCTCCGGTGACGGAACCATGATTCCCCCTGGAAACTCACGATCTTCTCCCCAATGAGTCGGAATCGTTCGCAACTTTTCCAGATATGCAAGCGTCTCCGTGCGTCCACCCGGCAAATCGAGGAATACCAGGAATACAGATCGACCATCGAAAAAGATCAAATGTTCGGAGGCCACTGACTTGCCATGCTGTTCACTTAAACAGACCCAGGATCCTGCAGGATCGAACAGGTCCGGCGGCAAAAACCCTCGGTCTGGGTCGCGCGAGTCATAGATGGCTGGAAAGGCCTTTGATCGCGCTGCTTCTTGATAGTTATCGGGCAGGGCCTGAATCTCGTCGTCAGTTAATGCCAGACGGCCAATGGTCTCGCGAAGCTTGGCTTGCAATTGCGCGCGGTTGGATTTCTGCTCGGTGTCAGAGTCCGCCAGCCAGTTGTAGATAGCAATCAGATCTCTCTGCATCCAGGCTCGTTTCAATGGATCGCGGATAAGAAGTTCGGCATGTTGCTGCAGAAAGTGATCTAGCAATCTTATAGCCTCGTCATGCGACGGCCCAACGATCAGATATCTTGTCTCCACACGCACATAGGGATCGAGTTCCGCGCCTCCGTATTGCCGACCATTCTTGCCGGTCCGCAGATAAAACAAGCGAAACAGCCGGTTCCAGATGTGATGGGGGTCGCGATCGTAGATGCAGCAGGACGTGGAAGTGGAAGCTACTTCCTGACGCCGCTGAGAAAGGACCTCATTTCTTAGGTGGACCTCCTCCAACTTCTCCTGCGTGCGGAGAAAACCAGCACATAGCAGGACGTACACGCCAAAGCTCAAACCTGCGCGCCTCATGGACTGGCCCCCGAGTGCTAAACATAACTCAGGCCTCCTGCCGCAGCCAAGTAAGCGTCTGGTGAGAGCTGTGTTGATTAAGCCGAAGCTGAAGTAACCCCGGTCCTCAGGTGGTCAAGGTATTAACTTTCGGGAGGCGCGGGTAAAAACCCCAAGCAATCTCGGTGTAGTGGTTTTGTAGTAGGTATCTGTTCAAAACGGTTCAAATCGAGGACGGATGGTTCAAATCGAAATCATTGGAACCTGTTGAAGGATATAGTAGAGTCCACAATTTTCACAACGGGTCAGAATGGTCTCCTGTTTTCCTAAAATGCGTCTCGGGAGTTCGACTCTCCCCAGCCCCACCATCTATGCGAATACTTTGCAGAAGGATTGCGCATCCCAGTTCGGCAGTGTCCATCCGCTACTGCATGGTTCCTTTTGCAACTCTGCTCCAAGCGATCCAAAATTGTTCCTCGATGTAAAGCTCCGCGAAATCCGATTTATTCGGACGCTGCAACATTCTTGGGCCACATTCAGTGGGGATCTTTTTGCTTTGTAGATGGATGAAAAACCGCCACTGCCTGCCGGTCGCCTGGAGCGCTTTTTTGTTCTTTGCATGATCTCTATTCAGAAACCGTTGCCCGAGTCTCCTCGTCAGATAAAAATAGCTGTCCGTGACGGATGACGCATCCAAAGAAACATGAGAAGGCGCAACTCAAAACCGGCGGCCATTGCACTTGGGCTGGCTTCTTTGTTGTGCGGGGCGAATGCTGGCGCGACGGAGGCGCCGATTCCACACGGCACAATAGAGATTATCGCTCAGAATGAATCGATTGAGCCGGGGCGTGACTTTAACCTCGGGCTTCATTTCCAACTGGAGAAAGGGTGGCATATTTACTGGGCCAATCCTGGTGACTCGGGCGAACCGCCGCGAGTGGAGTGGAAGATGCCTAAGGGCGTTACGGCGGAGGAGATTGAGTGGCCCACGCCTCATCGCTTGGGAACGTCCGCCATTGTAGATTATGGTTACGAGGACGCTGTGACGCTGATCGTGCCGATGCGAACGGAGACAATCCTGGCGGCGCAGCAAACCGCGCAAATCGGTGTGCAAGTCAAGGTGCTGGTATGCCGCGAGATGTGCATCCCCGGCAAGGCGCAAGTCTCGCTGACGCTTCCGATCAAATCGCAAACTGCTGCGCCGAATAGCAAGACTGCCGCTTTATTTGCGGCGGCACGCAAATCCCTGCCGCAACATGCGCCCAAGGACTGGAAATTCAGCGTGGACGACACCATAAGCTCCTTCGTGCTTTCGGGAAACCTTGGGCATCAAACTACGCGCGCCATCTTTTTCCCGTTGAACGAATCGCAGATTGACAATGCCGCGCCCCAAGACTTTGCCCCTACGGCAGCTGGCTTTCGATTGACGCTACGAAAATCGCAACAGCTTTTGAAGCCGATCGCAAGGTTGAAGGGCGTGCTGATGCTGTCTGATGATCGTGCTTATTGGATTGAAGTGCCAGTGAGCAAACCTGGTGCCGGACAAAGTAATTCTGGCGCCAATGTTCCACCGAAACATTTGCTGGAGGAGGGAAAAACCACATGAAGCGCTCAATTCTATATCCGATTATGATCGCTCTGATTCTTTGCCTAGCTCCGCTGCTTATCGCAGCTGCAAAAGTTGGCGAAGCTGCGCCGGACTTCACCGCCACGGCCAGCAACGGCCAGACCGTTAAGCTTTCGGCTAACCTTGGAAAATATGTTGTGCTCGAATGGCACAACAACGGATGCCCCTACGTTGGCAAGCAATATAACAGCGGCAACATGCAGCGTTTGCAAAAGCAGTGGACCGCGCGCGGCGTGGTGTGGCTCACAATTCTTTCTTCCGCGCCAGGAAAACAGGGCTACGTGACGGCGAGTGAAGAGAACGACTACGTGGCGAAGATGCACGCGAAACCGACCGCCGCTCTACTGGATCCAACCGGTGAGATAGGGCATCTATACGACGCGAAGACGTCGCCGCAGATGGTAGTGATCAATCCGCAAGGCATTGTGATCTACGATGGCGCGATTGACGACAAACCCACCACGGACCTGAACGATGTTCCGGGCGCTACCAATTATGTGAATCTCGCGCTCGAACAAGCTATGGCCGGCAAGAAAGTGGAGACGCCCGCTACGCGTCCCTATGGTTGCTCAGTGAAGTACGCGAACTAAATGGATTGAGCAAGGCGTAGTGGCGATGACAATTTGCTTCCTAGCACTCAGCCGACTTTCGTTTGAAATTTCGATCCGCTTTGCGACTTCGGCATATTTCGAATTTTGAATCCACGCGGCTCGCCTACGCCCGCAGTCGAAATTGTCTCCGGCAATTGCTATTTACGGCAATGAGTGGGACTATCGGACCACACTCGGAACACGCAGCGCCGCTTGGAATGTGAAATGTCTTACCACTTCGAGTTCGACTCGGCCAACCGGATTCTCCTAGCCTGGTTTGAAGGAAAAGTTACCGACGCGGATCTGAAAGAATATTATCGGACCGCCGAGAGGTATGTGGCGGCAACTAATCCGAGCGCAGGCGTGTTGGACATGTCGGCGGTAAGTTCCCTGGAAGTTTCCCCGCAGACGATTCGCGAACTGGCTAGTTTGCCACCCGCATTTTCGGACCCAAACCAACCACGTTGCATTATTGCCCCCGCTCCGAAAACTTTTGGTATGGCGCGAATGTTTGAGTTGCAGGGACAGCCCACGCGGCCGAACCTGCACGTCGTTCGAACAGCGAAGGAAGCGTGGGCGATCCTGGGCATCTCGAAGCCGAAATTCGAGCCGCTAGAAATAAAGGTCTAGTCTGGTTCGTAGAAACCAGAAAACGCTCTAGGCTAACGCTGGATGGTTAGTTTTGTAGGATCGAAATCGTAGCCTTCGTCTTGCACGGTCTTTTGAGCTGCGGCGCGCAGGGACTGCTCATCGGCATTCTTCGGTAAGTCGCAATGACGGCGAATCACTTCTTCCCCTTCTGTGATGCGAATAAGCCACTTCGATTTTTCCTTATCCCAGGAAACTTCCACACGATCGGCGGCCATGGCGTCCTCCGCTAGATAATTTCAGCGACATTGTACGCCCGACCGTGCTAAGGACGCATCATTTTGTAACGGTTATATCAGGCTTTTGCGTTGGCTCCTGGCGTTCGATTCGAAACGTGTAGCATCCCGCGGTGGTGCTGC
>Ga0207015_1162_pt2 | contig 17594 bp, 19 predicted proteins | sample Alteio_BWMinCont_53_FD_153486 | JGI IMG/M metagenome (GOLD analysis project Ga0207015, IMG submission 153486) | Enriched cells from forest soil in Barre Woods Harvard Forest LTER site, Petersham, Massachusetts, United States -... | ecosystem: Environmental > Terrestrial > Soil > Temperate forest >...
CCGACGCTGTCGAAGCCGCGTTCTACAAACTGTCCGACCCAGTCAAGCAGATTGAGTCCATGGTCTACAACGTGGTTCTCGGCCACGTTCCAAAAATGAAACTGGACGATACCTTCCTGAACCAAGCAGACATCGCGAGCGACCTACGAGACAACTTGGACGCTTCGATGAAGGAGTACGGATACTTCATCGTCAAAGTTCTGATCTCCGACATCGTTCCCGACCAGAAGGTGAAGGCCGCGATGAACGACATCAACGCCGCGCAGCGCGAACGCGAAGCTACCGTTTCCCGCGCGGAGACGAACAAAATGCTTTTGGTGAAACAGGCGGAAGCCGAGGCCGAATCGAAACGCCTGCAGGGAGAAGGTATTGCAAATCAGCGGAAGGCGATTATCACGGGTTTAAAGGATTCGGTCGAGGATTTCGCCAAAACGGTTCCCGGTTCCACTCCGCAGGATGTCATGCAACTGGTCCTAATGACTCAATATTTCGACACGCTGAAAGAAATTGCAGCAAACGATCACAGCAACACCATTTTGATCCCGCACACGCCCAACACACTCACGGATATTTACAGCCAAATTCGCAATGCCATCATCGCGGGCAACGAGCTTTCCACTCATCCCTCAATCCCGCCAGTCACTTCGGCGCCGCAAAAATGACGCCCCGCCTGAGGATCAGGCGCTCAGTTCGCCTTGCGATAGCGCGTACCCGCGACCTATAATCGCGGGCCGAGTTTTTCCGGCACTTTGCGAGCGATTTAGCGGCCAACTTTTAGAGATCATTACCACAGGAGCGATTGTGCCGATCGGAACAGCGGTCCACGACAGAACTTCAAAACTTTGCGAGAGCATGAACTATCGCGAATGGTCGGGCTACTACGCCGTCATCGTTTACGAAATGCATCACGACCACGAATACAACGCGATCCGCAATGCCAGCGCCATGATCGACGTCTCGCCGCTGTACAAATATCTTTTGACCGGCAAAGACGCGACCAAGCTAGTGAACCGCGTGATCACTCGCGACATTAATAAAATCGCCGTCGCACAGGTCATTTATTGCTGCTGGTGCGATGAAGAAGGCAAAGTAATCGACGACGGCACCATCTCGCGCCTCGCAGAAGATGCCTATCGCTGGACTGCCGCCGACCCTAGCATGCGCTGGTTCCATCAAAACGCGCTCGGCCTCGACGTGAACATCGAAGACATCTCCAACAAAGTCGCTGCGCTGGCAGTGCAGGGCCCCACCTCCGGCCGGCTGCTGATGAAAACTGCGCAAGCCGACATCGCGAATTTGAAATATTTTCGTTTCACTCGTGGAAAAATCGTCGGCGTGGATGTCGATATTTCGCGCACCGGCTACACCGGAGACTTGGGTTACGAAATCTGGATGCCTTGGAACGAAGCGCCAAAAGTTTGGGACGCGCTGATGGAAAATGGCCGCCAGTTCGATCTGCATCCCGCCGGCATGCTGGCTCTGGACGTGGCGCGAATCGAAGCTGGACTCATCCTGATCGAAGTCGATTATTTCAGCAGCAAGCGCGCACTAATCGAATCGCAAAAATATTCGCCGTATGAAATCGGCCTCGGCCGCATGGTGGATTTGAAGAAGGAACATTTCATCGGCCGTGAAGCCCTGGCCGAAGAAAATCAGCGCGGCGCCAAACGCCTTTTGATGGGTCTGGATATTAACTGGGAAGATGTCGAGCGTCTCTACGATGCCGTCGGCCTGGGTCCGCAAGTGCAAAGCACAGCTTCGCGTACGCCTGTTCCCGTGTATCGAGGCGGATTGCAAGTAGGCAAAGCGACTTCAACTACTTGGTCGCCGACCTTAAAAAAAAATGATCGCGCTTGCCAGTCTTAATCGTGAACACGCCGCGCCAGGTCTTCAGCTGCAAATGGAACTTACCGTGGAAGCCGTGCGTCACAAAGTAAGAGCCACGACTAGGGAATTGCCATTCTTCAATCCACCGCGAAAGATGGCCACGCCGGTCACTTGAAATTTGTGAAGGGAGCAAAATTTGAAGATAAGTTCCACCGCAGAACCCTCGACAGAATGGCCATGGCATTTTCTGCAATCCGCGTTTCTTCCCACCGACCGGCGCCGGTTTCGATCAACACTTCTTTTCTTGGCGGTGATTGTATTGATCGCTATCACGTCTGCCCCAGGTGCGGCCCAGGCCACTGAAATGAAGTGCCCGCCTCCGACGCGTGTGGAAGACGTGAAAGAAACGATTCACGGCGTCGTGGTAAGTGATCCGTATCGATGGCTCGAAGATCAAAACAGCCCTGAAACACGCGCCTGGATCGATGCGCAAAACGCCTGCACGCAAAATCTGCTGAAGACGCTGCCCGGTGACGCAGCGATCTCCAAACGCCTCGCCGAATTAATCAAGGTGGACACGATTAACCTCCCGGTGGCGCGAGCAGGCCGTTATTTTTATTCCAAACGCGCTGCTGGCCAGGATTTATTTGTTTTGTACATGCACCGGGGCGCCGCTGGAACCGAGGAAGTGCTCGTCGATCCCGCGTCGCTCAGCCCTGACCACACCACCAGCGTGAATTTTGAAGGTTATTCCGACGATGGAAAACTGATCGCCTACGGCATCCGCAAAGGCGGCGAAGACGAAGTCTCCATCCATTTGATCGATACCGAAACGCGAAAGGAAGTTCCAGATTCCCTTCCGCGTGCGCGTTATCTCTCGGGAGCTGCATTCAAAAGTGATAAGACCGGATTTTATTACTCGAAACTGACAGACGCCGGCCCGCGCGCCTATTACCACGCCATGGGAACCAACTCCGAACAAGACAAGGAAATTTTCGGCGGCGGCTATGGACCCGACAAGATTCTGTCCGTGGATGTTTCCGAAAATGGCCGCTACCTGTTGTTGATGGTTTTCTATGGTTCGGCGTGCGAAAAGTCCGAAGTCTATTTCCAAGACCTCGCGCACAGTGGCCCCATCACGCCAATCGTCAAAACGATTAATGCCTGCTTCCAAGGCGAAATTGCGGGTGACACGCTGTATTTGGAAACAAACTGGAAGGCCCCGAACTGGCGCTTGCTGGCCGTGCCCTTGAACAATCCCGCGCAGGAAAACTGGAAAGAAGTGATTCCCGAAAGCGATTCGCGGCTGGAAGATTTTCGATTGGCCGGCGGAAAAATCATCGCGCAGTATTCCCAAAACGCCTCGTCCGCACTAAAAGTTTTTGAAGCCGACGGCAAGCCCGCTGGGGAAATCCCGCTGCCGGCGCTGGGAGACGTAAGCGGAATCAACGGCAGGTGGCGAAATTCGGAAGCATTTTTATCTTTTCAATCTTTCGCGATTCCCGCCACCGTCTATCGCTACGATATTTCCCGACACACGTTCGCCGTGTGGGCCAAGCCCGATGTTCCGATAGACGCCAGTAAATTCGAAGTAAAACAAGTTTGGTACGAGTCCAAAGATAAGACTCGTGTCCCCCTGTTTCTTTTCTATAAAAAAGGACTGAAGCTCGACGGCTCGAATCCCACCTTGATGACCGCCTATGGCGGTTTTGATTCCAGCGAAACTCCTGCGTTCCGAGACGATGCGGTCGTGTGGGCCGAACACGGTGGCGTCTTTGCCATGCCGAATCTCCGTGGCGGCGGAGAGTTCGGCGAAACCTGGCACCACGCGGGCATGCTCGAGAAAAAACAGAATGTCTTTGACGATTTTGCCGCGGCCGCGGAATGGCTGATCGCGAATCATTATACGAGTCCTCAGCGGCTCGCCATCACCGGACGCAGCAATGGCGGCCTGCTAATGGGCGCGGCCATGACTCAGCGTCCCGATCTTTTTGGCGCCATCGTGTGCGGCTACCCGCTGCTTGATATGGTGCGCTATCAGAAATTTCTAGTGGCGCGATTTTGGGTCGCTGAATACGGATCGTCCGACGATCCTAATCAGTTTCCTTTTCTCTACGCCTACTCGCCCTATCATCACGTAATGAAAGGCACGAAATATCCGGCCGTGCTTTTTCTAACGGGCGATAGCGACACGCGAGTGGCCCCGCTGCACGCCCGTAAGATGGCGGCAGAAATGCAAGCGGCGCAAGGCGGCGACAAACCGATTCTGCTGATGTACGACACGAAGTTAGGCCACAGCGAAGGCCGCCCGGTCGGCAAGATCATCGAAGAAGACACGGATGTGCTGCAATTTTTATTCGCGCAAGTAGGGGTTGCAAATTTCTAGAGCAACCATCGGCTAGTCTCGGTCTCTAAGTCCTCATCATGTCCAATTCGTCAAAATACGGTAGGAGAAGAACGGGGGAATAATGCGCAGAGTAATTTCGATAACGGGACTCTTTCTCGCAACAATTTTCGTTTTCACCAGCGCGAGTGCACAGGCACAAACCAAGGCCGGCCCGATTCGCTTAATAGTTGACGCTTCGCGAGCGCCGCAGAAAATTCTGCACGCGCATATGGAAATTCCGGTTTCGGCCGGAGAGTTTACGCTCTATTACCCTGAATGGCTTCCCGGCGAGCACATGCCAGACGGCCCCATCATCGAAGTTGCCGGACTGAAGTTCACCGCCGCTGGCAAATCAATTCCGTGGCGCCGCGACTTAGTAGAAATGTTCTCCATCCATTTGGACATCCCTGCCGGCGTCACCAAACTAACCGCGGATTTTGATTTTCTGCTTGCAGCGCCCGCCGTCGGATTTTCCGCCGGAGCTTCAGCAACAAATGCCTTGGACGTCCTAAATTGGAATCAAGTTTTGATGTACCCCAAAGGTTTCGACATACGCGACGTCACTTTCGTGCCCAGCCTGAAACTTCCCGCCGGATGGAAATACGGCACGGCCCTCCCTGGTCCCAAACAAAATGGCGACCTGATCGATTTCTCGCCCGTCACGCTGAACACGCTCGTCGATTCCCCGGTAATTGCCGGGAAATATTTCCGCGAAATTCAACTCACGCCCGGCCAGGATCCTGCGCATTTCATGGACATCGCCGCCGACAGTGAAGCGGCCCTGGCAATGTCACCGGAAACGCAGACACACTTTAACCAGCTCGTAACGGAAGCTGGCGCGCTTTTCGGCCCGCGCCATTATCGCGATTATCATTTTCTCGTTACTCTTAGTGACGACGTTGCCCACTTCGGCCTCGAGCATCACGAGTCCAGCGACGATCGCACCAACGAGCGCAGCCTCATCGATGAATCCGAACTGATCGCCTTCGCCGGACTTCTGCCCCACGAGTTTGTCCATTCCTGGAACGGAAAATATCGCCGCCCGGAAGGTCTCGCCACCGCGGATTATCAGCAGCCCATGAAGGATGATTTGCTTTGGGTCTATGAAGGCTTGACGGAATATCTCGGCAGCTTTGTTCTCACCGCGCGGAGTGGATTGCTCACGCAACAAGAAACTATGGATGATTTAGCCGAGCTTGTCGCTGCGTATGAACATCGTCCCGGACGCGACTGGCGCAACTTGCAGGATACGGCCGATGCTGCTCCGTTCCTCTACAACGCCACCGAGGACTGGTCGAATTGGCGCCGTGGCACCGATTTTTACGAAGAAGGCCAGTTGCTCTGGCTCGATATCGACGGCACTTTGCGCGGCCTTACCAAAGACAAAAAATCCCTGAACGATTTCTGCCAGATTTTCTACGCTGGCTCGCCCAACGTCCCCGGGCTGAAAACCTATAAATTCGAAGACGTCGTCGCCGTCTTGAATACCCTGGCGCCCTACGATTGGACCGCTTTCCTTCGTGCGCATTTGGACGGAGTCTCCACCAGAACTCCCCTCGAAGCCGTCGAAAATAACGGCTGGAAGCTGATCTACAGCGAAGAGCCCAACGAAATGCAAGTGATCGAGAGCGCGCTCGCCCGGCGAACGAATTTAACCTTCACCATCGGCATGACCGTTCAGGAAGACGGAACCGTCGACGATGTAACCCATGGCGGTCTAGCTTACGACGCTGGAATCAGCCCCGGCATGAAAATCATCGCCGTCAACGGAAAGCAATATTCGCCGGATGAAATTAAACAAGCCATGGCTGGATCAAAATTGTCCACCTCGCCGATTCAGTTGATCGTCGCAAACGGCGCGCAATTCCAGACGCGTTCCATCGATTATCATGGCGGTGCGCGCTTTCCTCATCTGGTGCGCGACAGCAGCCGCCCGGATTATTTGAGCGAAATTCTAAAGCCAATGGTCGCCACAATCGGCACGGCGCAAGCTACACCGTCGAATTAAGCATGTCGCGCAGGAGAATATTGCGATGAAAGTTCACCCTTACGTAGTGCTGGGCGCGCTATTCATCGCGCTCGGCATTGCCGCGTTGGTTCACCCCAACCTCCGCATGCCCTCCAAGAAAAAGGAAATGGAAATTAGCGGAGTCAGAACGATCATCGAAACCACACGAATAATCCAACTTCCGAAAGCTTTCGGCGTACTTCTGCTGGTAGCCGGCGGCTCGTTCATTTTTCTAAGCACCAGAAAAGTGTAGTCCATACTTGGGTCGGCGAGGAAAATGGGCGTGAATCCGCACAGTATCGGCAAAAACTTGGCCGCGAGCCTTGTCTTGATGGCCGTCTTCGTAGCGCCCGTTTCCTTAAACGCGCAAACGACCAAGAAACGCGCCATCACCTTTCAGGATTTAATCTCCATGCATCGCCTGAGCGAGCCGCAAATTTCTCCTGACGGCAAATGGATCGCCTACACCGTAGCAACTCCAAACCTGGAAACAAATCACACCTCACGCGACATATGGATCGTCAGCGTGGCCGGCGGCGAGCCGCGGCAATTGACGCACGGAGGCAGCGACACGCGCCCCCGCTGGTCGCCCGACGGCCAGAAGCTTGCGTTTATTTCCGCCCGCATCGAAGGCAACCAACAGGTTTTTTTGATCGACATCAAAAGCGGCACCGTGAATCGCATCACTTTTCTTTCCGCCGGAGCTGACAACGAAATTTGGTCCCCGGACGGAAAGACCATGGCCTTCGTTTCCAGCGTCTATCCCGATTGCACGAACGAAGCGTGCAACGCGCGCCGCGACGCCGAAAAATCAAAAAGCAAAGTGAAGGCGCACATTTACGACAAGCTACTGTATCGCCATTGGAATGCATGGTCCGACGGCAAGCGCAGCCATCCTTTCATCATTTCAGCCGACGGTGGAACTCCGCGCGATCTCACGCCCGGCGCCGACTACGATGTGCCGCCCTTTAGCTTGGGCGCCCCGGAAGCGATTGCCTTTTCTCCCGACAGCCGCGAAATTTGTTTCACCGCCAACACCGACAGAGACGAAGCCCTCAGCACCAATGGCGACCTTTTTACCGTGCCTGCCGCCGGCACAAGCGCGCCCACGCGAATCACGCTGAATCCTGCCGACGATTGGGGACCGGTGTATTCCCGCGACGGAATGTGGATCGCTTATCGTGCGCAAACGCAACCGGGCTACGAAGCCGATCGTTGGCGCCTGATGCTTTATTCCCGCAAAGATAGAAAAGAAACGAATCTTACGGAGAATTTCGACCGCAGCGTGGAATCCTACGAGTTCGCGCCCGACAGCAAGACCATCTTCTTCACTGCTGAAGACAAAGCCGAAATGCCGATTTACGCGATCTCAGCTGTGCCCGGAAGCACTCCCAAAATAATAGTGAACGGAAATTTCAACGAAGAATTTGACATCAGCGCCGACGGCGGCACCCTGGCCCTAGCCCGCACCAGCCTGACCATGCCGGCGGAAATGTTCGTCGCGAATTCAGACGGCAGCGGCGTTCGCCAGCTCACCCATCAAAACGCGCAGCTACTCTCACAGCTCGAGCTCCCCAGCCCGGAGGCTTTCTGGTTCGAAGGCGCGGAAAAAACCCAGGTCGAAGGTTTCCTATTCCGTCCACCGAATTTTAATCCCGCGAAAAAATATCCTGCCTTGCTCTTGATTCACGGCGGGCCGCAAAACTCTTGGACCGATGCCTGGGGCTATCGCTGGAACCAGCAGCTGATGGCCGCCCCCGGATACGTAGTTCTCGCCATCAATCCGCGCGGTTCCACCGGATATGGACGGAAATTTACTGCAGAAATCAGCCATGATTGGGGCGGCAAGGCCTACGAGGATTTGATGGCCGGCTTGGACGCAGCTATTGCCAAATATCCGTTCATCGATGGTTCTCGCGTGGCCGCCGCGGGCGGCTCCTTCGGCGGATACATGGTCGATTGGATCGCCACGCACACCGGCCGCTTCAAATGTTTGATCAGCCATGCTGGCCCTTACGATGCCGTGAGCATGAACGCCACAGAAGAATTGTGGTTTCAGGAATGGGAGTTCGGCGGCACGCCCTGGGCGAATTCCGAATTTTACAAAAAATGGTCGCCCAGCGAATTTGCCGCCGCGCTCGGAAAATATAAAACGCCCACGCTCGTCGTTGGTGGCGAGTTGGATTTTCGTGTGCCCTACACCCAGGAACTTGAATTCTTCACCGCTTTGCAGAGTCAAGGTGTGCCTTCGAAACTCTTAATTTTCCCGGACGAAGGCCATTGGGTGCTGAAGCCTCAAAACAGCCAGCTCTGGTACAAGACGTTTCGAGACTGGCTAGCCGAATACTTGAAATAAATCACGCAGCAGCCTGCCTGCTCAGTTAGCTAGCCGCCGCCGAACAGGATTGTGCTCATCCCGCTTTGCGTACTTCACCGGATGGACGCTTGTCCGCGCAACGTGACAGCTCCACCTCATCCCTGATTTGTCCGGAGAGCTGGCGTGCGAAGAACACGTGTGCACTGGCGCCGCGCTTGCGCTGTCTGCTCTGGCGGCGGCAACAGCATCGCCATCGTTTGGCGAAACGCTGAAAGTCACCGGTTCGCCCGCTGGAGCGAACGTCGAAATCGACGGCGTGCTGGTCGGCGTGACTCCTCACAAAATAAGTTATCCCGGCGGCTATTTTCACAAACCACATACCGTGTTTGCTGCACGCCTCGGCCATGCCATGGTGGTCCGCATTTCTAAAGAAGGATACGCCTCGCAGGAAACCACCATCACCGAGGGCCCTTTCGATTGGATCGACCTGAAAGGCCATAGCCGAGGCCCTTACTGGCTGCCGAAAGCGGACGAAGTACAGGCCACCCTGCCTCCCACGAAAACGGCGAGCAGCGACACCCGAGCCGGTCCAATTCCCGCAAAAATAACGATCCAGAGACCGAGCGTCCGGTGGCAGAAATGTCGGGAGCGCCTGCGTTCGCCGCCACGCCTATCAGCTCTGACGTTGGTGTTTTAATTCTTTCGTCGGAAACAACCGGAGCAGAAATCTACATCGACGGGAAATTCGTCGGCGACGCACCCACAATTATTTCGCTGGCAAGTGGCCTGCGCCAAATCACTATCAAGTCCATGGGCAAAAAAGATTGGACACGCGAAATCGAAGTGATGGAAGGCAGCCAAGTCACCCGGCACGCGGTTTTCGTTCAATCACCCTGAACGCCTGCGCTGATTCCGTGCAATTGAACGGTTACGCCGACAAGCCCGTGTAAGCCCAAGCCTTGCGCAAATAGTGATCGAGTTCCGGCACGCCAAGAATTTTCAGCAAAATCATCAGCAACACAATTCCTGCGGTGGTGACGACGACCAGCAACGCAAGCGCTCCCCAAATCTTTTGCCACGGTAAGTGGTTTTCAAGCATGAGCGTGAGCCGGTAGGAGACAATGCCTGCCACCAACGATGCGCCTGTCATCTTCAAAAAGAAAACCACTAAGCTCCCCTCTTCTGGATTTTTCGTGCGCCGGTTCAACAAAATAAAAAGAACCACAGTGTAAGCAACGATGCCGAACGAGCTGGCCAGCGCCAAACCCACATATTGCATGTGATGCGACATCCACCAATAAACCGGAATGTTCAGCGCCGTCATCACCGTGCCCACCACCGCAGGCGTAATCGTGTCTCGCGTAGCATAAAAGCCCCGAGCCAGAATGTATTGCGCCCCCCAGGCAAACATCCCAATCGAAAAATATGCAAGGGTCTGCCCCGTCGCGTAAAGATCGTAGCCATGCATGCGCGTATGGGAAAAAACCAGATTCACGATCGGAACACTTTGCGCGATGGTCAAAGCCGAAATCGGCAGCAGCAGGAATATCAGCCCTTTGAATGTAGCATTCAGCACGCGATTTAACTCCTCAAATTTCTTCTCCGAATATAACTGGGCGAGAAACGGAAAAGACGCTACGCCAACACCCTGTCCTACAAGCCCCAGAGGCACCCGCATCAAATTTTTCCCGTAAGTCAGCCAGGTGATCGACGCAGCCTGCAAATACGATCCAAAATATCGAATGATCCAATCGTCCGCGAAAGACACCGAAACAGCCAGCATGATGGGCACCGAAAGCTTCAGAAAAAGCCAAAATCCCGGATGCCTGACATTAAAACTCGGCGAAAACACCGCGCCAGCCCGGTGCGCGCCATAGATTTGAAGTAGAAAATTTCCCGCGATGGCTCCGCCCAGCACTCCAACCGCAAACCCAGTGATCCCAATTCGCGGAGCCAGCAAGACACCGCCGAGAATAATCCCGATGTTGTAAATCAGAGGCGCCAGTGAAGGCACCACAAATTGCCCCTTGGCGTATTGCACCGCGCTTAAAATGCTTCCCTCGTAAAAACAAATTTGCGCGGGAAGCATCAGCCGCGTCAGAAAAACAACGCGCGCGCGCTCCCCTGGACTGAATCCCGGAGCAATCCAATTCACAATGTGCGGCGCAAAAAGTTCTCCCAGCAGAACCAGTCCTACCAGCACAAACCCCATCACCGTGATCACGGTGGAAAAAACGCGCCAGCCCTCTTCTTCTCTGTTCTCCGCCGCATATTTTGCGAAAACCGGAATAAACGTAATGCTCAACGACCCGCCCGCAATCAAATAATTCAGAAAATCAGGCAGAGTGAACGCCGCGTTGTACGCGTCCGTAATCGCGTTCGAACCCATCTGGTGCGCCAGAGTCCAATCGCGAAAAAATCCCAGCACGCGACTCAACAGCACGCTGACCATCACGATCCCAGTGGCCGCAGCGATGCGTCGATGCATTGTTCCGGTATCTGAAGCGGTCGTCACGAACGCAATGGTAGTTGGTTTGGCGTGTTTGAACTAGAGCGTTAACGCGAGGTGTTTCCGATGCGAAATGATCCGCAGACCCCAGAAAAAGAAATCCTAGGGTTAGTCTTATTCAGAAAATTGAGGACTTATTCCAGATTTGCGTCGTGCTCGGCCAATGCATCCATGCCTTCCGGTGGACGAATCGGCTCGCGCGTAGGTGTCCCGTCCGGCGCCGCTCGCAAATATTGCACCGGCCACGGTATCGGAAAACCGAGGTCATGAGCCACTTGAAGCGGCCAGTAAGGTTGTCGCAGAAATTCACGAGCCATGATTACAATGTCCGCGCTCTCTTCCCGCAAAATCGTGTCCGCTTGATTCGCAGATGTGATCAGTCCGACCGCGCCAGTCATCACATCCGTTTCATTGCGAATTTCTCGCGCAAACGGAACCTGATATCCGGCTCGTATGGGAATGCTTGCCCCCGGCGCAATTCCGCCCGACGAACAATCGATCAAATCCACGCCCAGCGGCGCAATTTTTTCCACCAGTTGCACGGACTGATCCAGGTCCCAACCGCCCTCAATCCAATCCGTCGCAGAAATTCGAACAAAGAGCGGATAAGCCGCTGGCCATACTTTACGCACCGCAGCGACGACTTCACCCAAAAGACGGCAGCGATTCTCCAGCGAGCCGCCGTAGGAATCCGTCCGCTTGTTCGAAATAGGCGAAAGGAATTCGTGCAACAAATAACCGTGCGCCGAGTGAATTTCGATCACCTGAAACCCCGCCTGCAGCGCCCGTCCGGCCGCCGCAGCGAAAGACTTCACTAGGCCCTGAATTCCATTCTCGTCCAGCGCAACCGGCTGCGGATAGGTGGCCGAGAACGGTATAGCGCTAGGCGCCACAGGCTTCCAACCGCCTTTCGATTCCGGCACAGCCGCATTCCCCTCCCACGGGCGCAGTGTGCTGCCCTTGCGTCCCGCGTGAGCCAACTGGATTCCCGGAATGCTGCCCTGATCGCGAAGAAAACTCGTAATCCGCGAGAGCTGCTCGATGTGCTCGTCTTTATAAATCCCTAAATCGTGCGGACTGATGCGCCCCTCGGCAGAAACCGCCGCCGCTTCCGTAAAAATCAACGACGCGCCTCCCACCGCTCTGCTGCCCAAATGCACCAGATGCCAATCGTTGGCAAATCCGTCCAGGCTGGAATACTGGCACATGGGAGAAACCACGATACGGTTGCGCAGCGTCAGCTCGCGAATAGTCAATTCGTCAAATAACATGGATCTCCCCTATTAATTTTGCGGAGGATTTGGCCGCACCACGGTAAACAACCCATCAATCGTCGCGGCGATGAGATTTCATATGCTTGTGATTCGCCACCGGGTCGAGCAGTCGGAAAACGTGCACGCCCTGCTCCGGCTCGAATCGATACGCAATAGTCGCGTCCGCGGCTTCCTGTTCGCGCGCTAATTCCAGTTCCGGATTGTCGATGATGATGTCGCCCTTGTTATTGATTCGCAGCTCGCTTCCCACCTGCAAAACGATTTTCGTTTCAGTTCCCTGGGATTTCGCTTGCGTTGCCTTGGGTTTCATTGTGATCTCCAGCGGACGATAACTAAGCACTCCCAGTTCTTATTGAGTATGGCTCACCAGGTTGGATGAGGAAACGCAGCGAAAAGTGCCAAAAATTACTTCGAGGCGGCTCGGGCGCTTTTTTCCTTTTTCTTATCTTGCTTCTTGGGTTCCGGGTCCAGCGCAGGTGGATCGCTGGCGGGAAATGATTCGATGGAAGCCTCGTCGACCGGATCCACAGGGTTCGGCTCTACGGGCCTAGAGGCTGGCGTCTTTTTCTTGTCGGGTTCTGGTTTTGGTCGCGAACTTGAACCCATCAATTTTCCCTCGGGCTGGGCCCACCAGCGCACCTAAAACTTAATTACAATTCCCGCCGTAACTTTCGGACTGTATTGGTAAGTATTGTAGTAATGCGTCCCCATCATGTCGGCTTCAATACGATACGCCAGCCGCCGATGGTGCGAGTTGATATCCACTCCGCCGCCAGCCTCAAACGCAGGCGCATGCTCGCTTCCGAATGCTGTCTGCGGTGTCAAATGGGAGTATCCGCCCAAAGCGTGAGCCCAGAGTTCCAGTCCGCGCGGAGCCGACCACCGAAACCGAGGCCCTCCTCCGCCCATCAGAAACCACCCGCCCGTGCCGAACTCGCTTAAGTGCGTAGCGTCGAGCTCGCCATCCACGCCGAACCAGCTCTTGATGTAATACACCATGCTGTATGTAAACCCGTTCGTGTTTTTCGTAATGCCAGGGACTTGATAAAGGCGCAAATACTCATAGCCTATATAAGCTTGCCAGGCGTAGTTCTCATAAACGCTCTGTACGTACTGCGGCGGCTCCGGGGCTAGACCCGTCGCTGGCGAAGGTGTGCCAGTGATTCCCGCTTCCGCTGCGGGCAACCCGGTGAAGTTGAACGATTCTCCCGATGACGCCATTAGCGCCACTTGTGGAAACGCCCCGTTCGCCGGCGGATTTACAACGTTTACCTGCGCACCAGCATTTATTCCTACCAATAGAATGGCCCCAATTAGAAAACAAGCGTATCGCATCGCCTAGTACCCCCTCAAGCTACCTACATCCCAAACCCTGCACCCATAATTTGACCGAGAATGGGTAGCTATGTCTAGCCTAAATTCGCCGGACTTGCCTTAGCGGACGTAAGTGTTTACGGCAACTGAAGTGCCTCGCCCTGCCTTTAGACTTAAGTCGCGTGGATGACTCCGAAAGCTCAATTGTCGTCGAGGTCCCATAAGTCCGGCATCGATGATAGGGTATCTGTGCTAAATGAAAGGACATCAACGATGGCAGGCCTCTACGGCGAGATCAACTCCAAGCTCGATTATCAACGTGTTCTTCGCGAAGCCACCGATATCGTCACGCGCCTCCTCGCGCGAACCCCAAGCAATGCCACCATGCAGGGCATTAATAAGCAGCTAGCCGCCATGAAGCGCTGGACCGATAGCGGCCGCAAGCCCACCGAAATCGAACGTCGCAATATCGACGTCGGCCTCATCGCCGCGCGCGAACTCTCCGACGAAGCCGGGGAACTTGGCGAACTCGCCAAAAAACTTTTTGCCTTGAATAATTATTTCGAGGACTGGCCCACCGACGCCGAAGCCGCCAGCGCCACCGACGAAGATTTTTTCGACGAAGACGACTAAGCCCTGCTGCGCGTTTCGAATTCCGCTATACTTTCGCGCGCCCTTGGCAACAGGACGAATTCCGCATCCGCCGGTGTGAGCGGCTGTAGAAAAAAAGTTGGACCGCGCGCTTGTCTAGCGCGCCGGTTACAGAACTGGGGAACGTAAGCTGAACACCAAGACTCTCTTTTTCGTCGGATTAATCTTATGCGCCACCGGCATAATTTCCCCGCCCGTCGCTCTCACCCTCGGATTGCTTTACGGTTTGTCATTCGCCCATCCCTATCAAGCCGATAGCCGCAATCTTTCAAAATTCCTGCTGCAAGCGTCCGTGGTAGGTCTCGGCTTCGGAATGAATTTGCACGAAGTGCTCCGCGCCGGCCGCAGTGGGTTCTTCTATACCGCCGCAAGCATTTCTTTCGCGCTGATTTTCGGACTTCTCGCTGGCGGCCTTTTGCGCGTCAATAAAACAGCATCCATCCTCATCTCCACCGGCACCGCCATTTGTGGAGGCAGCGCGATTGCCGCCGTCGCGCCCATCATCGGAGCCAACGACGAAGAAATTGCTGTTTCGCTCGGCACCGTCTTTATCTTAAATTCAATCGCCCTTTTAATTTTCCCACCCCTAGGCTGGGCGCTGCACCTAACCCAACAGCAATTCGGCCTCTGGGCCGCGCTCGCGATTCATGACACCAGCTCCGTCGTCGGCGCCACCGCTCGTTACGGCCCCGTTGCCTTGGTCGTGGGCACCACCGTAAAACTCACTCGCGCGCTTTGGATCGTCCCGGTTGCGATTGGCGCCGCCGTGCTCAAACGCTCCAAAACCCGCATCCAATGGCCCTGGTTTATTTTGTTCTTCTGCTTAGCCGCAGTCGCAAACACCTACCTGCCCGCACTCACAAATCTCTGGCACGTGTTAAGCAATCTGGGAAAGCTGGGGCTGACCGCAACTCTTTATTTGATCGGAACCGGAATCTCGCGCGCCACCTTGCGGGAAGTCGGCTGGCCCCCTCTCTTGCAAGGCATAATTTTATGGATTCTGGTAGGCGTCACATCCCTATGGCTGATTTTTGCAGGATGGATTGCGCTCTAGCCGTAGCGGGAGGATCCTTCGTAGCGCCCGCTCTTTTCTTCAGCGAAGATGACCCCGGCGAAAAGTTTGCGAGCGTTCCAAACCGAATTCTAGCCCTTCTTTTCCGTGTCCTCTTTCAAAAACATCGCAGACTGTTGGTGCGCCTCCTGCGAAAACTCCCAGGCCTTCCGCGCATGTTCCATCGCCTGTTTGGACTGCTCGTGCCCGGTAAAATGGTCGCCTTTGCCGTGACCCGCCGCCGCAGCCCGATGCGCGTGCGCCGCCTGCTCGTGAAACTCAGCCGCTCGTTGATGCGAATCGTTCGCCATTTTCATTCTCCTCTGAATGCATCTTCAACGTTAACGCGCTCGCCGCGCGATGTCCATCCACTCATAAGTACGGATCAGAAAGGGTACAGTGCCGAGCCTCTATCAGACTTGGCTCAACGAGAGCGCCGGAAACAGCGCCTATACTCGAATCTATTCTTTTGCAGTTACATCCAACAACAGCAACAGGAGCCTGTGCGCGCATGACTACCAACTATAATTTGGCCAATCTCCCGGAAGCCGCAGGAATGAGCGGCAAAGAATTGATGCAGGCTATGATCGAAGGCCGCCTGGCGGGCCCATCGATGGCTAACACCATGTCGTTCCGGCTAATCCAAGTCGGCGACGGCTTCGCCATCTTTGAAGGCGACCCCGGCTCCCACTTGCTCAATCCTATGGGCACCATCCACGGCGGTTGGGCGCTCGCCCTGATCGACAGCGCCACCGGATGCGCCGCGCATTCCTTGCTTCCTGCGGGCGCTGCCTACACCACCATCGAAACCAAAGTGAATTTTTCCAGACCGATCACGCTCGAAACCGGTCGCGTGCGCGCCGAAGGCCGCGTTATATCCCAAGGCCGCCAGATCATTTCCGCCCAGGCGCAGTTGCTCGCGCAGGATGGCCGAATCTTGGCCCACGGCACCTCCACCCTGATGGTTCTTAACCCTGGATCAGGACCCAGACCCACACCGAATCCCGAACCTGAGTCGCGCTAACAAATTTTGCTCACCGTCCCAAGCTGTCTTGAACGATCGCATTCACAGGCGGCTCGGGCAAAATCCCCAGATTGATATAAATCGGCCGAATTACTTTTCGTATCGAGTTCAACCGTGAAGCAAACCAAATCGCGCCCGCAATGCAGCACGCCCCGCTCACCATCACCGTCCGCGGAGCTCCAATCGCGCGTGCCATAGCCCCCGCCAGCAAACTCCCAAACGGAGCCATGCCCACAAACGCCGTCGTATAAAAACTCATCACGCGCCCGCGCTTGTCCTCATCCACAATCGTTTGAATGATGGTGTTGCTCGCCGCCATCTGCTGCATCATTCCAAAGCCGCAGAAAAGCATGCACACAAGCGAAAGCCAAAAATTCTTCGACAGTCCGAAGAAAATCAGCGCCACTCCAAACATTCCGGTCGCAATATAAATCATGCGCCCCAGTCCCAGCACGCTCTTGCGTATCGCCAACGATAACGCCGAAACCAGCGCGCCAACTCCCACGCCTCCCATCAGGAATCCCAACGTGTGCGGCCCGCCTTTCAGAATCGTCGAAGCAAATACCGGCATCAGCACCGTGAACGGCCAGCCCATCAAGCTCACCAACGCGAACAAAGTGAGTATCGTGCGTATCGGCGCAAATCCCGCCACATAGTCCCAGCCTTCTCTCAGTTGCACCAACATCGACGCCGTCACGCGTTTTATCGCCACAGGTTTCAGCCGCATCGCCAGCAACGACGCAATCACCGCCAGATAACTGATTCCATCGACCAAGAAGCAAGCGCCTTCCCCCGAAACCGCAATCACCATTCCAGCCAACGACGGCCCCACCAGCCGCGCCATATTTACCATCGACGAGTTCAGCGCAATCGCGTTCCCCAAATCCTGTCTGTCTTCCACCATCTCCACCAGGAACGCCTGTCGTCCCGGCATGTCAAACGCATTGATCATTCCCTGAAACATGCTCAGACAAATAATTTCGTGGATGGTGATATGTTTCGTCAAAGTAAGCATGGCCAGCGCTAACGATTGCAGCATCGCCAAAATCTGAGTGACGATCAAAACGTGCCGCCGGTTCAGCCGGTCCACCCAAACTCCCGCAAACGGCGCCAGCAAAAAACGTTGGAATCTGCCCCGCAAATCCCACAATACCCAGCAAGAACGCCGACCCCGTCAGCCGGTAAACCAGCCAACTGGTAGCCAGCCGCGTCATCCACGTCCCAATCAGCGAA
>Ga0207015_1163_pt1 | contig 17442 bp, 14 predicted proteins | sample Alteio_BWMinCont_53_FD_153486 | JGI IMG/M metagenome (GOLD analysis project Ga0207015, IMG submission 153486) | Enriched cells from forest soil in Barre Woods Harvard Forest LTER site, Petersham, Massachusetts, United States -... | ecosystem: Environmental > Terrestrial > Soil > Temperate forest >...
CCGGCGTCAGGGTGTGGTCGTTAGCACCGCCACCGCCTCCAGCTTTGTTGGCACCCGCAGGCAGTTTGGCGAGATAGGGAGAAATATCCAGAGGCGTGACGTCCAGCTTGCCTTTGGCTTCTGTTGAGGGCATCAGCTTGGTGAAGAACAGCGGAACGAACAGCAGAGCGAACAGCAACACGCCATGCGCGCCGAAAGCGATAATCTGGCTCCAGCCAAAATTTTCGTCTTTCGACCAAATGTCTTTTACTTTGACCGGCTTGATTCCAGCGGGAAGAGGAGCGGCCTTGGTGGGAGAAAAGAATTCGCGGATGCGCTCGCCGAATCCGCCGAAGTTGGAGCCCCAGGCTACGGCAAAACGGCTATTGACCGGTCCTTTGGGCACCGGCCTCGAACTAAAAAATTCCTTGAGGTTTCCGCCGACGCCATCGCCATATTTCGCGGGCATCAGCGGCGACTTGAAATCGCCGCGCACTTTCACCGGGCGTTCAAACAGGAATTGTTTCAGATTTGACCAGAAATTGTCGGGCATGAGCATCGCCGGCCGCCCGAATCTCGGAACGCCTTTGATGGGTACCGGTACAGCGGCCTGCGCTTCCGCAGACTTCGGCCGCTTAAGCTCGGCAGGAATCAGATTGAGTAAATCAGCCACGTCTTTCCCTCGCGTTAGACGCACTTGCCCCGCGTTCGGCGTCAAAACCTAAGATTCGCGCTCCTCTGGAAAGGTTGCGCCTGGGGTTCGCCGGCAGTCGGCTGACACCGCCCTGCTATTCATTGTAACATACGCAATTACACTGCTTTCCGATGTTTCCCGCCGCATACCTGAACTTCCGTACGGTCGTACGGGCCGGCGAAAGCAAAGCGTACGCCAAAAAAAGGGGCAATCTAAACGCGCAGAGATATGGCCGAACCACTCGAACTGAAGAAGACGCTGAACCTTCCCAAGACTGATTTCCCGATGAAAGCGGGACTGCCGGTGAACGAGCCGAAGCAACTGGCGGCCTGGGAAGAAGCGAAAATCTACCAGCAGATCCTGGAAGCGCGGGCGGGGAAGCCGCTGTTTGTGCTGCACGATGGCCCGCCGTATCCGACGGGCTCGATTCATCTGGGCACCGGGCTGAATAAGGTGCTGAAAGACCTGGTGGTTAAGACGAAAAGCATGGCCGGGCATTACGCGCCGTATGTTCCTGGCTGGGATTGCCACGGATTGCCCATTGAAACGCAGGTGGAGAAGGAATTGGGCGGGAAGGGCAAAGTCGCGCCTGCGGAGTTTCGCAAGCTGTGCCGGGAATTCGCAACGCGGTACATCGATCAGCATCGGCGGGAGTTCAAGCGGCTGGGGATTTTTGGCCGTTGGGAGAAGCCCTATCTGACGATGGATTTTTCCTACGAGGCGACCATCGCTGGGGCGTTTCTGGATTTCATTGAGAAAGGGTACGTGTATCGCGGACGCAAGCCGGTGTATTGGTGCCTGTACGACAGCACGGCGCTGGCGGAAGCCGAAGTCGAGTACGAGGATCACGTCAGCCCGTCGATCTGGGTGACGTTCAAAGTGGTTGGCGGCGGAAAAGGTGACGCTGCGAAAATTGGCGGCGACGTCAGCGCGGTCATCTGGACTACTACGCCGTGGACCATTCCGCACAATCGCGCGCTGGCATTTCATCCGGACTTCGAATACGCGGTGGTGGAAACGGAAAAAGGCAAGCTGCTGCTTGCGGCGGATCGCGTGGCAGCGTTGCAATCCGAATGCGGGATCAAGGAAGCACGCGCGCTGGGTACGCACAAGGGGCGCGATTTCGAAGGGATGCTGTTTCAGCATCCGTTTCTGCCAATGCAAGTGCCGGGGATTCTGGCGGACTACGTCACGCTCGATCAAGGCAGCGGAATCGTGCACACCGCGCCGGGCCACGGCGTTGACGACTTTTATTCCGGGCAGCGCTACAACCTGGAAACGTACGCACCGCTCGACGATCGCGGCGTGTACCTGGAAGGCCTGCCCGAATACAAAGGCAAAGACGTTTTCACGGCGAATCCCATCATCGTGAAGCTGCTGAAGGATCGCGGGGCGCTGCTGGGCCATCACGATTACAAGCACAGCTATCCGCATTGCTGGCGCTGCCACAATTCAGTGATCTTCCGCGCTACCGAGCAGTGGTTCATCAGCATGGACACGCAGCCGAATGACCGGCCGAAAACGCTGCGCCAGCAAACGCTCGAGGAAATTCCCACAGTGAAATGGATTCCGGCGTGGGGCGAAGACCGCATGCACGAAATGGTCAAGGAGCGGCCGGACTGGTGCGTCTCGCGGCAGCGCTTCTGGGGCGTGCCGATCATCGTTTTCTATTGCGATGGCTGCGGCAAGCGGCTGGAGGATTTCGCGGCGCTGCGCAACGTGGTGAAGTGGTTTGAAAAAGAAGGCGCGGACGCGTGGTACAAGCATGAAGCCGCAGAATTGCTGCCGGCGGGAACGAAATGCGCCTGCGGCGAGAGTAAATGGCGCAAGGAAAACGACATTCTGGACGTGTGGTTCGATTCCGGTTCGTCGCATCTGGCGGTGCTGCAAGGAAAAGAATGGCCCGCGGACGTTTATCTTGAAGGGCCGGACCAGTATCGCGGGTGGTTTCATAGTTCGCTGCTGATCGGCATTGCCACCAGGCAGCATCCACCGTACAAAGGCATCGTTACGCACGGCTGGACGCTGGACGAACAAGGCCGGCCGATGTCCAAGTCGCTGGGCAATTCCATTGAGCCGAAAGAAATCTGCGACAAGTGGGGCGCGGACATGCTGCGGCTGTGGGTGGCGTCGGTGGAGTATCAAGCCGACGTGAAAATGAGCGAACGGGTGATGACGCAACTCAGCGAAGCGTATCGCAAGATTCGCAATACGTTTCGCTTTGCGCTCAGCAATCTTTACGATTTCGATCCGTCGAAGAATCTGCTGGCCAACGATCAGCTCGATGAAATCGATCAGTGGATGCTCGAACGTACCGCGGAGCTGCTGAAGAAGTGCCGCGAGTGGTATGCCAATTACGAATTTCACCGGGTGTATCACGCGCTGCATGACTATTGCGTGGTCGACCTCAGCTCGTTCTATTACGATGTGCTGAAAGACCGGCTGTATACCAAGGCGGCCAACAATAAATCGCGGCGTTCCGCGCAGACTGCGATTTACAAAATCACCAGCGCGTTGGTGCGCCTGGCTGCGCCCATTCTGGTTTTCACCGCGGAAGAGATCTGGAAGTATTTGCCAAAGCCAGGCGGCGAGAAGTCCAGCGTGCACATGACTGAGTTCACGGCAGAAAAGGAGCTGGGTGCCGCCATTTCTCCGGCGCAAGTGGCCGACTGGGAATCGCTGGCGCGGGTGCGCGCTGAAGTGCTGAAAGCGCTGGAGACCGCCCGCAACGAAAAGAAAATCAACTCGGGGCTGGAAGCGAAGGTCTTGCTCAATGCCGGTCCCGAGCTGAAAACCAAGCTGCATCACTATCTCGCACAGCTGCCCGGGCTGTTCATCGTTTCGCAGGTGGAATTTTTCAGCGCCAGCGACGCCGGCTACAAATCGGAGCTGGTTCCGTCACTCGAAGTTATTGTGCAGCGTGCCGACGGGGAAAAATGCAACCGCTGCTGGAACTATTCCGTGCACGTCGGCGAAAATTCGCGTTACCCGACGGTCTGCGAGCGTTGCAGCGAAGCCCTCGCGGAAATCGAAAATGCCCGCTAAGGTGTCCAATCTGCGCTGGCTGTGGCTGACGCTGGCGATTGTGCTGATCGACCGGGCCAGCAAAGCCTGGTTCGAGACGCAAACGGCCGAAGGGTGGCGGCACGAGCTGATTCACAATTTCATTTATCTCGTACATAGCCGAAACGCGGGCATCGCTTTCGGCGTTTTCTCACAGACCGCCGGCACCGGCACGCGTATCCTGTTGATCGCCGGGGCGCTGGTGGTCATCGGGGCGATCTGCTGGCTGCTGGTGACCAGCCGCAACGCCGGTACTTTGTCGCTAGCCGGGATGGCGTTGCTGCTCGGCGGCGCCACCGGCAATGTCACCGACCGCATTGTGCACGGCGCGGTCACTGATTTCTTCGAAGTGCTGTTCGGCTCGTACTCTTATCCTGCGTTTAATGTGGCCGATTCGGCGATCACGATCGGAGCCGTGCTGCTGCTGCTCGATCTGCTGTTTGGCCACGGGGGCCACGGCGCCAAACGCGAACGCATCGAAACCTCTGCTTGAGCTGCTGATACAATCGCGGCGTGCCCTCCGAATTCATTGTCGAGGCCGAACATGCTGGCGCGCGTCTCGATCGCTATGTGGCTTCGCTGCTGGCGGATTTGAGCCGCACGCGCATCCAGGAATTGATTCGCTCGGGCCTGATCCTGGTCGACGGCCAGGCCGCGAAGGATGCGATGAAGCTGAAGGGCGGCGAGCGCATCACTGTGGATGCCCAGCCGCGTCCGCCGCTGGAAGCCGCCGCGGAAAATATTCCGCTCGAGGTGCTTCATGAAGATGACGACGTCATCGTCATCAACAAACCAGCGGGCATGACCGTGCACGCCGGCGCGGGCATTTCGACCGGGACGCTGGTCAACGCGCTGCTCGGGCGCGGCCAATCACTGTCCCGCGCGGGTGGCGACGAACTGCGGCCCGGCATTGTGCATCGGCTCGACCGCGAGACTTCCGGCGCCATCCTGGTTGCGAAAAATGATTTCGCCCATGCCAGACTTTCTGAAGCCTTTCGCCAGCGCGCAATCAAGAAGACGTACGTCGCGCTGGTGCAAGGCGCGCTGAAAGGGGAGCATGGCTCGATTGATCTGCCCATCGGACGCGATCCCGCGCGCCGCACCCGCATGACCGCGCGCCGCACCGTCGTCGCGGGCAAATCGCGCGAAGCTCTTACTGATTGGCGCGTCATTTCGCGTATCGGACCAGCCACGCTGGTCGAAGTCACGCTGCACACCGGCCGCACGCATCAGATCCGCGTGCATTTTTCCGCGCTCAAGCATCCTGTAGTCGGGGACACGCTCTACGGTGCAGCCGCGCAAGTGCTGGTTGGCAAGCTGGCGCTGCCTCCGCTCGGCCGCAATTTCTTGCACGCGGCGCGACTCGGCTTTGCGCAACCCCGCACCGGCGCCTGGATCGACATTCGCGCGCCGCTCCCATTCGACCTGCGTGAGTTTCTGCGGCGCCTCGCCGCCGCAAGCGGCGAAAGCTCCGGCGGAATTGACGCTGCGCTGGCCGCCTACCTATAATCAATTCTCAATGCGACGGGGACTTCTCTTCACTGCTTTGGCTATTGTGCTGCTAGCGACTCCGCTCAGCCAGCGGGCGCAAGCTCCGCCCACGCAGCAGCCACCGCCTACGCAGGATCCCAATGCTCCGCAAGGCCAGGGCAGAATCACTTCGATCGTCAACCTGGTGGACGTGCTGTTCACCGTCCTGAATCACCGCAACAAGCTGGTGCCCGACCTAGACAAGAACGACTTCAAGATTTTTGACGACGGGAAGCCTCAGGAAATCCGCTATTTCACCAAGCAGACCGATCTGCCGCTGCGCATCGGCATGTTGCTGGACACTTCGAACAGCATCCGCGACCGCATCAAGTTCGAGCAGGACGCTTCGGTCAATTTTTTGTTCAGCGTGCTGCGCCGCAACAAGGATCAGGCGTTCGTCATGACGTTCGATGACGAACCGCAAATCTTGCAGGCGTTCACCGGCGATACCGGGGCGCTGCGCGATCAAATTGTGCGCACTCGCGCCGGCGGCGGCACGGCCATCTACGACGCCGTCTATACCGCGTGCGAAAAAGAGCTAAGCCATCCGCCGCGCCCTCCGGGCGATCAGCCCGACGTAGTGCGCCGCGTGATGGTGCTGATCAGCGATGGCGACGACAATCTTTCGAATCACACGCGCGCGGAAGCCATCGAAATGGCCCAGCGCACCAGCGTGGTCATCTACACCATCAGCACCAGCACGCAGTGGGTTTCGCTGGCGCAGACCGATCCCGGCAAAATGAACGACCGCAAGTATCACAAGACCGATGGCGACCAGATTCTGGAAGATCTGGCCAATCAAACCGGCGGCCGCGCTTTCTTTCCGTATCACGTGGACGACCTGGATCAATCGTTCCAGGACATCGGCGACGAACTGCGCAACCAGTATTCCGTCGCGTATGCTCCCACCAACTCCGTCCTGGACGGCCGCTACCACAAAATCCGCATCGAAGCCCCCGACCACAAGGGCTACCAGATCCGCGCCCGCCGCGGCTACTTCGCCCGCCCTAACCCCGCCGCCCAACCCTCTGCCTCTGCCTCTCCCTCTCCCTCTGGCCGTGCCAACTAATGTCTGAGCATCCCCGGTGACCAACGCCGGTGGGTGGCCCCGCGTTGCTGTGCCAGTAACTGCGCCGTGCGCGCGCTTCGCCTTTTCGCTTCATCTTTGATAAAGTGCACCGGCGAGAACCTCTCAGCAGGAGGCAGCATGGCCGACCTAGATCTGCGCCCGTTGTCGCTTGGAGAAATCCTGGACCGGACGTTTACTCTCTATCGCAGGAATTTCTGGCTGTTTGCTGGCATCACTGGCATCCCGAACTTATTAATTCTCGCTCTCAATCTGTTCCAGACCTTTACCGGCACGGGCGGCGCAGTTCGCCGGCTGCCGGCGCCCGTGCAGCAATTTCAGGCCGGAGGGAGTTCGGGGTTGTTGGGTCTTGGCATCATTGGCGCGCTGGTCGGAATTGTGATCTATCTGGTGGTCTACCTTTTCGCACAGGGTGGCACCGTGTACGCGGTTTCCGAACTGTACCTGGGCCGTACTACGACGATCGGAGCTTCCTTGAGCCGAATGCGCGGCCAGGTCGGCAATCTTTTCGGCGTTTCCTTTCTCAATGGCCTGGCCGTTCTCGGCGCGATGATTTTCTTGATCATCCCGGGCATCTATGTGGCGTGCAGGCTGATTACTTGTATCCCGGCCGCGTTGCTCGAGGACTTGGGCCCCAGCACCTCGCTATCGCGCAGCTTCGAACTCACCAAAGACAATGCCGGCCGCGCGTTCGTAATCTACCTGCTCTATTTCATCATGCTGTACGCCGCCATCCTACTGCTGATGTCGCCGTTTCTGTTCATGGTCGGCATCGCCGCAAAGGATCCGGGAATGGTTCGGGTGTGGCTGGCTCTGGCTCAAGTCGGCAACGTGCTCGCGGCCATTCTCGTTAGCCCGTTCCTGACGATTGCCACCGCGGTGTTCTACTACGACCTGCGCGTACGCAAGGAGGCCTTCGATTTGCAGTTTATGATGAACCCGGGTGGCAATGCGCCAACCGGTACCGCGGGCGTGCCGACGATGCTTTCCTAAACTGTACCGTGGAAAGGCAAGACTCGCCGCTGCGAAACGATGCCGATGAAATGCTCTATCGCCCTAGCGCCGCTCCTGTTGTGTTTCTGGTCTGTGGCCGTGTCTGCCTCGGCGCAAAATGCCGATCCGATAGCGGCAACGGCAGCGCCAACGGAAAACCCGGCCTATGATCGTGCCTCATTTGCCGTCGAGCTAAACCGTCTCTCCGGCGCCCTCGAGAAAAAACTCTCCACGAACGACATGGCCGCTCTGCGCGACTCGCTCCCGCGCCGATGGACGGTGGCCACCCCCGAGCGCACCTATTCCATTTCCTCCGAGCAGTTGCGCAACGAACTCACTTCGCTCTCTCGCGAAAAGGCGCTTTTCTGGACCCGCCGCCTCGCGGCTGAAGTCCAGAACAATTCGCTGCCGCCCGCCCAAGACCCTGGCAACCCGCGCTCCGAGCTCACCCAAATTCTCGCTCGACCAGAATTTGCCGCGGTTCGCCCGCCCAGCGCATGGGACTTGTTCAAGCAGCGCATCGCCTACTGGTTGTACAATCTCCTGCTACGGCTTTTCTCCACCATCGGACGCCATCCCATCACCGGTCAAATTCTATTCTGGGCGGTGATCATCGCCGCGGTAGGCGGCATCGCGCTATTGCTCTTTCGCCTGGTCTCCCGCAGGGATCGCATCGATGCTTTGCAGGCAAGTACCGCCGTTTCCGTCTCGCGTAGTTGGCAGGAGTGGATTCGCGCGGCTCACGAAGCTGCCAACAGGGGCGATATTCGGGATGCCGTTCATTGTGCTTACTGGGCCGGAATCGTTCGTCTCGAGGAGGCGGGCGTCGTGGCCCGAGACCGCACAAGGACCCCCCGCGAATATCTCCGCTCTCTCGGTGAGCCCCGTTCGTCTGACCCACCCACCCGAGCTGCGAGCCGCGAGCCGCTTGCCGCGCTGACCGCTCGCCTCGAGCGCATCTGGTACGCCAACCGCCCGCCGGGCCCCGATGATTTCGCCGACTCTCTTCGCCAACTGGAGGCTCTGGGATGCCGGTTGGAATAGCTCCCGCCGACCGCAAGCTCCTGTTGATCGGTGGCGCACTACTCGTGCTGCTGCTGACTGCCAGCGTGATTTTTGCCCCACCGCGCGAAGCATTCAATTCGCCGTTGCCCTCTACCTACTCCGCGCAGTCAGGCGGCGCCGAGGCTGCCTATCTCTTGCTTTCTCGCCTGCACTATCCGGTTCGCCGCTGGGAAGATTCTCCGGCCCAATTGGAAGGCGATTCCGGAGACGCTCTCTTGATCCTGGCCGAGCCTACCCAGATGCCCGACCGCAAGGAACGCGAGGCGCTCAAAGACTTCGTCGAAGATGGAGGACACGTCCTCTTCACCGGTTCGAGTATTTCTTCGTTTTTTCCCGATACGGATATTTCCATGATCACGCCACAACCCGGCTGGAAATCCATCGAGCCGTCCATTCCCAGCCGTTTCTCTCATGCTGCTCAGCACCTGGCCATCGAGCCCCAGGCTTACTGGGGAAAACTCAAGGAAACGCAACTCGCGCTCTACGGCAGCGCGGATTCACCGGTGGTGGTCAGCTGGGTGTTGGGCAGAGGACATATTCTCTGGTGGGCCGGCTCCACGCCGCTGACCAATGCCGGCATCCAGCGCGACGACAATCTGGCGTTTTTCCTAGCCTCGGTTTCCAATTGGTCCGAAGATGAGCCTTTTGAAATCTACTGGGACGAATACTTTCACGGGCAGCGCAGTTCCGTGTGGAGTTACGTCAGCAAGACTTCTCTTGCCTGGGGCCTGCTGCAACTCAGCATCATCGCCGCAGCTGTTCTCTTCACCTTCAGCCGCCGCAGCGGCCCGATCTTTGTTCCCGCGGGCGTTTCCCGGTTGTCTCCGCTCGAGTTCGTGGATACCCTCGGAGGGCTGTACGAGCGTGCCGGCGCCGCTTCTTCCGCGGTCTCGGTGTCGTTGATGCAGCTGCGCGCCGTGCTGGCCAGGCAGCTAGGCTTGCCCGCAAATACCCCGGATGCGGAGCTGGCGGTGGGCGCCGAGCACCGCCTCGGCTGGCGCAGCTCCGGCCTAGGCGAACTTTTCCGCCAGGCCGATAGTTCCAGCCGCATGGTCAAGCTTCCACCGCGTGAAGCGCTGCGTTTGGTGCAGGAGCTCGAGCGTCACGCAGCAAATCTCAGTATTCGTGCACAACTTCGTCGGGAGAGAACCTAACCGTGCAATACCTTTCCGCACTTGCCGCGCATGTCCGCAGCGAACTTTCGAAGGTTATCATCGGGCAGCGTGAAGTCGTCGACCAACTTCTGCTCGTCCTGATTTGCGGCGGCCATGCCGTCATGGAAGGCGTACCGGGCCTCGCCAAAACGCTGGCGGTGAAATCGCTGGCACGCGTTTGCGGACTCGGCTTCCAACGCGTGCAATGCACCGCGGACCTCATGCCTGCCGATGTCACCGGCACCAACGTGTTCAACCTGGCCAACAGTTCCTTCGTGCTCCACCGCGGTCCCATCTTCACCGACTTGCTGCTGGTCGACGAAATCAACCGCACCTCCCCGCGCACCCAGGCCGCTCTGCTCGAGGCCATGGAAGAGCGCCAGGTCACCATCGACGGCACGCGTTACCCGCTCTCCGGCAATTTCACGGTGCTGGCCACGCAAAACCCCATCGAGTTTGAAGGCACCTATCCGCTTCCCGAAGCGCAACTGGACCGCTTCCTGTTCAAGATTCGCGTCAGCTATCCTTCCGCTCCGGAAGAAATGCAAATCATTGCTCAGTACGAAAAGGGTTTCGATCCGCGGCGCTTGGACGAAATCGCTATCACGCCACTCGATCCCGCTTTGCTGCCGGCCGCGCAACGCGAAGTGCAGGGGGTTCGCGTCGAACCCTCGCTGCATTCCTATGTGGTTTCCCTGGTGCGGCGCACGCGCGATTGGCCCGCCATTTCCCTGGGGGCCAGCCCTCGTGCCGCTGTGGGTCTCTTCTTTGTGGCGCGCGCCATCGCTGGAATGGATGGCCGCGACTACTTGCTACCCGACGACGTGAAAGCCGCCGCCCTCCCGGTTCTACGCCATCGCATTCTGCTCAAGCCCGAAGCCGACCTCGAAGGCCTGACCTCGGACGAAGTCGTCAAGCAAGTGATCGCCGCCGTCGAAGTTCCCAAGTGACGTGTTCCAAGGAACGTGTGGTTATGCAGGTCTCCGAATGAACGCTCCTCGCCCGCTGATCCCGCCGGAAATCGCGGCGCGCGCCGTTTCGGCCCGGCGCTTGCCATTCGCTTTCGGTCCGCGCTTTTTTGTTGGGCTGTTGTTGGGATTGCTGTGGCTGGTCCCCGCCTGGTGGTCACCGCGGCTGATCGCCGCCATGTTCGTGTGGGACGCGATTATGCTGCTGGCTTTTGCCGTTGACCTTCTTCGCTTGCCTAATCCGTCGCAGCTCGAAGTGCGTCGTATCTGGGAACACGCTCCAGCTTTAGCAACTCCGTCCAATGTTTCGCTGGCCATGCAAAATTTCAGCAATGCCGCGATCCGCTGTGCTCTGGTCGACGAAACTCCGGTGGCTCTCCGCAAAGCTCCGCCGGCGCTCGATCTCTTCGTTGCGCCCGCGGCGCAAGCCGCTACAAGCTACCCGATTCTTCCCGGCCAGCGCGGCGATGTCCGCCTCGGCCGCGTTTTCTTGCGCTACCAGTCCTACCTGGGTTTTGCCGAGCGGTGGGCCGCCGCTAATCTCGCGCAGACCGTTCGCGTTCTGCCCGACCTCGAGCAAGCCCGGCAGCACGCCCTTTACCTGATCCGCAGCCGCCAAGTCGAAATGGAAAAGCGCCGCCGTCGCCAGCGCGGCAACGGCCGCGAATTTGAAAGCTTACGCGACTACCGCCAGGGCGACGATTTGCGCGATATCTGCTGGACCGCCACCGCGCGCCGCCACCAGCTAACCACTCGGGTTTTCGAAATTGAGCGCAGTCAGGCCGTGTGGATTGTACTTGATGCTGGGCGCCTGCTTCGCTCCGAAATTCAGGAGCCCAACCGCGATCTCCGCCTCTCCAAGCTCGATTACGCCGTTAACGCCGCGCTCTCCCTGGCCCAAGTGGCCACGCAGTGTGGCGACCGCGTAGGCCTGCTCGCCTATGGCCGCAACATTCAGCAAAACGTCGCCACCGGGCGCGGCGCTCCTCATCTGCGAACGATCGTCGACTCCCTCGCCCAGGTGCATCCGGAAGCTGCGGAAGCCGATCATTCTCGGGCCGCCCGCGTACTCCTGACCGAACAGAGCCGCCGCAGCTTGGTAGTTTGGATCACCGATTTTGCGGAAACGCCCACCACTCCTGAAGTGATTGAGTACGCGATCCAGATGACTCAGCGTCACTTGGTGGTGTTCACCGCCATGAACCAGCCGGACTTGACCCTTCTTGCGGAGACCACCCCGAAATCCAAAGAAGAAATGTACCGGCACGCCGCGGCTCTCGAGATCGTCCATCGTCGCGACGTACTCCTGCGCGGACTCCGTCGCCGCGGCGTTTTCGCCTTCGAACTGGTTCCCGGGCTGTTGGCGTCTTCGATTGTCAATCAGTATCTGGACATCAAGGAGCGGAACCTGCTGTAACTCGCTGCTCTTTTCGCCACGGAATCAGCAAATACATCAGCAGCGCCACGAATAAGACCCCTGCCAAGCTGAACTTCGCCGCTATCGGCACATGACTCGGCGAAAAAAAGCCTTCGATCAAACCCGCTACCACTAGCATGGGAATTGTTCCCAGCAGCAGGCGCACAGCACGTCCTCCAGCTTGCGCTAGTGAAACTTTGCGTGGCAGCAGTCCTGGAAATAACAATCCCCGCGCGATTTCCAGTCCCGCTCCACCGGCAATAAAAATCGCGGGAAGCTCCAGCACACCGTGTGGCGCCACAAAGCTCCAGAGTTGCAGCGCCATTCCCGCGCGCCAGGTGGCCGCACCGATCACCCCGATTAGCACTCCGTTCAGCGCCATCATGTAAATCGTGCCCAGCCCCAGCGTAATCCCCATCGCGAAGGTGGTGAACGCCACCGCCAGGTTGTTCGTCATGATCCCCGAAGATGCGATCGGTTTCACCGTCACAATCGATTCCGTCCACATTTTCCGTTGCTCGATGGTCTCGGTCATCTGCGGCCCCAGTAGGCGGTGGGCAAACGCCGGGTCGCGGATCGTCAAAACCCAGGAAGCGATTCCGGTAGCCACAAAAATCGCCACCGCCAGCAAGGTTCGCGAAGCCGTTTCGCGAAAGATGCGTGGATACGTGTCCCGGTAAAAGCCAATGAGCCCGCTGGCCTTGGGCTTTTGCCCCATGTAAATCAAATTGTGGCTGCGCCCGAGAAGTTGATTCAGATAGACCGTGAGTTGCTTGTTCGCCGCATCTTCCCGTGCCGCTGCCAGGTCCGAGGCCGTTTGGCGGTACAATAACCCCAGTTCCTGTAAGTCGCTATGGCTGAGCCCAGAGACGCCCCGGCCCGATTGTTGCACCAGGTCTTCGAGTCGCGACCAATACGGCTTCCGCTTTTCCAGCCATCGGATGGTTATCATGTCTCTGCCCGGCCCAGGCTCTGAACTTGGTTCGTTCGTCGACAAGCTTACCATTGAAACACCGGAGCAGACCGCGCTGGACTTCGCGGTCGCCGGAATCGGCAGCCGCTTTCTCGCTCTGGCGCTCGATACCATCATCCAGATTGCCGTCGGCATCCTGGCGGCCATCGCCGGAAGTATCGCCATCGGCGCCGCCGCTGCGGTTTCGCCAACCGCCTCGTTGTGGACCGTCGCGCTGCTGATCTTGTTCTACTTCCTGCTGTACTTCGGCTACTACGCTATTTTCGAAATCATTTGGAATGGGCAGACCCCCGGAAAACGCAGAATAGGCATCCGAGTCATCAAGGATTCCGGACGCCCGCTCACTCCCGCCGAATCCATCGGACGAAATCTTATGCGCATTGTGGATTGGCTGCCGTTTTTCTATGCCATTGGCATTCTCAGCGCCGTACTCACCAAGGAAAACAAGCGATTGGGTGACTTGGTGGCCGGTTCGCTCGTTGTGCGCGAGACGGCGTTCCAAGATTTGAAGCCAACCTGGCAGGCAGCTCAGCCGTCGGCGGGTCTCGTCGTAGTGCCACTCGGGGCCGAGCGCCTGTCCGCCGAGGAAATTGCTCTTATCGAATCCTATTTGAACCGGCGCCTCGACCTCATGCCTGACGTTCGTTATCGTATGGCCGACGAAATCTTCCGCCGCCTCAGGCCTAAGCTCACCATTGCCCCGGACAACACTCTCTCCACCGAAACCATTCTGGAAACCCTCGCTTACCAGCGCCGTGCCGCTGGCCGCTATTCCTAACCGCACGACCAATTAGCAGGGAGACACCATGGTTCCTGCCCTCTTCGCTGCAGAGTGATCCACCCTGCCCAACCAATCCCCAATTAGCAGCTATTTCTTGCCGGTCAACTCCGGTGGAATAGGGTTGATAGGTTTTTCGTCGTCCCACGACACTGAAGAGATCCACCAGCGCCCGCCGGCGAAGTAAAGCTGATAGATGTTCACGCCGCGCGAAACCAGCTTTCCGGTCGAAGCCATCTTGGCTTCGTAGCTACTGAAGACTGTGGCCACGTTTCCGTACTGGTAGATCTTGTGCGCCACTTCAGACTCGCTGAACCCGCCACTCACAAATTCAGCGTCGGTCGCATCGGTATATTCCTGCAGCGAAGGGTCTGCACGGCAAGCGCGCCGGTTTTTTGATCCTTGTGCGGCGAGAAGAATCTGCCGTGCGAATCGTACAAGCTGAAGTCCCGCGCCCACTGCCGGGGCACTCCCACGCCGCCGGAAATACATTCATAGTCTGCTTTGACGATGGCTTCGATGCTGCTCACATCGGCGGGCCGCGCGGCCACCGTTGCCACTTGCACCTGTCCTTTGGGCTTCTGCTGTCGTGCGCCGCCCACCGCCATGCCGGCGAGCACCGTTCCGGCCAAAAGTATTCCGGCTCGAGTAAGATTTTTCATCGGCTTCCCCCTGTGCGTACACCCGTCAGCTCGTGCGGCGAACTATATCCGATTCGCCGCGGAGTAGTCACACACTGAAATGGGGAGCGTTGGGTGAGCAGGTTCCCGATGGGCCTGGTTGGTCAGTTCGCTGCGTCGCGCAGCAGTACGGCGTCCGATTCCTGGTGCCAGCGGTGCACGGCGAGCTGTTTTCCATCCGGCGAGTACATAAACCGCCCGATGCGTTCCGCCGTGAAGCGCGTCAATTGCTTGCGGGCGGAGCCATCCGGCGCTTGCCGCCACAGATTATCCACGCCATGTTCGCGGACATTGTAGACAATCGATTTCCCGTCGGGTCCATACGCAAATGGGTGGGAGGCGCGCGGATCGACGTTCAGGTATTCCGTCGCGTGCGTCTCTACGTTGTCGGTCCGCAGTACCAGTTTATGGTCGAAGTCGCGGACTTCCAGCGTCAGCACCTTGGCGCCGTCGGGCGACAGCGAGAACGAGCCCACCGGAGATTTCACTACCATTTCGGCGCTGCCGCCATCCACGGACACCCGCTTGATATATGCGTTGTCGGCCACATCGACGTAGTAAACCCATTTGCCATCGGTCGAGCACGCGGGGTCGGCGTCATTCAAACCGGTGGTCAGTTGCTTCTGGTCCATGCCGTCAAAATTCATGCGCCATAGATTTGCCGCCGCTCCTCCCGAGCGTCCGATCTGCCGGAAGACAATGTAGGACGTGCCGCACACGGTCACCTCATCCGGAATGTGCCGGTGATCCGAAAGCACCACGGTTTCGCTGCCCGCCGGGTTCACCAGGCGAATGTCCCCGCCTTGGGGCATGACCAGGCGACCATCCGGCAGCCAGGCCCATTGCCACACGATGATCTGCGACGACAGCGCCACCGGTTTCCAGTCGCTCGAGCCGTCCGTCGGGGCCACCTGGAACTGCTGGCGCACCTGGCTCTGGCTGGCCACCACCATGCGGCCATCCGCGGATACGCTGGGGTGCAAATAGTCGTTGGTGTCGGTGGTCAGCGCGCGGAACTGCCCCCCGGGGTAGCTCAAATATCCCAGCTGACTCTTCAGAAAGCCGGAGTCTGCCGCGGCTGCCGGTGCGATCAGCGCCTGGCCATCCGGCAGCCACGCGGGGTCGTAATACACGCGCTCCGGAGTGGCGGCGATGATTTGCTCCTTGCCGGTCGCTGCATCCACGGCGAGAAAGGCGCCGTGATCCTGGCGGTCTGGCTGGGTGATCGGAATCAGAATGGTCTTGCCGTCCGGCGACCACACCGGCACCTTGCTATCGCTGGAAAGCACTCGGTTGCTGAAGATCGCTTGCTTATCCGAGCCGTCGGCTTTGAAAGTCCACAAATCCCAGTTTGGCGAATCGTGCCGCTCGTGGAGGAAAGCGAAGCGGGTGCCATCCGGAGAGAAAGTAACCGGGCTGTCTACGTCGCGCACCACCACGCGCGGCGTTCCGCCGAGCACCGGCGCTTGGTAAAGAATGGCAATGGTGTGCTCGGCTTCGTCGCGGCGGACGAAATAAATGTAGTCTCCGCTGGGCGAAAAGGTGAGCCCGGCGTAACGCGTCGCCGCCGGCGCGATCACTTGTGTGTTGCTGCCCGTGGGGATGTGCCGCAGCCACAGCGACTGCAAACCGTTTTCTTCCAACACATGCAGCAGGTACTTGCCGTCCGGCGAGATGCGCGCCAGCGATACATGTCCATTATTCGTAAGATTGTTGATCTCGATGCGCTCGAAGGGAAGTCGCTTCGGCGGCGGCGGGGCCGGCTTGACCAGCGAATACACGCCGAAGCCAGCGGCCAGCAACACCACCGCGGTGATGCCAAGAATCACGCCGGTGCCCAGTTTATTGCGTCCGGCCGCCTCCACCAGCACTGATCCGCTGGACGCCGGACGCTGCACGCCGCCGGATGGCGTTACCGGGACGGTTCCGGAAGCTGGCGCCGCCTTGGTGTCCGTAGCCGTCCGCGTGGAGCCGGAGCCAGGGCGTCCGGGATCCAGTTCGCGTTGCAGGCGTTTGAGGTCCGCGCGCAATTCCGCGGCGCCCTGGTAGCGCAGGTCGCGGTCTTTTTCCAGCGCCTTGTTCAGAATGCGCTGGAGCTCGGCGGGCGTATCGGGATTCAGAGTGACTGGCGCGATCGGCGGGTTGTGCAAAATATTGTCAAAGACCACGGCGCTGGTCGACCCGGGAAACGCCAGCTTGCCGGTCACCATTTCGTACAGCACCGCGCCCAGCGAAAACAGATCGCTGCGCGGATCGAGCTCTTCACCGCGCGCTTGCTCGGGCGACATGTACGCAATCGTGCCCACCGCGGTTCCCGGGCTGGTCAGCAGCAGCGTCTGGTCGCCAACCGTCTGTCCTTCAAGATGTTCGTCGTCGCCGCGCATCAACTTGGCGAGGCCGAAATCGAGAATCTTCACCGCGCCGCGTTCGGTAACGAAAACGTTGGCCGGCTTGATGTCCCGGTGCACGATGTTTTTTTTGTGCGCCGCATCCAGTGCATCCGCCAGTTGAATTCCGATCTCGATAGTCCGCGGAATCGGCATCTGTCCGAGTTTCAGCACTTGCTCGAGCGTCTGGCCTTCCAACAGCTCCATGGCGATGAACGTGCGCCCGTCGTGCTCTTCAATCGCGTGAATGGTGCAGATGCTCGAATGGTTCAGGGCGGAAGCCGAGCGCGCTTCGCGCAGGAAGCGCTCCAGCACTTGGGGATCCCGGTGTGTGGCGTCGGGAAGAAATTTCAGCGCGACGCGGCGCTCCAGCTTGGTGTCTTCGGCCTCATAGACCACACCCATGCCGCCGGCGCCGAGCCGCCGCAGAATCCGGTAGTGCAAAACGATTTGGTTTTCCATGAATACGGACCAAGCGATGTTATTCGCAGCGGAACGTCCGGTCAATCGCGCAGGATCCCGATGTTCCCATGTGCTACGGGAATCTTAGGAGCAGTTGCGACCGCAGGGCGTGAAAGTAGACGCTCAGTCGGCGGGCTGACTTGGACGTTCGGTGTGGGCCGGCTGGAGCCAGTACAGTGGAGACCCGCGCGCAGCGAAGCGCTGGCGCCCGC
>Ga0207015_1168_pt1 | contig 17372 bp, 11 predicted proteins | sample Alteio_BWMinCont_53_FD_153486 | JGI IMG/M metagenome (GOLD analysis project Ga0207015, IMG submission 153486) | Enriched cells from forest soil in Barre Woods Harvard Forest LTER site, Petersham, Massachusetts, United States -... | ecosystem: Environmental > Terrestrial > Soil > Temperate forest >...
ACAGCTCGGTCTTGGGTGACGGAACGCGGAAGTTTGGGGGCATAATGCCGACGACTTCGCGGCTTTCGCCGTCGAGCGTAATCGAACGGCCGATGATGCCGGGCTCTCCACCGAAGCGGCGTTGCCACAGAGAGTGACTAAGAATGACCGAGGCATCGTTGCCCGGCTGGTCTTCGCCAGCGCGGAAGACGCGGCCGGATTCAGGCGTGACGCCGAGAATGCTGAACCAGTTTGCAGAGACCGAGGCGCCGGTGATGCGGACGGGAGCGTCCACGCCCACGCCACTGAGATTGAAGTCTGTGCCGTCAGTGTTGGCGGCCATGTCCATAGTGCGGCTGCGCTCGCGCATGACCACAAAGGGGCCCTTGGGATAGTAGTTGGTCGCGCCGACGAGGCGGTCGGGATCGGCGTACGATAGAGGACGCAGGAGAACGCCGTTGACGAGACTAAACATGGCGGTGTTCGCACCGATGCCGAGAGCCAGGGTCAGGACGGCGACAGCGGCGAAGCCAGGATTTTTGCGCAGGGTACGAAGCGCAAAACCTAGATCCTGGAGAAACGTTTCAAGAATGGGCAGACTGCGACGTTCGCGATAGAGCTCCTTGGTTAGCTCCACGCCACCGAGTTTCATCAGAGCCTCCCGTTTCGCCGATTGCTCGTTCATGCCTGAGCGCAAGTTGTCTGCGATGTGCATAGCCAGGTGCGCTTCCATTTCGGCGGAGAACTCGCGGTCGCGGTGATCCTTGCGGAAGATTCCACTGATTCGTCTTAGCCATCCGCGCAGTGTTCGCATGGTGCTCCTTGTCAGGAATGCTCTTCGCCGGGGGCCAGGAAGCGTTCGAGAATCGCGGTGGTCTGCTCCCACTCTTTGGCTTCGCGGGCGAGTTGCTTACGGCCGGTGCGGGTGAGCTTGTAATACTTGGCTTTGCGATTGTTGTCGGACTGGCCCCACTCGGAGCTGATGTAGCCTTCCTGCTCGAGCTTGAGCAGGGCGGGGTACAGGGTGCCGTAGTTGACGATGAGCTGTGCGCCGCTGGTTTGCTCGATGCGGCGGGCGATGCCATAGCCGTGCAGCGGGCCGAGGCCTTCCAGGGTCTTGAGAACCATCAGGGCCAGGGTGCCTTGCCAGACGTCTTGCTTGGGACTCATTCGGGTCTCCTATGGGATACCCATACTTCATGCCAGATTCCCTATGGGAAGGCAATAGAAGAAACGGAGAGGGTAGGGGCTTTGTTTCAGGGAATTTGCGGTTTCTTGCGGGACCGCTGGGGAGGTTCCTGGCGCCTAGGCGGCAGCCGGAATTTCTATCGAATTCTTGAACGGCGGGAGAGCAATGAGACTCTGGGCTTTCTGGTAGGTTTCCGGGTCCACGCGGAGGCAGAGCAGGGTGGTGCCCTGGATGTTAAAGACCGGGAGTTCGGTGGCCAGCCAGTTCCAGAAGGCGGTGATGCCGCGGGCGGAGCCGTAGTCGTGCCGGAACAGGATGCCGCCAGGCTTTATGACGGAGAACGCTTGAAAGACTTCGGAGGCCATGCCGGGGAGGAGATCGCAAGCGTCGCAGAAAACGATGTCGGCGGAGGCGCGGTGAGGACGGGAGTCCCAGGCTCCGACTCCGCTGAAGACTTGCCTGATTTTTGATTTGACGGGTTGCTCCCAATAAAAGTAACCCACCTGGTTGTTGCCCGTCGGTGGAAAATCCAAAGTGATGATTTCGCCGTCCACGGGCAGGTGGCGGGCGACATTGACGGCGGTGCGGCCTTCGGCGGTGCCGAATTCGACGACTTTTTTGGGCTGAAAATGGGCGACAACTTTGTTGATGATGTTGAGCTCTTGCGTGGAGACGCCGAGGTCGCGAGGCATGGGAAAAAGCAGTTCCGCGGAACGGGTGAAGTCGATTTCGGGGAAAAGGTCTTCGACGGACTTGACGGGAACATTGCGGTTGCGCCGCCAGGGAAGCTGGTCCCAAGGGTGAGGCATGCCGAAGCCGGAGTAGAGACGGTGGGAATGGGTCACGTAGCTGACGGCCGTGGACCAACCGTTTTGGAACAAGAGGCGGATGGCGTTGAGATTTAGTGAGAGCAGCGCGTGAGTCAGGCGTTGAAGTTTCGAGGGATCACCGTACAAATCGCGGAACCTTGGGTCAGGATCGTGCGCGGCCATCGCGGGAAGGGGTTCCTCTCGGCAAACAGATTCTTGATTCCAGAAGGAAGCTTTTACACTAGAGCACGTTGGACCAGATTTTTCAATCCAGGGAGCTGGCAGGTTGGAATTATTGTGGAATTATTTCAGCCTCGGAAGCCCGCAACTGCTTGACTCTGCTGTAACTTCCCACTAGCCTCGTCCGTCTACTTCATCGATTGACGGGAGTTGTGTCCTTTCCCCATCGATTTGAGCGAGGAGTGTGTATGCGCCTTTGGGTGAGCCGCGGAAGCGCGGCTGTTTTTGTGCTGCTGCTGGCGGCGATGTGTTGTGTGGCACCGGCTGCGAATGCGCAGGGCGGCGAGCCATCGTCGTTTGCAATTCGCGGGGCGAAGGTGGTGCCGGTATCCGGGCCACCGCTGGAAAACGCGACCGTGGTGATCGCGCGCGGCGTGATCACAGCGGTTGGGAAGGATGCGAAGGTGCCCGAGGACGCGTGGGTGATCGATGGGAAAGGGCTGACGGTTTATCCGGGATTGTTTGACGGATTCACCGACGTGGGCTTGGTCGCGGCTGCGGCAGTGCCTGCAGCGGGCGAGGGTGCCAGCCGCGGCGGATCGGGTTCAACGGGGGACGCAGCCCGCGGGCCCGAGGATCGACCATCGTCTACGCCTTGGCGAACTGCAGCGGATGAAGTCAATTTGGGCGACAAGCGGATCGAGACTTGGCGCAACGGCGGGTTTACCACGGTGGTGTCCGCGCCGCGCGGCGGATTCTTTCCGGGGCAAGCGACAGTGCTGGATTTGGCGGGCGAGCGGCCAGGCGATTTGGTGGTGAAATCGCCGGTGGCTATTCCGCTGAGTTTGCAGGCGTCAGGCGGTTTCCGCGGGGGCTTTCCGGCCTCGTTGATGGGCGCGCTGGCGTATGTGCATCAGGTGTGGCTGGACACGGAGTGGAGCACCAAGGCGCAAGCCGCTTATGAAAAAAATCCACGAGGCATGGCACGGCCGAGATACGACCGCGTGGAAGCGGCGTTGGCGGATGCGCTGGAAGATCATGCCCTGGTGCTGATTCCAGGGAACAATGCGATTCAGCTGCGGCGCGCGATGGAGCTGGCGGAGCGCTGGAACGTGCACGGAGTTTTGGTTGGCGGGCAGATGGCGTATGAAGTCGCACCTGAGATTGCTGCGAAGAAATTCGCGGTGCTGGTGGACTTGAAGTGGCCGGAAGCGGAGAAAGATACTGATCCGGACGACACGCCGTCCTTGCGAGTTCTGCGCTTCCGCGACCGGGCGCCCGGTTCTCCCGCGGCTCTGGCCAAGGCGGGAGTGAAATTTGCGTTTTACGATGGCGGAATTGCCGCGCCGAAAGATGTTTTGAAAGCGGCGAAGAAGTCAATCGACGCGGGGCTGGCGCCGGATGCAGCACTGCGGGCGCTGACCCTTTCGCCCGCGGAGATTTTTGGGGTGGCGGACCGGCTGGGTTCCATCGATGCGGGCAAGATCGCGAACCTGGTGGTGACGGAAGGCGACTTGTTTGACGAGAAAGCCAAGATCAAGTACGTGTTCGTCGACGGGCGCAGATTCGAGCCGCGCGAACCGGAGAAACCGAAAGATCCGCCCAAGGGCGATCTCACCGGCAAATGGAAACTGGCGTACACCACGCCGGAAGGCGCCGAAGACTCGACCGCGGACATCGAGATGGCCAAGGACGGAACGCTTGGCGGAAGTGTGACCAGCAGGCGCGGCACGGCGTCGATCATTTCCGGATATCTCAGCGGAGACAAATTCAGCTTCACCATCAATATTCCAGTGGAAGGATCGCCTGCGGATGTGGTTTTCACCGGCACCTTCGACGGCACGGCATTGAAGGGGACGATTAGCGTTGTGGGTCTCTCGATTGACTTCACAGGAAGCAAACCCACTACAGCGCAAATGGCTGGCAGCGAAGTATTTTCCGGGATCCAAGGAGATGCCCGATGAATATGGGACGCGCATTGAAGACAATTATTGCTCCAGTCTTATTTAGTGGCGCGGCGTTGGTCGCGTTTGCGGCGAATCCGCCGGATGCGCCAGCAGTAGTGCTGATTCAAAACGCCACCATTCTCACAGTCTCGCATGGCACCATCGAGCACGGGTCCATCCTTATTCGCGATGGCAAGATCGCGGAAGTGGGTACGTCGATCAAGGCACCGGCCGGCGCACAAATCGTGGATGCCAATGGTCAGTTTGTGATGCCTGGAATCATCGATTGCCACTCGCACATCGCCGTGGACGGTAGCGTGAACGAAGGCAGCATTTCGGTGTCGTCGATCGTTAACATCGGCGAAGTACTCAATCCGGATGACATCGATATTTACCGCGATCTGGCCGGCGGCGTCACCGCGGCGAACGTTTTGCACGGCTCGGCGAATTCGATCGGCGGGCAAACCGTGGTCATCAAGCTGCGTTGGGGACAACCGGCAGCGAAGTTGCCGTTCGAGGGCGCGCTGCCCGGCATCAAGTTCGCACTCGGAGAAAATCCGAAGCGCGCCAACTTCAGCGTTCCGGGCCAGCCAAAACGCTATCCGGCGACGCGCATGGGAGTGGAAGAAACCATTCGCGCGGCGTTTACCGAGGCCCGCGACTACAAGAAAACCTGGGACGATTACAACAAGCGTGTGGCCGGCGGCGACAAAAATCTGATTCCGCCCCGCCGCGATTTGCGGCTCGAGCCGCTGGTGGAAGTGCTGGAAGGGAAGCGCTATCTGCATTCGCATTGCTACCGCGAGGACGAGATTCTGATGCTGCTGCGCGTAGCCAAGGAATTCGGCTTCAAGGTGCGAACCTTCCAGCACGTGCTGGAAGGTTACAAAGTGGCGGATGAGATTGCTGCGGCGGGCGCCGGCGCTTCGACATTCTCCGATTGGTGGGCGTACAAAGTGGAAGCTTACGAAGCGATTCCGTACAACGCGGCGATCATGACCAAGCGCGGCGTGATCGTTTCCATCAATTCGGACGATGCCGAGGAAGCTACGCACCTGAATCAGGAAGCGGCGAAGTGCATGAAGTACGGCGGGTTGACGCACGACGAAGCGCTGCGGCTGGTCACCATCAATCCGGCAATTCAGTTGGGTATCGACAAACGCGTCGGCTCGATCGACGTCGGCAAGGATGCGGATCTGGCCATCTACAATCATGATCCGCTTAGCGCCTACGCTGTGGTGCAAAAGACGCTGATCGACGGGCGCGTGTACTTTGACCGCGATCGCGACATCGCCGAGCGCGCCAACCTCGAAAAAGAGACGAAGGCGTTGCTGGCCAAGGAAAAGAAGGCCGCCGAAAAGAAAGCCGACGACAAGAAAGCGGACGAGAAAAAGCCTGCCGCAGCCGCCAAGCCCGACGAAAAGAAGAGTGACGAAAAGAAACCCGAAGAGAAGAAACCCGAAGACAAGCCCAAACCGCCGGAGGATGTGACGGCCGGAGGTGCCCAGTGAAGCGTCTCCGCACGCAGTACACGGTGTTGGCTCTGGGATTGTTTGCCCTGGCTGTGCAGACCGCCCAGGCACAATCGCAAGCTCCCGCTGCATACGCCATCACCCACGCAAAAATCTTCACTGTGTCGGGTGCGCCGATCGACGACGGTACGCTGGTGATTCGCGATGGAAAAATCGCCGCAGTCGGGGCCAATATCGAAGTTCCGGCTGGCGCGCAAGTGATCGATGGAAAAGGCTTGCAGATTTATCCCGGCCTGTTCGACGCCATCACGCAGATGGGCTTGAGCGAAATCTCCGCGGTGAGCCCGACGGTGGATTCATCGGAAACGGGGCCGTTCAACCCGGATGTGGTCGCCGCGACCGCTGTCCTGCCCTCGAGCGAACACATTCCCGTGACCCGCGCAGCCGGCATCACTGAGGTTTTGGCTGTACCTGGCAGCGGCGGCTTCGATTCCTCCGGTTCGTCGGGCGTACTCAGCGGCCAGGCGTCCGCGATTCACCTTTCCGGCTGGACCATCGATGAGATGCTGATCAAGAAGAGCGTCGCGATGGCGGTGAACTGGCCGCAGATCGAAACGCGGACGTTCGACTTCACCACCTTCTCGCGCAAAGAGAAGCCATATGCCGAAGCGAAAAAGGAATACGACAAACAGGTCAGTGAACTTACCGAATGGCTGGAACGCGCGCGCCACTACGCGTTTACGCTGGAACATCAGAAGGCCGCGGATTTTCAGCGCGACGTAAAGCTGGAAGCGCTGGTGCCGGTGGTGCGCGGCCAGCTCCCGATACTGGTCTTCGCCGATCAGGCGCGCGAGATTCGCAACGCCGTCGAATACGCGGACAAGCAAAAGTTGAAAATCATCATCGCCGGCGGCACACAAGCGTACAAAGTGAAGGATCTGCTGCGCTCGAAAAGCGTGCCGGTGATCCTGCGGCCCATGCTCACGCTGCCGAATGAAGAGGACGATGCGTACGATCGCCTGCTCACCCAGCCGGCCGAACTCTCCAAAGCCGGCGTGAAATTCGCCATCGCCAGCTTCGACAATTCCTTTGCGAGGCGCCTCGGCCAAAACGCAGCCAACGCCGTCGCTTACGGCTTGCCTTACGACGAAGCGCTCAAAGCCGTGACTTTGTATCCCGCGCAGATTCTGGGCCTCGCCGATCAAGTCGGCACGCTGGAGCCTGGCAAAGCAGCCAACCTGATCGTCACCAACGGTGATCCCCTGGAACTCACGACCGACGTCCGCTACCTCTTCATCAAGGGCAAGCTCACGTCGACCAATAACAAACATCAGCGTTTGTATGAGAAGTACCTGAATCGTCCAAAATCAGCCGACTAGAGCCAGCGGAACAAAGCTAAGGCACCTGGGACGAATGGCCCCTTCCGCGGTACGGATGGCTGCAACATTTCTCCGCGCCTCCCGTCAGATAAGGTAGGATTCCCATCCCATCGGGGGACTTGTGTCTACATTTTTTCAGGATATTCGCTATGCCTTGCGGCTGCTGACCAAGAATCCGGCGTTTACCGGCATCGCGATTCTTACCCTGGCGCTGGGTATTGGAGCCAACACCGCCATCTTCACTGTCGTGAACGCGGTGCTGCTGCGCCCGCTGGGCTTTCGCGATCCCGGGAGCTTGATCATCGTTGCCGAGAAGAGTTCCTTCCCGGTGATCAGCACGTCGTGGGAGAACTACCAGGATTGGCGGGACCAGAGTTATTCGTTTGAATCGCTGGAAGCGACTCGCGGCGCCACTATTGCTCTCACTGGCGGCGGCGATCCCGAGCGGCTCAATAGCCGCTACGCGACAGCTGGACTGTTCTCATTGCTGGGTGTCAGCGCGCCGGTGGGCCGCACCTTCCTCGCCGAGGAAGATCGTGCCGGCGGCAATCCGGTTGTGCTGCTCAGCTACGCGCTGTGGCAGCGCCGGTTTGCCGGTTCGCAGGAGATTCTTGGCAAGCCCATCACCCTGGATTCGCGGCCATACACCGTGGTTGGTGTTTTGCCACCAGGGTTCGAAGTGCTGCAGCCGGCGGACGTGTTTCTTCCCTTTGTTCCGTGGGCCAAGACCCTGCCGCAGGACCGCAATTGGCATCCGGGAATTATCGCCATCGGCCGGCTGAAACCGGGCGTTTCCCGCGGCGCGGCGCGCACCGAGATGATTGGCATCACCAAGCGGCTCGAACAACAGTATCCCGATTACAACACTGGCACCAGCGCCGACGTGGTCAGCCTGCAGGAACAAATGGTACAAAACGTTCGGCCCGCGCTGCTGCTGCTCCTAGGCGCTGTGGGCGCCGTTCTTCTGATCGCGTGCGTGAACGTGGCGAACCTGTTGCTCGCGCGTGCGGCTTCGCGAAGCCGGGAAGTGGCCATTCGCACGTCGATGGGTGCCAGCCGCGGACGTCTCGTCCGGCAATTGTTGACGGAGAGCGTCCTGCTCGCATTGATCGGCGGACTGCTCGGACTTGCGGTGGCCTGGGCGGCATTGGGCCCGCTGCTGAAACTTTCCGCGGGCAGCGTGCCGGCGGCGTTCAGCGTGACTCTGGATCGCTCGGTACTGCTCTTTACGATCGGCGTCTCGCTGCTCACCGGCTTGTTGTTCGGCATTGTGCCGGCTCTGCGCACTGCGGGTCTCGATCTCCGCGAATCCCTCAATGAGGGCTCGCGCGGTTCGACTTCCGGGCCAGGCCAGCACCGCATTCGCGGCGTTTTGGTGGCTGCGGAAATCGCCATGGCCATGTTGCTGCTGGTCGGCGCGGGATTGCTTTTGCGTAGTTTCGCGCGCCTGCAGGACGTTCCGCCGGGATTCCAGCCGGATCATTTGCTGGCTGCGGACATTCCCTTGTCGCAGAACGCATATGCCAAGCCTGAAACGCGGTACGAGTTTTACGATCGGCTGGTGGAGCGAGCAAAAACACTGCCCGGGGTGCGCTCCGCCGCAGCGGCGTCTTTCTTGCCGGTGAGCGGAGGAGGCGGCCTGATTCATTTTAATATCACCGGCAGGCCGCCCAAATCTCCGCATGACTTCATTGCCGCCGGCTATCGGACCATGACGCCGAACTATTTCGAGACGTTGGGTGTCCCGCTTTTGCAGGGCCGGCTGCTCACTCCGGGCGACACCGAGAAGGCGCCCGCCGTGGTGGTCATCAACTCCACCATGGCGCGTACCTATTTCCCGAACGAGAATCCTTTGGGCAAACGTATGCAGTTGGGGGCGCTTCCGGAAAAAGACGTGCCCACGATGGAAATCGTCGGCGTCGTAGGAGATGTGCTGCAAGGGCTGGGGGACGAAGCGAAAGCGGAAATGTACCTTCCTTACCGGCAAGCCGATCAGCTGCTTCCGGTGTTTCAAATGTCGGTCATCTTGCGTACGGCCATGGAGCCGCTGATGGCTTCTTCCGCATTGCGCAGCGCCCTTGCGGAAATTGACCCGAATCAGCCGCTCGTGAATGTCCGCTCCATGGAGCAGAATATCCAGACGAGCGTGGCCCAGCCGCGTTTTCGCACTTGGCTGATCGGGATCTTCGCCGCGCTGGCGCTGGTTCTGGCCGCAGTGGGAGTCTACGGAGTGATGTCCTACTCGGTCACCCAGCGCATCAGCGAAATTGGCATTCGCGTGACCATGGGAGCCCAGCCGATGGATATTCTGCGCATTATTGTTGGCGAAGGCGTGCGCCTGGCGCTGGTCGGAGTTGCCGCCGGACTCGCAGGCGCCTTGCTTTTGACGCGATTGCTGCGCAGCTTTCTATTCGGCGTGGGCACTTCGGATCCGGTGACCTTCGCTGCGGTTGCGGTGATTCTCACCTTGGTTGGTGCTGCAGCTTCGTATTTCCCGGCCCGGCGCGCGACTCGCGTCGACCCCTTGGTCGCTCTCCGTTACGAGTAGCGCCGAGTCCGTATCAAGCCTCCGTATCAGGCCTGCTCTTGCCGTTCGCAGGTGATCGTCAAAGACTCAATCGCCACATCGTTGCTCATGGCATTCAGTGTGGGCCCGTCCCACTTGCTGGGCCAGGCGGCAAAGAAATTCCAGCGCAGGACTTCTTGCCGTTCGGAATCGAGCAGGACCACCGAACCATTCTTACGTTGTAATTGGCCGTTAATCACCGCCAGGTGCCAGTCGTATAGCTCGCGGGAAGCGGTCACACCCCACTTCAGCACGATGTCGGGATACGTCACGCGCCCCGGTATCTTGCGAACTGCACTCGGAGCTTCCCCGCCTTCGCGGTACTCCACCACCTCGATATGCGATCCCAGCCCGGTACACTCGGTAAAGCCTGCCTGCTGAATGCCTTCGATTTCAACGCGAAACCGGAAATTCTCGAAGGGGTCGACTCGTTGTCCGCCAGCCATCTTCTTGGCCCTCCTGGATTTCAAGATTGTGCAGCCTCCGGGAAACTTTTGCCTGAAAATTGCGTTCTAACCCTTGAAGCCCAATGCGCTCACGTGTCTATCGCTCTCCTCTGTTGGTGCATATTCTGGTGGTGCATATTCTAGGCTCGGCGTTTCTGTTGTTTCTACCGGGAATTCCGGCCGCGCGGGGGCAGGAGCCCGGCAAGATCATCGACCAGTACGTCAAGGCTGCCGGCGGCTCCAGAGCGCTCAGCCGCCTTCAGACGTTGACCATCGAAGGCACATTCACCGCGGCTGACGGCAAAGCGGGCACCTACACGTTTGACTCCAAGCTGCCGAACCGGCTGTACATCGAATTGCTGGCCGGCGAGCACAGCATCATCGAGGCGTACAACGGGAAATCCGCGTGGCGCCAGACCGCCGCTGGTGAACTCGGCACGCTGACCGGCCCTGAAGGGCTGCAACTCGAAGCGGCTTCGCAGTTTTATAATTCGCATCTCCTCGATCTGAAAAAACGCAAGATCGCCGTAGGCTTCGTGGGCCACGCGCAAGTACGGGACCAGGACGCGCTGCAGTTGGAGATTACTTTCCCAACCGGCATCAAGCGGCAAATGTTCTTCGATCCGCAGACGCATTTGCTGGTGAAAGAATCTGCGGCCGTTGGCGGCGTCGAGGAAGATATTTCTTACGGCGACTACCGCGCCGAAAGTGGCGTGCAGGTTCCACACCGCATCGAATTGCGCCGCGGCGGCGATTCCTATGACATTACTGTGACCCGGGTTGTTGTAAACGGTGTGGTTGGCGAGCGCGTCTTTGATTTTCCGAGAAAATCGCAAGTGCAGTTGCCGGATCTGAAGGCTCTGTTCAAGGAAATCGACGACAACCAGAAAGCCATCGACAGAATCAAGGAAAACTACGCCGGCACCCGCGCGGAAGAGGAAACCGAATACGACAAGAATGGCAATGTCTCGAAAAGGGAGTTGAAGGAATTCACCTTTTTCTATCTGAACGGCGAAGAAATCTCCACACTGGTAAAGAAAGACAGTAAACCCCTTTCGGATTCCGAACAGAAGAAGGAAGACGAGAAAACCCGCAAGCACATCGACGAGCTGCAAAAGAAGCAAGCCAAAAAGGAAGCCAAGGAAGAAAAGAACAAGGAGGAAGGCAAGGCGGATAAGGAAGACGACCCCGGAATTGAAGTGTTTCTGCGCGTCTGCCAGTTCGTCAATCCCCGGCGTGAACGCTTTCGCGGCCAGGATGTTCTGGTCTTCGACTTCGAGCCCAACCCCGAATACAAAGCCAGAAAAATGGAAGAAAAAGTCGTTCAGAAACTGGCGGGTGTCGTGTGGGTGGACGAGAAAGCCCACGACGTGGCGCGTCTCGAAGGCTACTTTTTGAATGACGTGAAAATCGCCGGCGGCTTGCTGGCCAATCTTCAGAAGGGCACCAGTTTTATTTTCGAGCAGGCTTTCGTGAACAACGAAATCTGGCTGCCTACATACGAGGAAGCGCACGTCGGCGTCCGCGTACTGCTCGTCAAGGGATTCAAGATCAATGTGGTGACGCGCTACTCGGACTACAAGCGATTTAACGTGGAAACTCTGGCCACCATCGGCAAACCGAAAGAAAAAGACGCCGCGCCAGCCGACCCCAAACCACAATTCTAACTGGGTTTAGCGGTGACCGGCGTATCCAGCACTTCGCGAATTTTTTGCGCCAACGCTGCCGGAGTAAACGGCTTCTGCAGAAACGCGATTCCCGGTTCCAGCATTCCGCCGTCCGCGATCACGTTGTCGGTGTAACCCGACATATACAGCACTCGCGTCTTCGGAGATCGCTCGGTGACTCTTCGCGCCAGTTCTCGTCCACTGAGGCCGGGCATCATCACGTCGGTCAGCAGCAGGTGAATCTTGCCGGCATGTTCCACGCAAAGCTCTTCGGCGCCTGCAGCCGATTCCGCCACCAGCACCGAATAACCTTCGGCCTGGAGCAACAATTGCGCTAGCTCGCGCACGGCTTCTTCGTCTTCCACCAGCAGAATCGTCTCGGTCCCTTTTCGCGTAACCGGTTTTTCGCTTCGCCGGGTGATCTCCACCCTTTCTGCAATTCTGGGCAGATAAACCTTGAACGTCGAGCCTTGCCCCACCTCGCTGTAAACCCAGATGTAGCCGCCGCTCTGTTTGACGATGCCATACACCGTCGAGAGCCCCAGTCCGGTGCCGCGTCCGCTCGCTTTCGTCGTATAAAACGGTTCGAAGATATGCGCTTGCGTCTCCGCGTCCATACCGATTCCGGTATCGGAGACTGCAAGCATCACATATGGCCCGGGCCGTACCGTCGCATGATCCAGCGCGTACGTCGCATCCAGTTCCGCGTTCGCGGTTTCCACCGTCAGCCGCCCGCCGTTGGGCATGGCATCCCGCGCATTCACCACCAGGTTCATCACCACCTGCTCGACTTGCCCAGGGTCGGCTTTCACCGTGCCCAAGCTGTCGTCGCACTTCGTGATCATCGCGATGTTCTCGTTCATCAGCCGTCTCATCAACTTGTCCAGGCTCATCACGATGCTGTTCAGGTCCAGCGGCTTCGGCTGCAGCACCTGCTTCCGGCCAAACGCGAGCAATTGCCGCACCAGCGCCGACGCGCGCTCCGCCGCGTTATCGATTTGCTGAATGTCCGCGGCTAGCACCGCTGGAAGGCTCGATCGATTCAGCGCCAATTCCGTATAGCCCTTGATGATGGTCAGTAGATTGTTGAAGTCGTGCGCCACTCCCCCGGCCAGGCGTCCCACCGCTTCCATTCGCTGTGATCGTTGTAGCTGGATCTCCAACTGCTTGCGTTCCGTGATGTCGACAATGAGTCCTTCCATCACCGGATGCCGGTCGCTCCCTGGCACCACCACCGCCGTGTCGCTCACCCACAGGACCTTGCCGTCTTTTCGCGTAATTCGATATTCCGCCTGAAACCGTTCACCTCGCTTGCTCGCTTCCTCTGCCGCCTCTACCGTGGCGTGGTCCTCCGGAGCAATCAGTTGCAACCACGCCGGCGAGTTGGCCAGCCACTCGTCTTGCGTATAGCCCAGAATCGGTTCCACTTGCGGGCTGACGTACAGCCACTGCCCGGTCACTCCCAGTTCGGCGATGTAGCTGATGGCCGCCACCTGCTCGACAAACGTCCGGTACTTGAACTCCGCTTCGATCCGCGCTGCTTCTGCTTTGCGCCGGTCCGAAATATCCCGACCGACGCACACCGTTCCGCCATCCGCCAGCACCGTAATTGCCATTTCCACCGGCAGCGCCACGCCGTTTGGGTGATGGATGGTCATCGGCCCGAACCACCTCCCGTTTTTCATCAGCGATTCGCGAATCTCCGGCTCGACAGCACCCACGTCTCGCGCATTGGCCAATTCGCGCCATGGCTTGCCCAGCATGAATTGCAAATTCTCGTAGCCCATCATTTGCGCAAACGCCAGATTCACGTAGATGTATTTGCCCAGGTTGTCGACAATCGCCATCCCATCGACCGCCGAGTCCAGCGCCAGCGCATGCCGCCGCACGTTCTCCGCGCTCTTGGCCTGGTGCGATTCGCTCAGCGCCAGCCGTGCCGCAAAACACAAAATCGATACGCCCAGCAGAGAGAACCGCAATACCCGCCAGCCATATCCCAACTGCGCGACTTGCAGCAGCACGATCAGCGGCGCCAGCGCGAACATCGTGTTGGTCAGCAGCATTTCGCTGATGGTGCGTTGCCGCGGTAATTCGAACTGTGCGTGTTCTTCGGCGGGCTTCCAGGTGCCCGCCCAAAACGCCGCGAACAACAGCGGTATCGTCCACGAAAAGTCGAACCAGGTTCCCGTCGGCGCTTCGCTGATGCTCAACTGGTAGTCGGAGATTCCCGTGCCCACGGTATACAGCGCCAGGTACAACGCCAACCCGCCATACAACGATCCAATCGGACTGCCGCGCCTCCGCGAGTATTGCAGCAGCGCCAGCAGCAGCAACGCCACCGATTCCCCAACTTCCACCCAGATCTCGCGAACCAGCGCCGTGTGCTGGTCCGCGCGCAGCGCCGGCACGTAGTACAGCCCGACGTAAATCAGGAAGAAAACAATGGTCAGCTGCGTGAAGTCCAGCAGCGATTCCAGATCCAGTCGCGACGAATCCCGCTCCTGGTCCAGGAACAACGCCATGGCCAGAAACACCGCCTGGCTGGCGAACAAAAATCGCACGAACGAACCCGTAGGCGGTTCCGTGCCCAATTGCACTTCGTAATACATCCAACCCAAGTTCGCGATTGCCCACATCGCGATCCCCGCGCCCACCAGCATCCAGAACGGCCGGCTCAGGCCCCGCGCGATATGGCTCGCCCGGAAGCACATGGCTACGGCAAAACCGCAGGTCAGAATTTCGATGGAATTGGCCAGAAACGAGCCGGACGACGACGGTCCCAGCATCACAATGACGCAGGCGTGAACCAACACGAGCGCGATAGCCACGAACGCCAGCTTGCGGGGCATCGCGTGCGGCCTCCTATGGTCTTGGGCAGCCCGATTAAGCAAAGTTTAATCGATTTCCTGCAGCCTTTGCGCGTGACCTTGTCTCCCTGTGTCGAGGTAGGCAGACCTTTGCGGTGCGCGTCTGGGGGCGTTTTCTCCGCATTTCACAACGCCAGAACGGGCTCGCTCGTTCGAAGAATCCGAACGCAACGAAGCACAAAAAAATCCCCGCTACATACATCAGTTCTTGTTACCCTTGCATCCAACTCGTATGAACGCGAACGCGAACAACGTCCAGCCGTCGATCACCGCCAGGGAAGTTCTCCGAGGGTGGGGCAAAATCCTCTCCGGCAGCGCCCCTCTGCTTTCCATCGAAATCACCAAGGAGTGTCCGCTCAGTTGCCCGGGCTGCTACGCCTACGGCGATGCTCATCTCAGCGGTGACAAAACACTCACCCAACTTTCCGATTTTCGCGGTGACGCGCTGGTGCAGGGCGTTCTCGATCTCGTCCGCAAGCATCGTCCGCTGCAAGTTTCTCTCGTCGGCGGCGAGCCGATGATGCGCCACCGCGAACTCTCCGTCATTCTTCCCGAACTTTCCGCTCTGGGCGTTTTCACTATGGTCGTCACCAGCGGCGTCATTCCCGTTCCCGAGGCGTGGATGGATCTCCCGCGGGTCCGCATCGCCATCTCCGTCGACGGCCTCCCCGAGCATCACGACATTCGCCGCAAGCCCGCCACCTACGACCGCCTCCTCAAGAATATTGCCGGCCGCAAGGTCAACATTCATTGGGTCATCACCGCTCCCATGCTCGAGCGCGCCGGCTACCTCGACGAATACCTCGCTTTTTGGAACGCCCAATCCGAGGTCGATCACATCTGGGTCAGCCTGTACACCCCGCAAATTGGCGAACACAGTCCCGAAATGCTCACCCCGGCGCAACGCGCCTTCGTCGCCCGCGAATTGGCTGGCCTTCGCCACAAGTATCCGAAGCTGCTCATGAATGACGGCATGGCCCAAGCTATCGTCGCTCCGCCGAAGAATCCGGCGGATTGCCTCTTTGCGAAAATGTCCGTGAATTATTCCGCGGATCTGGAAACCCGCGTCGAACCCTGTGTCTTCGGCGGTTCGCCGGACTGCTCGCAGTGCGGTTGCGCAGCCAGCGTCGGCCTGCATTGGATTCGCGACGTCAAAGTCGCCGGCCCGCTAAAAGTCGGCCACTTCGTCGGCACATCCGTGGAAATTGGATTGTTGGCCAATCGCCTGCGCCCTCGCGCCACACAGCCTTCCCGCTGGCGCCCCAGCGGTCCGAGCGTCGGTTCTTCTTCGGATTTGGTGCAGATCGGAACTTAGGCCGGCACTGTCTTCAGGCGTTCATCTCGCGGATGCACGCATGCCGTTCTTCATCTTCGGCATGCACGTCGCAAAACCACAAATCGCAGCGCACGCAGTGCACCGTAGCCGCCTGGTTGCACGGCAACTCCCCCGGCGCACTCCCCGGGCAGGAGCGGTCCAAATTCTCGACTTCGTGCTCTGATTGTCCCAGCATCAGCGAACCCCAGGCATTCGCGCAGCAGATACAATTCTACTCCGTACAATTCTACTCCGCGCCCAGCGCAACGCCGGCTCTTGAATCCCCTTACGTGTCTTTGCAGCTAACGAAGCGACTGGAGCGCTACTTGTCAGCGGCCCTCGAACGGATAGCGGTCCTGCGACTGTACCGCCGCCGCCACGTTCCGCCGCAGCGCGATCGTATCCACCGCCGCGCGTTTGGCAAACCGTTTCAGCACCGCCATCTGTGTTATCAGCATGTCGCCTTCGTTGACCGCTGCGATCGCGCGCTTCGCTTCATGCTCCGCACGCTCCGCCGCATCGTTGATGAACACCCGCGTAGCATCGATCATCACCGCCGCCGCTCCGGGATTCTTCGCCGCCGCTTTCTGCGCGCGCAGTACACAGGACTCCATCGCGTAAATCTCCATCACGATATTGGCCAGCGCCGCAATCAATTCCTGTTCGTCCGCCAGCTTCTCGCGGTATTTCTGCATGGCCCCGCCGGCCGCCTGCAGGAACATCTTTTTGCAGTTCGCCACCACCCGCGCCTCGTCCGCCAGCACGCCTTCCTGCGCATCCTCAAACGATGGCCCGGCCAGCACTTCTTCCGCCAGCTTCATCGCCGCCGGAATCAGCGCCAATTGCCCGCCCAGCGCCCGCTTTATCAGCATCTGCACGATCAGCATGCGGTTGATTTCGTTGGTGCCCTCGAAAATCCGGTTGATCCGCGAATCGCGATAGGCGCGGCAAACGGGATAATCCTCGTGGAATCCGTATCCGCCAAAAATCTGCACCCCTTCATCCACCACGAAGTCCAGCATCTCGCTGCCATATACCTTGGCGATAGAGCTCTCGATCGCGTATTCCTCCAACACTTTCATCGAGTGCGCCACTTTGTCGCCCGTTGACGCGCTCATCGCCGCTTCGATATTTCCAGAACTGCGGTACACCATCGATTCCACGGCCTAAATCTGAATGGCCATCTCCGCCAATTTTTCGCGAATCAGCCCGAAATCCCCAATCTGTTTGCCAAACGCCTTCCGCTCTTTGGCGTATTTCGCCGAAGTCATCAGCGTATGCTTCGACCCGCCCACCGCTGAAGCTCCCAGCGTAAACCGCCCCGCATTCAGCACATTGAACGCCACGATATGCCCGCGCCCGATTTCATGCAGCAAATTCTCCTTGGGCACCGCGCAATTCTCCAGAAACACCGGCGTCGTCGAACTCCCATGAATTCCCATCTTGTGCTCTTCATTTCCCGGTTTGCATCCGGGGAACGCCTTTTCCACGATGAACGCGCTGAACTTCTCCCCATCGATCTTCGCAAACACCACGTACAAATCCGCGAATCCGCCG
>Ga0207015_1169_pt1 | contig 17195 bp, 16 predicted proteins | sample Alteio_BWMinCont_53_FD_153486 | JGI IMG/M metagenome (GOLD analysis project Ga0207015, IMG submission 153486) | Enriched cells from forest soil in Barre Woods Harvard Forest LTER site, Petersham, Massachusetts, United States -... | ecosystem: Environmental > Terrestrial > Soil > Temperate forest >...
CGCGGACGATGTCCGCTTGTTGCTTTACGCGCTCGGCAATGGATCCGGCTTCCGCCATGATTTTTCTTCCAGCGAAGTATAGTACACCGCGACTTGGAGCGAGCTTTGGGACGGCCGATCTAGTGATGACGTGCTCCCTACCGGCGGCGGCGTCTGAGCGCCCATGAGCCAGACGTGACCACGAGCAGAAAAATGCAGAGCGTTAGAAACGCACGCCAGACCTCCGCGTCCGATGGGAATTTCACGGTGACAGTTCCGTGGTCAGCAGCGTTCATGCGGATTTGATTCATCGTCTCGATGTGGAAGATCCAGTCTTTAACCCCCGTCCAGCCGCCGAAGATGAAATGCTCAAGAAGCTCTACGAGAATTAACGTATCGATCGCGAGAGCTCCCCAAAAAATAGCGCCGCGGAAAGTAAACGGGATTTCCTCAGGGATGCACAGGGGATTGCGGATTAAAATATTGACTTGGTGGGAGTTAGGCGTGTAACGTTAAAGGGTTTCGCAGGTATCGGAACGCCCTGTCAGAGCATCTTATAGGTGTATCTATCGGTAGGCCTATCAGTTGCGGCTGGCGGGACGTGGCTGGTGGGCGGAACGGCCCCAGGTGCGGGATGCGGGCAACCCTTCGAGTTCAGGGTAAACGCACGGGGCGAGCGGTAAGGGCGCGGCGCAAGGCACACAAAAAAACGCAAAGGCTGACCACGCAATGGTCAAATGGCGAAGTTCTGAACGAACGAGTTTCCGCCAATTGCGCAGGCGCGCCAGTTTGTGTGCCGAGATAGCGAAACAGCAGTTGGGTGCCCAAGTTGAAGCCGAAGGTCCGCCTCCCTTCCTTGGTCAGGGCAAGCAGAAGGCGGACCCTACAAGGGCGAAGCGGACCAGAGATGCGGTTTTGGGCGGTTGATTAAATTTTGGAGGAGTAAGTGGCCCAGGGTTTAGAAGAAAAATACGAAGCAGTACGGAATCTGATCACCGTCGGGAAAGAGCGCGGGTACCTGTTGTATGACGAGGTGAACGATTCGCTTCCGGCGGAAGTGCATTCGTCGGAAGAAATCGACGATCTTCTAACGACGTTCGAGCGCAACGGGATCGAGATTTATGAGGACCAAGCGTCGGCCAAGGCGGCGCGAGCGGTGGAAGTGTCGGCGGAATCCGGCGACCGCGATGCGGTGGTCAAGGACGATGGGCACGAAGAAGGCGGCGGGAGCGATCTGGACCTGACGCCGGGATCGCTGGAAAAGACCAACGACCCGGTACGAATGTATTTGCGCGAGATGGGCACGGTGCCGCTGCTGACGCGCGAAGGCGAAGTGACCATCGCCAAGCGCATCGAGCGCGGGCAACTGGTGGTGATGAAGTCGATCACGCGATCGCCGATCGTGATCAAGGAATTGATCGCGGTTGGGGACGATTTGCGGAAGGGCGTGCGGTCGATTAAAGAGATCGTGCAGTTCGACGATGAAGAGCTGACCGAAGAAAAGATCGCCAACAAGACCAAGCAGACGCTGAAGTACATCGAAAAGATCGGGAAACTTTACGAAACGGCGCTGAAGCAGGCGTCCAGGCTGGAAAAAACACCGAAGGCAAAAAAGCGGCCGTACATCCGCGCGAAGTGGGACGTGGCGCGAACGCGCGTGGAAATTTCGGTGGCGATTCGCGACATCGATTTCAACCCGTTCGAGAAAAAGCGGCTGATCGACAAGATGCGCGGGACGGTGGAGCGCTTGCAGTCTTTGGAGCGGGAAGCCGGGCGGCTGGAGCGGCGCGTTGACGCAGCGAAGGGCGACGTCGCGGCAGAAGCACGCAAAGAGCTGCGGACGCGGCGCACCGAACTGAAGGATATCGAAGAGCAGAGCGAAGTCGGGTTGATGGAGCTGAAGCGGACGCTGACGCTGATTCATCGCGGGGAAGCGGAAGCGGAGCAAGCGAAGAAGGAATTGATCGAAGCCAACCTGCGTTTGGTGGTTTCCATCGCCAAGAAATATACCAACCGCGGGCTGCAGTTCCTGGATTTGATTCAGGAAGGCAACATCGGGTTGATGAAGGCGGTGGACAAGTTCGAGTGGCGGCGCGGGTACAAATTCTCGACGTATGCGACATGGTGGATCCGGCAGGCGATTACGCGCGCGATTGCGGACCAGGCGCGCACGATCCGCATTCCGGTACACATGATCGAGACGATCAACAAGCTGGTGCGGACCAGCCGGCAACTGGTGCAGGAACTGGGGCGCGAGCCGACTTCGGAAGAAATCGCCAAGCGCATGGACATTCCGGTGTCCAAGGTGCGGAAGATTCTGAAGATCGCGCAAGAGCCGATTTCGCTGGAGACGCCGATCGGAGAAGAAGAAGATTCGCATCTCGGCGATTTCATCGAAGACAAGGCGGTGGTTTCTCCTTCGGACGCGGTGATCAATTTGAATTTGAAGGAGCAGACGTCTTCAGTGCTGAAGACGCTGACGCCGCGCGAAGAAAAAGTGATCAAGATGCGGTTTGGTTTGGATGATGGGAGCGAGCACACGCTTGAGGAGGTCGGGCAGTCGTTCGCAGTGACGCGCGAGCGCATCCGGCAAATCGAAGCGAAGGCGTTGCGGAAGTTGCGGCATCCATCACGTTCGCGGAAGTTGCGAGCGTTTTTGGAAGGGCCGTCGCGGGATTATTTGTAGAAAGAAGTCGAAGATTTCAAGGTTCAAGAGTCAAAAAGAACGCCTCCGAGTTCCGGGGGCGTTTTTTGTTTTGCAGGAATGATGGCGATGCATGCAGCGCCACTGCAAAGAGCGGCGGCAACAACATTTTCTTCAGGTGGCGTGGAACTCTGCGATTACGTCGATTGGGCCTACGATGTTCTGGTTGAATTCGGCGAGCCTTTCCGCCGGTACCCAATATTCAAGATGAAGCGAACCGCCGACTTTGTGCACCGTGAATTGAGCCAGATATTTCGTTTTGACCGCAAATCGTGTCACGAAGCCCTTTTTTGACGGTGAGTTCTTTGCATTCCAGTCCCGGGCGATTTGCGTCGCATATTCCTCATTCAGGACCGGATAGAAAATCGGCTGGCCGGGCAGGCGAGGCGGGAACGCGGTGTAGTTTGCCTCGACTATCAGGCGGAGTTCATTCTCGTCGACAGGGCGAAACAAGATGGTCGTGTTTCGCATTGGCGGAATCGGTTTTGAGAGTTAGGCGGGTAGTTCGACGTAGGCGGAGTAGGTATGCGGTTCGGGTACGGCTTCGCCGTCTTCGCGGAGGCCGTCCAGGTGAAATGCGATGGCTTCACGCATGTTCTTTTCGACTTCCTGGCGGTTCGCTCCGGTCGCGATACAGCCCGGCAGGTCCGGCGAAAATGCGGAAAAGCCAGTTGCCGTTTCTTCGACGACGATCAGATATTTTCTCATTTCAATCCTGCTTGTTTCAAAATACTGTTCAGCGTACCGGGGGCAAGATCGTCGCCTGGCTTTCCGGCGACGGTGACCAACCCGCGCTTCAACGGATGTTTGTACTGCCTGTGACTTCCGCGAGTCCTTGCGAGAACCCAGCCGTCGGTCTCTAACGTACGGATGACGTCACGGACCTTCACCAATCCAAATTAAGCGTTCGGTGGCAGGGCGTCAACTATCTTGGGGGAGGCGAGAGAAGCGGAGGAAGATGCGGAAAATCCAAAGGAGGGTGAAGGCGAGGAAGGCGAAGAGGACGTAGACGAAGCGGGTGGGATCGGGGCGGTTATCGGGGTGCAGGTTGGATTGCACCGCGTAATCGAAAGTGAATAGGATAACGAGAAAGACGGCGCAGCCGAACCAGGCAAACCAGGTGGCCAGGAAATCGAAAGAGGCGGAGCGGCGTTGCGGACTGAGCCAGTAGGTCTTGTGGGGAAGATTGATGATTTCAGTGGGCAGGGAACGAATGATGGCAGGGAGAGCGAAGGTGATGAGGGTGGCGAGGACGGTGACGCCGACGAAGAAGGAAAAGAACACCGGCTTGGATTGCCAGCCGTTGGGTGCGCCTTGGGCATTGAAGTGGGACTGTACGACATCCGGCAGTTGTGAATAGTAGGAGGAGAAATGAACGGCGGCATACAGGACCAGGAAGAGGAAGCAGAATTTGGGTAAGCGGGAGTCCATGATGGCTGTGAATTCAGCTTAGCAGAGGGGAGGATGCGGCTTGCGGGGAATGGCCAAGTAGTCAGCGGCTTGCGCGCAGGGAGGTCTTGCGGGCGGGGACGGAGAATACGAAATAGCGCGTTGTGTGAGTTCGGGGGCATGCCTAGAATGAAGGCAGGCTTAGGAGGAAGAGGTTCACGGGGCTGGTAAAGCTGAGACGGATTTGAATCCCCGGTGGACGGAAAGCGGAAGCGTGGCGCGCGTACTCCATAAGAAAAGAATATGACAACAACGCAAAAGATTGCTTCGGTTGTGCTGATGGTGGTGCTCGCAGGCACGATTTATGGCGTAGTGCGTACCGGGCGAGACGATGGGAGCGCGGCGCTGCGGAAGAGCAAGGTCGTAGGCGTAGCGGAAGGGCCGCTGGTGGACCAGACGGAGCTGGCAACGGCGCAAAAACTGGCGCAACTGGCGGACAAGGCGGACGAGCAGGAGCTGTCGAAGGAAGCGATTCGGCTGGTCGATCATGAATTGGATCTGGCGTTTGAGGGCGCGCGGCGGGAGATTGCGGCGCATCCGCCGGCGCTGAGTGCGAAGGCGCAGGAAATCGAAGCGCGACTCGACAAAGCGCAGAGCCTGCAAAAGGCGGATCAGGCGCTGGTGGAGCAGCTGACCGCCGCAGAGGGGAAGGTCAGCGGCAGGGCGAAGGATGCGCTGAATGACCGGCTGGCCGAAGCCAAGGCGCGGCTGGAATCGGATGAAGACGAAGTGGATGACGCGACGCAAGACTTGAACCGGGCCGGTGGAGACGTTAAGGCACGGCTCGAGAAGCTGGATGAGGAACACAAAGCGGCGTCGGCGGAAGTGGATAAGGGAGTGCAGAAGTATCCGGAGGCACAGCAGGATCAATTTGGGCTGGTGCACCAGTATGCGCAGTGGTCGAGGCTGCACCAAAAGCAACTGGCGCTGGAGCAAGCGAGGCAGGCGGCAGAGACGGCCGCTACAGCGCTGACCGGCCGACACAACGCACTGGATGCGCAAATCGAGGCGGCGAAGCAGGCTACACCGGACCTGGCAGGGCACGCGAAAAAAACCGCGGCGGCAAGCGATGCGAACGCAGGCGCGAAGGCCGGCGCCGGTGCGGGACAGAGCCGCAGCCATGAGGAATCGTCGGCTGCGGTGGCGAGGATGAAGCAGATTGTTGCCGACCAAAAAGGACTGCCGAATCTGGACCGGCGCGCGGATTACCAGCGGCAATTGGCCGCGGTTTATTCGGAGTGGAGCGAACTGGTAAGTGTGCGGCAACGCGCGGTGCTGCACCGGGCGCTGCAAGGGCTGCTGATTATTATTGCCATCGGGCTGGTGGGAATCTTTTTTGAAGGTTGGCTGGGGAAGCTGCTGGGGAAAACGAAGCTGGACCGGCGGCAAGTGGAGACGCTGCGCACAGTGACGCGGGTGTTCGTGCAAGTGGCGGCGGTGCTGCTGATTCTGCTGGTGATTCTTGGGCTGCCGGGGCAATTGGGGACGTTCCTGGGATTGGCTGGAGCGGGACTAACGGTGGCGTTGAAGGACTTCATCGTGGGATTCATGGGCTGGTTCGTGCTGATGGGAAGGAACGGAATCCGGCTGGGGGACTGGGTGGAGATTAACGGGGTAACCGGCGAAGTGGTGGAACTGGGAATGTTTCACACGGTGCTGCTGGAGACCGGGAACTGGACAGACTCCAGCCATCCGACGGGACGGCGGGTGACGTTCACGAATAGTTTTGCGATCGAGGGACATTATTTTAATTTCTCGACGTCAGGGCAATGGCTGTGGGATGAGCTGCAGGTGGTGCTACCGGCGGGGCAGGACTTTTATCCGATGATGGATGCGATTCAGAAGCAAGTGCAGGAAGCGACGAGGGAAAGCGCGAAACAGGCGGAGACGGAATGGCGCGGGGCGACGGGTTCGCGAGATATGGGCGCGATTTCGGTGGCTCCGGCGATCAGCGTGAAACCGATCGTGGGAGGGATTGAAGTGGCGGTGCGGTACATCACGCGAGCGAATGAGCGCTACGCGCTGCGCTCGAAGTTGTATCAAGCGATTGTGAAGATGCTGGGAGGTAAAGCGGGGGCGGTGAGCAGTGGACCGGAGCCGACTCCCGCGATGGGCGAGGCGAGTGCGAAGCAGCCGGAAGCAGAGGCAAGGCCACAGGCCAAGTAAGCTGGCGGACTAAGCGACGCTGCGGGCGCGAACTTCTTCGGAAGTGAGGCCGAAAATCGGCGGGGTGGGCACGCCGAGAACTCCGAGATACATATAGATTTGGCCGCGATGATGAGCTTCGTGCTCGGTCATGGCGCGGAGCCATTTCCAGGTGGAGATTTGCGTGCCGCCGGGAGTGGTGCACTTTTTTTGCAGATCGTCGTCGGTGAGCTGGGAGAAGATTTCGACGGATTCGGCGTGCAGGCGGTCGAGCAGAGACATGACTTGGTCGTAGGTGGCGCCAAATTCCTTGCCGTGAGAGGTGTAGCGGCTGGTGCGGTTGTGAACGTTTTCCGCCCACATGTAGCGCTCGGTGACGGCGAGATGGCGGAGCAGATCGCCGAGAGTGAAGTGGCCTTCGGCGTAAGTCCAATCAATTTTTTCGGGCGGGATGCAGCGAGCGACGCGCACAGTGCGCTCGCGAACGCCGTTGAAATATTGCAGAAAGGATTGGATGTTGCGGATTTCCATGGTACGCCTCGGTTCAGAAGATGCTGAAATGAAAAGAATATCGCTATCGAGGCCAAGTGCAATGCTGCTGCACTTGACGGCGACTGGCAAATTGGCTTTGGCAGGTCGCTGAAGGAGCATCGGCAAGCTTGGCAGTTAACGACTGCGAGGTGCAAAAGGTCTAGCGTGGCGGGGATTGCGTCGGAGTTGACGCTGCACAGGCAGGAGTGTGTCAAGTTCCAGGACATGCTTTACACGCCGTTATCGGGACATGCTTTACACTTTTTGGTGTTCAGCTCATCCAGCGGTCCACCGCGGTGGACCGCTGGGTGACTAGGTCGAGTTCGCGCACCAGGCTGCGGCAGTAGTACACCAACGCGCGTCGGTCTACGCGGATCACTTGCACCCATTCGCCGGCCAGCGCCCGGCTGATGTCCCAACGTCGAGCCGGTAATTGCAATTGGCCCTGCGACGATAACCTGTGCACTTCCGCTCCCGCGGCATATTCCCATACCGGAGGTTGGGCCTGGTAACACCGCGAACTCTTGCGCCACACCGCGGCCGGCGTTTTCATGGCCAGCGCTTCGTGCGGTCGCTGGTGATTGTATTCGTGACGAAACTCATCCAGCCACTTCTGCCGTTCCGCGCACCCCGGAATGCCGCGACGCTGCATCGCTGCGCCCAACGCTCCGTGAAAGCGTTCCACTTTTCCTTGCGTCTGCGGATGACGATATCCGCTGAAATGCACCTGAATTCCTTGCCGCATGATCCACACTGTCAGCCACGTCCAACCCGCCACCGCTTTCATGTTCCACCACGGCGTCCCGTGGTCCATCAACATTTCCTCGGGCACTCCACAACTCTCAAACGCTTCGATTAACCGCTGTTTTACTGGCTCGGCTTTGCTCGACCACGTTCCTTGCAGCACGATCGCGTAGCGGCTGTGATCGTCCAGCACCGACAGTGGCCCCACTGGCGCGTCCCATCCCACGGGGCTTTTAAAATCCATCTGCCACAACTGGTTCGGCACGCCCCGCTCAAAACGTTCCACCGCCGTGCGAAAGCGATCCTGCTCGCGCACCAACCCGCGCCGCAGCAAAATCCGGTGCACGGTGATCACCGGAAGAACGATCCCTTCCCGCGCCAGCAACACTTGCAACTTTCGCGCGCCCCAATCCGGTCGTTGCCCGCGCAGTTCCACCACGCGATGCTCTATCTCTGGCGCCGTCTGCCGCGGACTGCTCCGCGGTCGCCGGCTCCGCTCCACTACCCCGGCAATTCCCGCCGCCGTGTACCGGCGCAGCCACTCATAACCCGTCGGTCGCGAGATCGCAAACTCCTCGCACAACGCCCGCATGCTCTGCTCTCCGCGTTTCGCTCGCACCACAAACCGCATCCGCTGCTCGTCCACGTCCACCTTGCCCCACGCCATCCGGCCCTCTCTCGAAGGCCGCTTTCCCCTGCACTCCTGCAGCCCGCGAAGTGTAAAGGATGTCCTGATAACGCTCTGTAAAGGATGTCATGAGACCGAACACAGGAGTGCCTGTGCTACTGGGCCACCGGGAAAGCGGAAAGTTGGCGGGCGCGCATGGCAAATAAGGTTGCGGCGGCGTAGAGCAACGCGAGGAGGGCGTAGCCGGCGATGAGACCGGCGCGTTGCGCGAGCCAGCCGAGGCCGAAACTCATCACGATTTGCACGCCGGTGGTGAAGATGGCGATGGCAGATTGCGTGCGGCCCATGAAGTGGCGCGGGACGATGGACATCAGCGAAGTCTGCGCGACGACACCGCCGAGGGCGCGGCAGGATCCGAAAATGAATTGCAGAAAAACGGCGCCGAAGAGGAATGCGACAAAGGGCGTTGCGGCGTGCCCGACAGCCAAAATAGCGGCGGCCAAAACGTACAAGGTCATGCGCGCTTTTTGCGGAAGTTGACTGGCGATGAAGCCGCCGAGAATCGCGCCGGTAGCCCAGCCGGCTTCGAGGAAACCCAGAGCGCGAGCGCCGGAGTGCAGGATGTCGCTGACCAGCGCGACGAGGACCACGTTCGAACTGACCACACCGGCCATCATGACGGCGTGGGTGACGCCGAGGGCGCGAACCAGCGGCTGTTGTTTCAAATAAGCGAATCCCGCTTTGAGATCGGAGTAGATGGCCAGCGAGAGGCCAGCTTCGGCGACTTCGGGGTTTTCCGCTGCGCCGAGTGCCTCGGCGGTGGCCTCGGTGCGTTCAGAAAATTCGCGGGGATATTGCTGGTGGTCGCGGGGAGAGAAATAGCCGCGGCGGAGCTGATGGAGGCAAAAGGCAGAGACGAAGTAGGTGGCGCCGTCAATGGCAAGAATTCCGGCGATGCCAGCGCCGTCGTAGATGAAGCCTACGAAAGAGCCGGCCAGGAGCATGCCGCTTTGCACGCCGATCAGTACGGCGGCGTTGCCACCAGCAAATTGGCTGGGAGGAATGACTTCCTGGACGAGCGCGTTGACTGTGGACCAATACATCGCTGAACCCGTGCCGGTGATCAGGGTCATCACGTAGAGATGCCAGAGTTGAATGTGGCCGTGCCAGGCGATGTACGCGGCACCCAGGACGAAGATGCCGCGCGTGAAGTCCAGGGCGACGCCGAGGTAACGGCGGTCGAAGCGATCGATGAGCACGCCGCCGAGGAACGGAACGAGCAGGCCGGGCGCGGTGACGGCCATGACTTGCAGGCTGACTTTCAGCGTGGAGTGCGTAGTGGAGAGGATGAACCAGCTGACGGCGACGAAGTTCATGCCGCTGCCGAAGAGCGAAACGAACATAGCCACGAAGAAATAGCGGAAGCCGCGCTGGGACCAGATCAGCTTCCAGTCGACACGCGGGGCGATGGAGGTGGTGGCCATGGGGACAGAAGTTTAATTGTAGGGGGCGAAGGGGGAAATCGAGAACCGGGCAGAGAGGCGGGTTGTCGCGGGTAGTTTTGCAGACATATACTTTGATTCGACAAATCAAAGTAATATGCTACACTAGCCGGCGATGAACGACGCCGCGGTCAAGCAACTCCTGGAGCTGTACCCGCGAATTTATTTTGCTTGTCATACGCGGCACGTGCGCGACCCAAAAAGCCGGCGAACGCTTAGCGCGCATCAGGCCAGCATTCTGGACCATCTGGATGAGCGGGAGCCTTTGACGTTGCTGGACCTGGCGGCACATATGGGAGTGACGGCTTCGACGATGTCGCTGCACGTCGAGCGGCTGGTGAAGCAAGGGTATGTGTTGCGGGAGCGGGACGCCAAGGATGCGCGGCGGCTGCGGTTGCGGCTGACTGCGGCGGGTGTTCGCGTGCGCGAAGCGAATTCCGTGCTGGATGCGCAGCGCGTGCGCGGAATGCTGGCGCGGCTTTCAGCAGAAGATCGGGAAGCGGGACTGCATGGCTTGGCATTGCTGGCGCGGGCAGCGGGCGAGCAGATGGAAGAGTTCAGCAAGAGAAAGCACAAGGGGCGGGGACGGTTGCCGGTTTAGCGGTGCGGATGGCGAAAGCGATCGGTCCTGAAGGCTCGACAGATTCCGGGAAGTTGAGAGTTCGCGGCGGAGGTGACGTCATGAAGTGGATTCTGATTGTTGTTGGAGTGCTGGTTGGATTGGCGGCGTTGATCGTTCTGATTGGGTGGATGCTGCCAAAAGACCACGTAGCGACGCGGATGGGCCGTTATCGACAGCCACCGGAGGCGATTTGGACGGCACTTACCGATGTCGATGCGATGCCTTCGTGGCGCGAAGGGTTGAAGAGCGTGAAGCGGCTCCCGGACCGCAATGAATTGCCGGCGCACGTTGAAGTGACCAATGACGGGGAGATTCCGATGGAGACGGTGGAATCGAACGCGCCGCGGCGGCTGGTGCGGCGAATCTCGGATGCGAAGCTGCCGTTTGGGGGGACCTGGACGTTCGAAATTGCGCCGGTGGCTCAGGGTGCAACGCTGCGCATCACCGAGAATGGTTATGTTACGAATCCTGTGTTCCGATTTATGGCGCGATTTGTGTTTGGGTACACGGGGCAGATGGACAGCGTGCTGCGTTCGCTGGCCAAGAAATTTGGCGAGCAACCGGAGATTGGGGCGTAGGCCATGGGAAAAGAATGCGAGTGCGTGGCGCGTCTCGGAAAGCAGAAGTCAAGAGGTAAGGCGCTGCTGGAGACCAATGAACTGATTTTCCGCGGTGACTTCCGGCTGAAAGTGTTATTTGCGTCGCTGAAGTCGGCGAAGGCCGTGAGCGGAGAGCTGCGGTTGGAGACGCCGGATGGGCTCGCGGTGTTTGAATTAGGAGAGCAAGCGGCGAAGTGGTGCGACAAGATTCTCCATCCGAAGTCGCGGCTCGAGAAGCTGGGAGTGAAGACTGGTGCGCGCGTGTCTTTGGTCGGCAAATTTGCTGGGGAGTTTGTGGAAGAGCTGCGCGGGCAAACGAAAAATATTGAGCAGGATGGCCTCAAGTCCCTGCCGGAATGGGTTTTTGTGATCGCGGAACTACAGAAAGATCTGGCACAGATCGCAAAATTGGCGAAGAACATGCCGGTGGCCGCCGGTTTGTGGATTATCTATCCCAAAGGGCGGAAGGACCCGACCGAGACTGACGTTATCTCCGCCGGGCGCAAAGCGGGTTTGAAAGATGTGAAGGTGGTTGGATTCTCGGCGACGCATACGGGACTGAAGTTCGTTGTGCCGCTCGATCGGCGGTAGTTGAGCTGCTAGCCGCCGTCCCAGCACTGCCGGCGTGACCCGACAAGCCCTTCCGGCACAAGCAATTCCGGCGTTACAATGCGGCCACTGAAATATTCCGTTCGGTCACGCGTAGTACGGCCAAGAGCTTGCTGCGCGAATTGTGGTGGAGGAATCCTCGATGGCAACAACCATGGCGCCTCCGGCGTCCAGCCCAGAGCCGCAACCTTCCCTGAGTGCAGTCTCACGGATGGTTGGCGTGTTCTTCAGTCCCAAGCCGACCTTTGCGGATATTGTGCGACGCCCAAGCTGGGCAGCTCCGATGATGGTTTTGCTGCTGATTTCCATCGGGCTCAGCGTGACGCTTGGTCAGCGCACGAATTGGGTGGAAGTTTCAAAAGACCAGATTGCGAAGAGCAAGTTTGCTGCAAGAAGCATCGATCAGCTGAGCGACGAACAAAAAGATCGCATATATGAACAAGCCGCACAGCGCAGCAAGATTATCCGCTATGTGCGAGGTTTTATCGGATGGCCGCTGTTGCTGGTCGTCTCGTCCGCCATTTATCTGGGAGTGTTCAAGCTGATTGGCGGCGCAAGAGTCAATTACGCCACAGCTTTCGCGATTTGCAGCTTTGCGAACTTGCCGGTCGGCCTGAAAGAGCTGCTGGCCATACCCGTGAACTTGCTCAAGGATCCGAACTCGATTGATCCCGAGAATTTCCTGGCTTCCAATCCTGCGGCGGTCTTCGCGGGCAGCGACTTGCCTACGTGGCAAATGGTTCCGCTGGCCTTTCTGGACATTTTCGGAATCTGGGTGCTGGTGCTCGCGGCGATTGGGTTTAGCGCGGCCGATCCCAAGAAGCTGCCGTTTGGCAAGGCATTGGGACTGGCATTCGGCATTTGGGCCTTCTTTCTGGTTTTCTTCACGGGACTGGCGTGGATTTTCTCCTGATACACTGAAGCGGTGACTTTTTCGTTCACCGTAAGCAAAACCGATCCTACCGGAGCGCGCCGCGGCGTTCTGAACACACCGCACGGCGAGGTGCAAACGCCGTTTTTCATGCCGGTGGGCACGCAGGCGACGGTGAAAGCGCTGCGCCAGGAAGCGCTCGAAGAACTGGGCGCTGAAATTATTCTCGCCAACACCTATCATTTGTATTTGCGCCCCGGACACGAACTGGTTCGCAAATTGGGCGGCCTGCATCGCTTCATGTCCTGGCCGCGCGCGATTCTCACCGATTCCGGCGGCTACCAGGTGTTCAGTCTTTCCGAGCTGCGCAAGATGACCGATGAAGGGGTGCGCTTCCGTTCACACCTGGATGGCTCGGAGCATTTGCTCACACCGGAAAAAGCCGCGGAGATTCAGCTGGCGCTGGGCTCCGACATCGCTATGGTGCTGGATGAGTGCATCGAGACGCCGGCGCCGCGCGACAAAGCCGAATCCGCAGTGCAACGCACCACTGCTTGGGCGAAACGCGCCCGTAAGCATTTTCTGGATCACGCCACCCGCAACGGAGAATTGCCGCAGTGGCAATTTGGAATCGTGCAAGGCGCGACGTTCCCGGATTTGCGTCGCGCCAGCACGCAACAACTTCTGGAGATCGATTTCCCAGGTTATGCCGTGGGTGGGCTCGCCGTTGGCGAGCCGCATGAAGTGACCTGCGCCATGACTGCGGAAGTCACCGCACTGCTGCCGCACGATCGCCCGCGCTACCTGATGGGCGTCGGGCGCCCCGAGCAAATCGCGGATTACGTAGCACTGGGCATCGACATGATGGATTGTGTGTTGCCGACGAGAGCCGCGCGTCACGCTTGCTTGTACACCAGCGAAGGACGCGTGCTCATCAAGAACGCGCGCTACGCGCAAGACGAAAATCCTATCGACGCAAACTGCACTTGTTCGGTGTGCCGGCGCTATACCCGCGCGTATCTTCGGCATCTCTTCGCCGCCGGAGAAATCACCGCAGCCATCCTGGCTTCCCACCATAATGTCCACTTTTACCTTGACATAATGCGGCAAATCCGCGAGGCTATCGGGTTTGGGACTCTAGCGAAATTCTCATCTGAGATGCACGCGCGCTATTCTGCAGGGGTAGCCTGAAGGGCTAAATCCGGCGAGTTTGCGGGTTGTGAGCGCGGGAGTTTTCTCCCGGCTCGTTGCTTGTATCTTCGATTGGGTAATTCGAGTTGGGTAATTCGTGCGGGCAACGCGGACGAGCCCGCGCGACTCTGAGACACGGAAAGGTCTGGTCGAGAACTCAAAGATGATGGCAGCGGTGCTACTGCAGGTGGGCGGCGCAGGGGGGATGGGCGGATTCCTGATTCCGCTGGTGCTGATGTTCGGCATCATGTATCTGCTGGTGATTCTGCCGCAACAGCGCCAGCGCAAAAAAATGCAGCTAATGCTGAGCGAGCTGAAAAACGGAGATAAAGTCGTCACCAACGGCGGCATCTACGGGGTTATCAACGGCATCGACGGCGAGACAGTGATCCTCAAAATCGCCGACCAGGTGAAAATTCGCATAGCGCGCGCGGCTATCGCTCAGGTGGAGGCATCGGAAGACGCCAAGTAAGCCTGCCTGTTGCGCGACGGCGCGTCTCACTTTCTGACATGAATCCCAATTTGAAGTGGAAACTGTTGTTTATCGTCGCCGTGATTCTGCTCTGCGTGTACACGCTGATCGGATTGCCGGCGTTCCCCACGTCCTGGCAAGCAATGAAGGATAATTTCGCGCACCAGATCAAGCTGGGGTTGGACCTGCAGGGCGGCACGCACCTGATTCTTCAGGTGCAGGTGCAGGAAGCCATCGCGCAAGAGACCGATCAGACGGTCGAGCGGCTGGCCACGCAAATCCGCCAGAAGAATATTCACTACGATGAGATTCGCCGCGCTGATGACACCCATGTGCTGGTCCGCGGCCTGGATTCGGGGCAAAGCTCGTTGTTTCGCGATTTGGTCAACGCGCAGTTTGCCAACGCCTGGGACCTGGGAGCAGCGCCCGGCGAACCGAACGGTTACCTGCTGACGCTGCGTCCTAGCGCCATTGCCGCCATTCAAGAATCCACGATGAGCCAGTCGGTGGAGACCATCGAACGCCGCATCAATGCGCTGGGCTTGACGGAACCGACCATTCAGCGGCATGGCCGCAAGGACAACGAGATTCTGGTGCAACTTCCGGGCGAAGGCGATCCCACCCGCGCGAAAGACGTGATTCAGGCCGGCGGCCAACTCGCGCTAACACTGGTGGAGGATCCCCAGACTTATGCCTCCGAAGCCGATTACATGGCTCGGCACGGCGGCTTGCTGCAAGCAGGAACGCAACTGTTACCCGATTGCGTGGTGAGTCGAACTCGGTCCGCCAATCCAACCGGAGCCGAGAACTGGTACGTGCTGGACCGCGCGCCGATTGTCACCGGAAGGGACCTGCGCAGCGCCACCGAAAATCGCAACACCAATAACCCTGGGCAGTATCAGGTGAATTTCAGCCTTTCAGGGGACGCAGCGAAGCGCTTTGGTCCGTTCACCGAGCAAAACCTGCATCGCCAGATGGCCATCGTGCTGGACCATTGCGTTTATTCCGCGCCATCGATCAACGGCCGGATCGAAGACCAAGGTGTGATCGAAGGCAGCTTCAGCCAGGATTCGGCGCATGACTTGGCGCTGGTTCTTCGTGCAGGAGCTCTGCCGGCTTCGATCAAGTATCTCGAAGAACGCACCGTCGGCCCATCCCTGGGCGCGGACTCGATTCGCCACGGTGTTCAAGCTTCCGTCTTGAGCCTGATCGTGGTCATGATTTTCATGCTCGTCTATTACCGGCTTTCCGGTGCCAACGCCGTGTTGGCGTTGATCCTCAACCTGGTGATTCTGCTGGCGGCGCTGGCCGCTTTCGGAGCGGTGCTTACCTTGCCCGGGATCGCCGGCGTGATTCTGACCATCGGTATGGGCGTGGACTCGAACGTTCTGGTCTTCGAGCGCATCCGCGAGGAACTGCGTAACGGCAAATCGCCGGGGTCGGCGGTCGAAGCAGGTTTCTCGAAAGCCTTTCTGACCATTATCGATACCCACGTGACCACGGTCGTGTCGGCCTTTTTCCTGTTCCTCTTCGGAACCGGACCGATTCGCGGCTTTGCCATCACCCTGACCATCGGCTTGATCGCCAACGTCTTCACGGCGATCTATGTTTCCAAGACGATTTTCCAGTATCACCTGGGCAAGATGGAACGGCAGAGCGAACTGAGCATTTAGTCGCCTCCGGAAGCTCTCGAGCGCGTACTAGGACTCTTGGGATACACGGTTCACTCGATGCAAAACGAGTGTTCTGTAGGTTAAAACCGGACACTGGCGTAGCCTCCTAACCAACGCCTGTGCTGGGAACAAAGCCTGAACCCTTGGAGTCTAAGGAAGGGAAGCAAAAACTGGCATGATTGAGTTCTTTAAAGAGCCCAGCATCGATTGGATGGGCAAAGCCAAGTATTTCTATGCCCTTAGCGGCATTCTCCTGATTGCGGGATGGGCTTCAGTTTTCGCCAAAGGCGGCCTCCGCTACAGCATCGACTTCAAGGGCGGCACCAACGTGGACGTCCGGTTCGCCCAACCCCCTAATATTGACAAGCTCCGCAGCGGCCTTTCTGCTCAGGGTTTGGGTAACAGCGAGATTCAAAGCATCAGCGACATCGCCAATCCTAACTCCAACGAAGTCTTGATCTTCGTGGAGCAGCAGAACGCCAGCGATGAAGCCGGAGACGCCAGCAAGACCAAGGTTATCAACGCGCTGAACGCCGTCTACAACTCCAATAACTCCGCCAAGCCGGACTTCAACGCCGCCACTCCCACTTCTCTCGCCACCATTCTGACAGCGCGCGACCCGTCGCTCCTCTCTGTCAACGCGGGCGACAAGTACAGCCAGTTGGCCCGGGTGATCCTGGACTATCGCGACAAAAAGCAGAGCGGTGTGCTCACCAGCTTCGACAGCCTCTCGGCGGTCCCCGGGGTCACACCACAAGTCCTCAGTTCCCTGAAAGATGCCTATGCGCTCGGGCCGTTTACGATTCGCAACGTCGAAATCGTGGGTCCAAAGGTAGGAGCGGAGCTGCGCCGCCAGGCCATCTACGTTACGCTCTATGCGCTGGGCGGAATGTTGGTATATATTGCCTTCCGATTCGAGTGGGTATACGGCGCCGCCGCGGTTCTGGCGGTGTTTCACGACATTCTGATTACGCTGGGATTCTTCTCGCTGCTGCACTATGAGATTTCGCTCACGGTGATCGCAGCGCTGCTCACGCTGGTCGGTTATTCGATGAACGACACGATCGTGATTTTTGACCGCATCCGCGAGAATAATCGCCTGCTACGGCGTGAAGCTTTTGCAGATGTGGTCAACAAATCCATCAATCAGACGCTTTCCCGGACCATCCTCACCAGCGGCCTGACGTTCCTAACTGTGCTCGTGCTTTTCCTGATGGGTGGCCAGGTCCTGCGCGCTTTCTCCTTTGCTCTAGTGGTGGGGATTGTGGTAGGAACGTATTCCAGTTTTGGTATCGCTGCACCCTTGGTTGTCGCCTGGAATCACTGGCGCGGCCAGGGTCTCGCTACAAGTACCGGACCCGCAGCCGGCAATAAACCCAGCGGTAACGAGGGCGCTTCGGCGCGGCTCGCTCCTGCCGGGAGGAGGTAGTAAGACCATGTTTGACGATATGGTGGTTTCCAGTTCCAACCCGGCCA